>Ga0214917_10002947_pt1 | contig 20211 bp, 16 predicted proteins | sample LL_1208_BB_MetaG_FD_177983 | JGI IMG/M metagenome (GOLD analysis project Ga0214917, IMG submission 177983) | Freshwater microbial communities from Lake Lanier, Atlanta, Georgia, United States - LL_1208_BB | ecosystem: Environmental > Aquatic > Freshwater > Lake | place: USA: Georgia | collected...
CCCAGGGCGTGCCCTATGCGATTGCGTTTTTTGGCCTGGGGGCGGTGCCGGCCTGGCTGGCCAATACCTTGGCCTCGGTGCTGCGCGGTGCTGGGCGGCATGGGCTGGCGGCGCGGATCAATTCCATGGCCTGGCTGGTCTTCCCCGCCCTGGGCTGGCTGCTCGCCGAGCCCCTGGGCCTGGGCATGGCAGGCCTGGGGCTGGGCTTTGGCCTGGCCATGTGGGGGGCGGCGCTGATGATGGGCTGGGTGGTGATGCGCGGGGCGGCGGGTTTTCGGCCTAGCCTGCTTGTGCCGTTTCAGGCGGCCCTGTTCCGCCGGATTTTGGCGGTGGGGGCGGTGGCTTGCGCCTTGGCGACGGTGGCCAATCTTACCACCATTTTGGTCACCGCGCAGTTGAAATCCTATGGCCCGGTGGCGGTGGCGGCCTATGGCGTCTCGGCCCGGCTGGAATTTCTGATGATCCCGCTGGCCTTTGGCGTGGGCTCCGCGCTGACCGCGCTGGTGGGCCGCGCGGCGGGCGCGGGCGATTGGGAATTGGCCCGGCGCACCGCCTGGGTGGGTGGTGGCATGGCGTTTTTGGTCTGTGCCGTGGTGGGGGTATCGGTGGCGCTGGCGCCGCAGCGTTTTGCCGGGTTTTTTGCCTCCGATGCCGAGGTGCAGGCCATTGCCGGCCTGGCGCTGGCCTTTATCGGCCCCGCCTTTGCCGGTTTTGGCCTGGGTATGGCGATGTATTTCGCCGCCATGGGGGCGGGGCGGATGCGCTGGCCGGTGGTGGCGGGGCTGTCACGCCTGGGCATTGCGGTGCTGGGCGGCCATCTCCTGGCCAATGGGCTGGGCATGGGCATTGAGGGGCATTTTCTCGCCGTGGCGCTGGGCATCACCGCCTATGGCGTGCTGGCAGCCTCGGCGGTGCGGGCGTCTGTCTGGTCTGCCCCGCGGTGATCACCCGGCGGTCAGCAGTGGCCGCCGCAGCGCTGCGAATTCGCGTATCGCCGCCGTGATGGCGGCGGTGTCCGCATCGGTGATCGGCAGGCTCAGCGCCATCATGCCGCGCCGGGCGATGTAAATTCCCGCTTCGAGCATGTCGAAGAAGAACAATTCACGCAGCGCCTCCTCACGCGGGCTGGCCTTGTAGGGACGCTCGATGTGGCCCTCGCGGAAATGTACGCTCATCATGCTGCCCAGGCCGGTGAATTGCATGGGCAGCCCTTTGCAGGCCGCGTTCAGGCCGGCGCGCAGCGCCTCACCCCGGGCAAATAGCGCGCCCACCACCGGGCCCCGGAAGATCTCGCCCATCGCCACGCAGCCCGCCGCCATCGACCAGACATTGTTGTTGAAGGTGCCGGCATGCGGCAGGGCGCCGGGCTTATGGCCATCGAACACCGCCATGATATCGGCGGCGCCGCCAAAGGCGCCAAAGCTCATGCCACCGGCGATGTATTTGCCCAATGTGGTCAAATCCGGCGTGACGCCCAGCAGCGCCTGCATGCCGCCCTCGCTGTGGCGGGAGGTCATCACCTCATCGAAGATCAGCAGGGCGCCGGTTTCCGAGCAGGCCTCGCGCAGGGCAGCGAGGAATGCCCCCGTGGCCGGTATGCAGCCGCCTGAGCCCAGCATGGGCTCCACCAGCACCGCGCCCAATTGCGGTCCCAATGCGCGGATTTGCGCCGCCGCCCCTGCAGCATCATTGTAATCCATGAAATGCAGCGGCAGGGGGACGTTCACCGCGTTTTTCTCGCTGGCGAAGGTCATCACCCCGCCATGATAGCCACCGCGCGCCACCATCACGTCATTGCGGCCGGTGAAGCCGCGCGCGGCGGCGAGTGCCATCATATTCGCCTCAGTGCCGCTATTGGTGAAGCGCACCAATTCCAGCGCGGGGAAGCGGGCGCAAAGCAGGGCGGCGAAATCGCCCTCCTTCTCGCCCACCGCAGCGAGGTTGATGCCGCCATCGAGCGCGGCCTTGACCGCGGTGATGATCCTCGCCTCTGAATGGCCAAACAATCCCGCCGTGTATTCGCCCAGGGCATCGATGTATTCGCGGCCATCCATATCATAGAGCCGCGCCGCCTCGCCCCGCGCCATGGCGGTGGGGAAGGGGGCGTAGAACAGCACCGAGCGGGTATTGCCCCCGGCCAGTGAGGCGCGCGCTTTGGCGTGGATTTCCGCGCTGCGCGGCCGGGCGGCGGCGTAGCGGGCATGGGCATCGGCCAAAGCCGCATCGAGGCTGGAATTCGCCCTGAGGGCGGCGGCGGCGATGGGGGCTGTTATTTCCATTTGTCGAGCCTCTCTTATCAGCGCGTTACACGTCAACACTTGGCGCTGCGGGGTGAATCGCGGTATTCCGACCTGGGGCTGGTATTTTTTCAGCCCTGCGGTGGCATTGAGCCTCCGGTTGCAAAGGTCGTTGCCTATGCCCTCCACCAAACTTGACCGCCGCCTGATGCTGGGAAGTGCTGCGGCGCTGGCTTTCAGCGTGGCCCGCCCCGCCCGCGCACAATTATTCGCCGTGCCTGAGCCGATCATGCGTTTGCATGCGCGCCTGCGCGGCCTGGATGCTGATGGGCTCGACCCTGCCTGGTACGGCCTGCCCGCGCGTGAGGCGGCGATGAGTGACCCTGCCGGCTTCCAATCCGCCACCCACAACGCCGCCCGCCAGGCGCTGGCTGACCTGCTGCATGGCCGCGCCATGGCCCCGCCGGGGCGGGTTGATATTCGCCGCGACACGCCCGCTTTGCCGCTCAATGGCTGGATGAGTGAATTGGCCGGCAGCGCCGAGCCCGCCCAGGTGATCAGCCGCGCCGCCGATCTGCCGGCAGGCCAGGCCGCGCTGCGCGCCGCAATGGCTGAGGCGCGCGCGCGCGAGGCCCGCGGTGCACTGCCCGCCGTGCCCAGTGGCGGCATTATCGAGCCCGGCCGTTTTTCCGAGCGTGTGCCTCCGCTGCGCGCGCGCCTTGCTGCGACTGACCCGGTGTTGGCGGCGGCACCGGTGGCCGAGCCCAATATGTATGATGACGTGCTGGCCGAGGCGGTGCGTCGCTTCCAGAATGCCGCCGGGCTTGAGGCGGATGGCCGGGTGGGTGCGGGCACCCAGATGGCGCTTAACCGCACGGCATCGATGGATGTGCGCGCGCTGAGCATCGCCATGGATCTGCGCCGCGCCGCGCCGGAGCCCGGCCGTGAGCGCCGCATCGAGGTCAATATCCCCGATTTCATGCTGCATGTGTATGAGGGGCAGACGGTCGTGCTCGAGATGCCGGTGATTATCGGCCGGCCGCAGCGCGCCACGCCGCTGCTCACCACCCGGCTGACCTCCGTGCAGTTCAACCCGCCCTGGGGGGTGCCGGTGCGCAATGCGGTGGAGGACAAGCTGCCCCTGCTGCAGCGCAACCCTCTGGCCTTGGTCCGCAATGGCACCCGTATCTTCCAGCGGGTGGATGGCGAGCAGGTGGAGGTTGACCCCACCACGGTGGAGTGGCGCAATTACAGCCGCACCAATTTCCCCTTCACCATGCGCCAGGATCCAGGCGAGGCGAATGCTCTGGGCCGGATCAAATTCGTCATGCCCAATAGCGATGATATTTTCATGCATGACACGCCCGAGCGGCATCTCTTTGCCCGCTCCGAACGCGCCTTCTCCTCGGGCTGTGTGCGCCTCGGCCGGCCGATGGATTTCCTGGCCATGGCGGTTGAAGGGATGGAGGGCTGGGACCGCAACCGCATGGCCCGCAGCGTGAGCGATGGGCGCACCTTTGGCATTGCCCTGCGCCGGCAGCCCAGCGTGCGGCTGATCTATCGCACCACCGTGGTTGAAAATGGCCAGGTGCGTATTCGCCCTGATCTTTATGGCCATGACGAGGCCTATTGGCGCGCCATGGAGCGCGGGCCCGCCCGGCCCATGGCGGCGAGGGCTTGAGTATGGGCCTCTTCCCGTCTCCCTGGAGCCATTCCTGCCCGGCTTGTGAGGCGCAGGAGGCGGCTTGCGAGGGCCAGCCGGCGCTGGGCCGCCGCGGGCTCTTCGCCGCTGCCGTCGGTGGCGTGGCGGCGGCCTCCCTGGCCGCCGCGCCGGCCGTGGCGCAGGCCTTGGGCGGTGGCGCGCGCGCGCTGGGCATTCGCCGGGTGCAGACGGGCGAGAATTTCCACGGCGTCTATTGGCGCGATGGCCGCTATGAGACCCAGGCGCTGCGCCAACTCGATTGGGTGCTGCGTGACCCCGGCATGGAAGAGGCCACGCCGATGGACCCGCGGCTCTTCGATGTGCTGGCCGCGGTGCAGACCCGCATGGGCTCGGATGAGAATTGGCTGGTGATTTCCGGCTATCGTGCGCCGGAGACCAATGCGGCCCGCGCCCGGCAATCGCGCCGTGTCAGCCGCGTCTCGCTGCATATGTCGGGCATGGCGGCCGATGTGCAACTGCCTGGCCGGGCCTCGCTGCAGCTGGCCCGGGTGGCGGCAGAGATGCAGCTGGGCGGTGTGGGGCTGTATCGGCGCGATGGTTTCATCCATCTCGATTGCGGCCCAACCCGCCGTTGGTAGGCGCTCATCCGATGGTCGCGGCCATGCCCCCGGGGCGCTGAGCCATGCAGGAGCACCCATACCGCCCCTTGCCGGCGCGGCATTTCTGGCGTGCATCCATAGGCAATGCCGGGGCCACCGGCTTATCCCGGGGCGGCTTTGATCCGGTGGGCGAATTGCCCTTCCGGATTGGCCCGCAGGACCGTGTGGCCGCTGCCGGTTCATGTTTCGCCCAGCATATTGCCCGCAACCTCGCCGGCGCTGGCTTCAATTTTCTGCAAACTGAGGCTGGGGATGGTGAGGGCCCATTCTCAGCGCGCTTTGGCAATATCTACACCGCCCGGCAATTGCGGCAGTTGCTGCTGCGCGCCTATGGGCTGGTGCGCCCGCGCGATGCGGCCTGGCGGCTGCCGAGCGGGCGCTATATCGACCCGTTTCGGCCGCAGATGCTGGGCGAGGGCGGGCTTGGCCTGGCCAGCGCCGGGGCGGTGATCGATGCGCGCGAGGCGCATTTCGCCGCCGTGCGGGAGATGTTCGAAACCTGCACGGTTTTCATCTTCACCCTCGGGCTGACCGAGGCATGGTTGACCGAGGATGGCATGGCGCTGCCGGTGCCCCCGGGCGTGCTGGGCGTGATGGAGGGCGCCAGCGCCGCCTCGTTCCACAATTTCGGCCTGAGCGAGATTTACCAGGATCTGGAAGAGGTTCTGGCTGATATCTGCATGGTCAACCCGACATTGCGCGTCATTTTCACCGTCTCGCCGGTGGCCTTGGCCGCGACTTATGAGCCTCGGCACGTGATGATCAGCAATACCCTCAGCAAGGCCACGCTGCGGCTCGCGGCTGAGATGATGCGCGAACGCCATGCCAGGGTCTGCTATTTTCCCTCCTATGAGATTGTCACCGCGCCGGTGAATGCCCCCGGGGCCTTTGAGGCCGATCTGTGCTCGGTCAGCCCGCTGGGGGTGGCGCAGGTCATGGCGCTGTTCAACCGGCATATGCTGAGCGGGGGCGAGGCCGCGGCGGCCGCGCCTGCCGCCATCCCCGCCCCATCGCTCAATGCCGCCGCTTCCCACCTCAGCGATGCGGAGCGGGCGGCCTATGACGCCCGCGCCAGGATCATATGCGAGGAGGATCTATTGGCCACGGGGCCCGGGCCATGAAGATTGGCATCGTGTTCACCTGCCAGAACCGGATGCTGGGCGAGGTGGTCCGCCATGCACTGCCCTCGGCTGTGGTGGAGAATTATGATGTCGGCCAATTGGGCGATCCGCTGACGCGTGAGGCGGTGGCGGCCTCCTGCGCCAGCTGCGACCATGTGCTGTCGATCTTCATGCCCGAGGAGATGGGGCCCCTGGCCACCGACAGGCTGGCCGCCAGCGTGCGGGTGCTGACGATCCTGCCGAGTTTCAGCTTTGCCGGATTTCACCCCGATACGGTCTACATCACGACGGCGTCGGGCTTTCTTGACGGGCCCACCCATCATTACCATTCGCGCATCGCTATCGGAGGTTTCCTCACCGGCCGTTCGGTGCGGCAGACCATGGCGCTGTACAATGCGCTGGTCTTTGGCCGCCTCGGCTATTTCGAGACCTTCGCGCATGAGCGTGCCCTGGCCGGTGAACTCTTCGCGCATTTCAATATCGGCATTGACCATCTCTTCGACCGTTGGATGGCGCGCGGCTGCTTCATGCACAGCCTCAACCATCCAAAGAGCTGGGCCTTCGCCGATCTGGGCCTGGCGATGTGTCGCATGGCAGGCCTGGTGGATGAGCGCGCGACAATCGACCCCGATGCGATCATCGATGATCTGGCGATGGATGCGGCGCATCCGCTCCTGCCGCCATTGGCCCGGCGCTTGGGGCTGGAGGGCAGCACGGTGTTCAAACCCGGCCGACGCGGCGAGAGTGACCACCTCGCGCTGGAAGATTTCGTCGAGAGGGAATACAAGGCCTTCGAGCGGGCGAGCCGCGCTGAATTGGAAGCGGTACCAAAGCTTTCCAATCTGCTGGCCATACTGGGCTGAACCAAGGGGCGATGCGGCTGATGCGCGAGCGGATTGTAATGGCGTGCCTTTTGGCCGCGCTGATGGCCAGCCCAGCCATGGCGCAGGACCGCACCGTGGCCAGCTTTGGTGATTGGTCGCTGCGATGTGTGGCGGGCCCGCCGCGCAATTGCGAAGTCGCGACCACGCTGTCCAATCAGGAACGCCGGCCATTGGCGGCGATCGTTCTTGGCCGGGTCAACCCACAGGCGCCCTTGCTCGTCACGGCGTTTTTGCCGCTCGATGTGCAATTGCCGGCGGGGGTGCGCCTCGTACTCGATGCTACGCCGATTCTGCTGCAATATCAGCGCTGCGTGCCCCAGGCCTGCTTTGCCACCATCGAGGCTGATGACGCGCTTATGCGCCGTTTGCGCGCCGAACCTTCGGGTGCCCGGCTCATTTTTCAGGATGCGAGCCAGCGTGAAATCACGCTGCCGCTCTCCATGCGCGGCTTTGCCCAGGCCCAGGCTGCACTGGCCGCTCAGCGGTAGCCCATCTGGGCTGGCGTGGTTGACAGGTGCGGCCGCGCGGCTTGTCATGCGGCCAACAAGAAGTTTCGGGACGGAAGGACCAGCGCCCATGCAGGACGACGCGCAATTTGTTGAGCACGCCTTTGATGGCGATGTGCATGTGCTGCGGATTGCCAATCCGCCAGTCAATACCCTGCGCACCGGCGTGCGCGCGGGGCTGCTGGCCGGCATTCAGCGCTGCACGCGCGAGGGGGCGCGGGCGATTGTGCTGATCGGCACGGGGCGGATGTTCTCCGCCGGCGCCGAAATGACCGAGTTCAACAAGCCCCGCCAGCCGCCCTCGCTGCCCGAGGTGTTTGACGCAATCGAAAATAGCAAGATCCCCATTGTGGCCGCCATTCATGGCAGCGCGCTGGGCGGCGGGCTGGAAGTGGCGCTGGCCTGCCATGCCCGCGTGGCCCTGGCCTCGGCCCAGCTGGGCCTGCCCGAGGTCAAGCGCGGCTTTGTGCCCGGCGCGGGCGGCACCCAGCGCCTGCCGCGCCTCATTGGCGGCGAGGCCGCGCTGAAGATCATCGTGACCGGCGAGCCGGTGCGGGCGGGCGAGGCCCTCAAGCTTGGCTTTATCGATGCCGTGATCGAGGGCGATCTGGAGCAGGGCGCCATCGCCTGGGCCCGCGAGGCGGCGAAGAGTGGCCGCAGCTTCACCCTGGCGCGCAACCGCCGTGACAAGATCGAAGGCGCCGATATGGCCGCCTTTGACGCTGCGGCCGCAGCACTGCTCAAGCGCGCCCGCGGCCAGGAAAGCCCCAAAGGCTGCGTGACCGCGGTGCGCGCCGCCCTCACCGCCGCCTTTGATGAGGGTCTGCTGGTCGAACGTCAGCAATTCACCCGCCTGGTGGAAGGCGAGCAGAGCTTCGCGCTGCGCCACATCTTCTTCGGTGAGCGTGAAGCCCAGCGCGTGCCCGATATGCCCGCCGATACCCAACCGCTGCCGGTGAAGAACACGGTCGTGATCGGGGCTGGCACCATGGGTGGCGGCATCGCGATGAATTTCGCCAATGTCGGCATGCCGGTGACGGTGGTGGAGACGACGCAGGAAGCGCTCGACCGCGGCCTGGCCAAGTGCCATGCCAATTGGGAACGCACCGTCACCTCCGGCCGCCTCTCCCAGGCCGAATTCGAGAAGCGCAAGGCGCTGCTCAAAGGCTCCACCACGCTTGACGTGGTGAAGGATGCCGATCTGGTGATCGAGGCGATCTATGAGGATATGGGCGCCAAGAAGGAAATCTTCGCCAAGCTCGATGCGCTGGCGCGGCCGGGCGTGGTGCTGGCTTCCAACACCTCCACCTTGGATATCGACGCCATTGCCTCGGCCACCAAACGGCCGGAACTGGTGGTGGGGATGCATTTCTTCTCGCCGGCCAATGTGATGCGTCTGCTGGAGATCGTGCGCGGCAGCGCCTCCTCCATGGCAGCCATTGCGACGGCGATGGATGTGGGCAAGCGCATCAACAAGCTCAACGTGGTGGTGGGCAATTGCGACGGCTTTGTGGGCAACCGCATCACCGGCAAGCGCGGGCCGCAAATGGAAGCGCTGCTGATGGAAGGCGCGCTGCCGCAGGATATCGACCGGGTGATGGAAGGCTATGGCATGGCCATGGGGCCCTGCGCCACCGGTGACCTCGCCGGGCTGGATATCGGCGCCGCCGTGCGCCGCGCCCGCGGCACCGTCGCCCCCATCGCGGATGCGCTGGTGGCGTTGGGCCGCTTCGGTCAGAAAACCGGCAAGGGCTGGTATATGTATGACGAAAAGCGCACCCGCCTGCCGGACCCCATCGTCGAAGCCACTATCCTTGACCTCGCCGAGAAATCCCAGGTGCGCCGTCGTAAGATCGAGGACAGCGAAATCCTCGAACGCCTGCTGCTGCCGATGGTGAATGAGGGTGCGAAAATCCTGCAGGAAGGCATCGCCTCGCGCGCGATCGATATCGACGTGATCTTCTGCAATGGCTTCGGCTGGCCAGCCTGGCGCGGTGGCCCGATGTTCTGGGCTGACCGCATGGGCCTCAAAGCCGTGCGCGACAAACTCGCCCAATACGCCGCCGCCACCAATGACCCCAACCTCAAACCCTGCGCGCTGATCGAACGGCTCGCAGCGGAAGGCGGGTCCTTCGCGAACTCAGGCGCACGTAAGGTCGCTTGAGGATGGGATGGGGGGAGTTGCGAGAGCGGCCCGCAGGGAGGGCTTTGCCCCCGTTGGACATACATGTCCAACCCCCCCAGCAAGGGCCGAAAGGCCCCTGCACCCCGGGTGATGGGTTGGGTGAGGGAGGGGGGCAAGCAGCGTTGGGCTATCGGCAAGCGGCCTCCGCCCCCCTCCCTCACCCAACCCATATTCTTCCACGGTCCAGGGGCGGGTCGCCCCTGGTGGGGGGTGTCGGGGGGCAAAGCCCCCTGACGGTCCACCCGCGCAACCTCAATCTTACCCCATTCCCAAGGAGCCTGACATGGACCTGAATTTTTCCGCGGAGGAGATCGCCTTCCGCCACGAGGTGCGTGCTTTCATTGATGCCAGCCTGCCGGCGGCGACCAGGGCTTGGTTGGTGGCGGGGAAGTCGCCCACCAAGGCGATGGTGGTGGAGTGGCAGAAAATTCTGAATGCCAAGGGCTGGGCGGTGCCGGAATGGCCGGTGCAATGGGGGGGGCCTGGCTGGTCGGCGGCGCAGAAATACATTTTCCGTGAAGAATTGCAGATGGCGCCCGCGCCCTCGCCGCTGGGTTTCAACGTGAATATGTGCGGCCCGGTGATCATTGCCTTTGGCACCGAGGCGCAGAAGCAGCGTTTCCTGCCGCGCATGGCCAATCTGGATGATTGGTGGTGCCAGGGCTTTTCCGAGCCTGGCGCGGGGTCGGACCTGGCCGGCCTGAAGTGCCGCGCGGTGCGTGATGGCAATGAGTGGGTGATCAACGGCCAGAAGACCTGGACGACGCTGGCCCAGCATGCCGATTGGATCTTCCTGCTCTGCCGCACCAATCCGGAGGCGAAGAAGCAGGAGGGTATTTCCTTCATTCTCTGCCCGATGAACCTGCCTGGCATCACCGTCCGCCCGATCATCACGATCGAGGGCGGGCATGAGGTGAATGAGGTGTTCTTCGATGATGTGCGCGTGCCGGTGGAGAACCTGGTGGGCGAGGAGAATAAGGGCTGGGATTGCGCCAAGTATCTGCTGGGCAATGAGCGCTTCGGTCAGGCCCGTGTGGGTGCCAGCCGCGAGCGCATTCGCCGCCTGAAGATCATTGCGCGCGAGAGCATGGATGGCGGCCGCCCCTTGATCGAGGACCCGGATTTCCGCCGGCAGATGACCGAGATTGAGGTGGAGTTGAAGGCTTTGGAGATGACCGTCATGCGCGTCATCGCCCAGGATATGAAACGCGCTGACAGCAAGCCCAACCCTGCCACCTCGGTGCTGAAGATCAAGGGCACCGAGATTCAGCAGGGTGTCTCGGAGATGCTGATGAAGGCGGCCGGCCCCTATGCCTGGGTGGATGGCGATCCCGATGAGGAAGGCTCGAACGAATGGGATCTGGCGCCCGACTGGGCCTTTGGCCTGGCCGGCACCTATTTCAATTGGCGCAAGCAAAGCATCTATGGCGGGTCGAACGAGATCCAGCGCAACATCATGGCAAAAGCGTTTTTGGGGCTCTGACAGACAATGGATTTTGACCTCACCGAGGACCAATCGCTGCTGGCCGACAGCGTGCGAAAGATGTTTGCCGATGGCTACGGCTTCGAGCAGCGCAAGGCCTATATCAAATCCGCCGAGGGGTGGAGCACGGCGATGTGGGCGCAATATGCTGAGCTTGGTTTGCTCGGCCTGCCCTTCGCCGAGGAGGATGGCGGTTTTGGCGGTGGCCTGACCGATACCTGCCTGATCGCCGAGCAGATGGGCAAGGCCTTGGCGCTGGAGCCCTGGTTCAGCACGGTGATGCTGGGTGGCGGCTTCTTGCGCCGCGCGAGCGCCGAGCTGCGCCGCGAATTGGTGCCCCAGGTCGCCGCGGGCGAATGCAAGCTGGCCTTTGCCCAGGTGGAGCGGCAATCGCGTTATGACCTTTTCGACGTGGCGACCACCGCCAGGCGCGAGGGTGGCGGCTGGGTGATCACCGGCCGCAAGGGCATGGTGCTGCATGGTGACAGCGCGGACCGCTTCTTCGTCACCGCCCGCCATGGCGGTGGCCAGCGGGATCGTGGTGGCATTGGGGTCTTCATGGTGGAGGCCAAGCACGCCACTGCGCGTGGCTTCCGCACCGTCGATGGTGGCCGCGCCGCCGAGGTGGAGTTCGACAAGGCGCCTGCCATCCTGGTGGCCGAAGATGGGCTGCCCATGGTCGAGGCCGTGGTGGCTGAGGCGATTGCCGCCCTGGCTTTCGAGGCGGTGGGCTGCATGGATATCGCCCATGCCATGACGCTGGATTACATGAAGACGCGCCAGCAATTCGGCAAACCCATCAGCAGCTTCCAGGCGCTGCAGCACCGGGCGGCGGATATGCTGGTGGCCTTGGAGCAGGCGCGCTCGATGAGCTTTTTCGCGGTGCAGGCGGCGGCCGATAGTGATGCCGATGAGCGCCGGCGTGGTGCATCGGCGGTGAAGGTGCAGATTGGCCGTTCGGCGCGGCTGGTGGGCCAGCAAAGCATCCAGCTGCATGGCGGCATCGCCATGACGATGGAATATGCCTGTGGCCATTACTTCAAGCGGCTGACGATGAATGACAGCCTGTTCGGCGATGCCGATCACCACATCAAGGCGCTGGCCGATGATGGTGGCTTGGTGAAGGCGGCTTGATTGTGACATTCAGCCCAGCATTGGGTTGAACATCTGACCATCGGCTCCCGCGCGGGAGCCGATGACGCCCGCCTATCTGCATGGGCGTGGGGCTATGAGCGATTTTGTATTTCCAGGAACATTACTCCAGAAAAAATATGGCGTAGAAACGATGGCGAGGAGGGTCATGCCGGATGACCACAGCCACGTCACCGCGCGTCACCGCGCGCCCGCTTGCCGATCATCAGGCCGCAGCGCAGGCGGCGCTTGATGCCGGCCTGGCCGAGGCCGCTGCCGGCCGGCGGGGGGAGGCCATTCGGCACTGCCATGCCGCGCTGCGCCTCGACCCCCGGCTCTCGGCCGCGCGCGATGCGCTGCGCGAGTTGGGCGAGCTCTCCCGCCTGGTCGGTGAGGGCGATGCCGCCAATCGCCGGCAGCAATGGCCCGAAGCCGCCCGCGCCTATGCCCAGGCGCTGGCCATTGCCCCGGCGCTCGCTGCCATTTGGGTGCAATATGGCCATGCGCTGAAGGAGCAGGGCCTGCTCGACGCCGCCGAGAGCGCCTATCGCACCGCTCTGGGCCATATGCCGCAGCCCGATGGCGATATTCATTTGCAGATCGGCCATTTGCTGAAGCTGCGCGGCATGCTGCCCGAAGCGCGCGAGGCCTATCTCGCCTGTCTGGCGGTGGAGCCGGATAATCCGCATGCCAAGCGGGAGATTGCCACCATGCTGGGGCGGGGGGGGGCGCGGCTGGCGCCCCCCGCAGCCGTGGCTGGGCGGCCCTATACCGAGGTGCCCCTGGCCGTCTTGCCGGGCGAGCGGATGCGCATCAGCCATCAGCATGGTCTGGCCTGTTTCAGCGCCGATGGTCCCGACCCGCAACTGGAACTCGCCCCCGATGGGCCCGGCTGGCCACTCCCCCCAGCCAATTATGGCCTGCTCTTTGAGGTGGCCGATGGCCGGGATTTCGTGGGGCCGCCGACCCTGTATATCGATGAGGGTGAGGGGTATTGTGAAGCCGGTGCGGTGGAGCTTCGCCCGGTCAGCGCCAATCTGTGGTTTCGTGAGTTCGCGACCACGTCCTTGGTCCGTCGGCTCCGTTTTGACCCCGCGGATAACGCCGTGACCTTCGCCCTGCTGCGGCTGCGCCTGCTGCGCTTCGAGCCGCCAGCCCCCCCGCCGGAGGGCTTGCTCGCAGCCCCTGCCAGGGCCTTGGCCGAGGCGCTGCGCGAATGGCGCGCCGCTGCCGGCCATGACCAGACCCCCCGCCAATGGCTGCGCGCCGCCTTGCAGGCAGAATGCCCTGAGGTGATCGATCCTGGTTTCACCGCGCTCAGCCTGGCCCCTGGCGGGGCGGCGGATCAGCGCCACGCCCAGGCCTGGCTGGCCGCCTTCGCCCGCCGCGAGGGCGGCCATGCCCCCGATTACGGCGCGCCTGGCGCCGCAGCCCCGCAGCATGATCCCGCCGCTTTGCAGATCATCGCCTTCTATCACGCCGGCATGCAGCGCTCGGCCGAAACCGATGCCGCCCGTGGCCAGGGCCATACCGAATGGGCTGATGTGGCCGGCGCGGTACCGCATTATCTGGGCCAGCTGCAGCCCAGGCTGCCTGGTGAGTTGGGCTTCTACGATCAGGCCGACCCGGCCACGCTGCGCCGCCAGGTGGCGATGGCGAGGCTTTATGGCGTGGGGGCCTTCTGCTTTCTGCATCATGGCGAGCAGGCCCTGCCGGCCGGGCCGCTGCGGCATTTGCTGGCCGAGCCCATGATCGACATGGCCTTCCTGCTCTGCTGGGCGCAGGATGGGGCTCAACCGGCGGGCGCTGTCCCCCAGCATGGCGTGGCCTTCGCGGCGTTGCTGCCGGCCCTGCGCGACCCGCGCTATCGCCTCCTCGATGGCTGCCCGCTGCTGCTGCTGGCCCGCCCGGCGGAAATTCCCGACTGCGCCGCGATGGTGGCAGCCTGGCGCGCGCTGGCCAGCGCGGCGGGCCTTGCTGGGCTGCGCATCCTCGCGGCCTGCGCTGCTGGGCTGACAGACCCCCTGGCGCTCGGCCTTGATGGCGTGGTGGACACCCCGCCTCAGGGGCTGGAGCTGGCGGAGGTCACCCGGGCGCAGCTTTGGCTGAACAGCGAATATTCCGGCCATGTCTATGATTATGCACAGGCGGTGGCGGCCGAGATCGCCCGTCTGGCCGCCCCCCCGCCATCTGGGCCATCGCGCTACCCGGCGGTGATGCCCGGCTTTGATGACGAGGCGCTGCGGCCCGGCCGGGGCAATAGTTTCATCGGCGCCACGCCGATGGGCTTCCATCGCTGGCTGCGCGCCGCGGCGGCGCATGTCAGCGCGCATTATCCACCTGGGCGAAGGCTGGTTTTCGTCAATGCCTGGAATGCCTGGGGGCAGGGTGCCCATCTCGAACCTGAGGTGCGGTTTGGCTATGGCTTCCTCGCCGCCATCGCCGATGTGGTGGCGGAACTGGCGCTTGATGCCACGGCGCTGCGTGAGAGGGCGGAGCGGTATAATCAGGCCATGCCCCCCGGCCGCAATGCCGATGCGGTGGTCTGTCTGCATATCTTCTACGAAGATCTGATCGATGAATTCGCGGCCCTCATCGCCCAGGCCCGGCAGCGCGTGGCGCTTGATGTGATCGTCTCGGTGCCGGAGGCTTGGCCGGTGGCGGCGCTGGAGCGGCTGATCGCGGCGCTGCGGCCGGTGCATATTCTGGTCTGCCGCAATCGCGGGCGGGATGTGGCGCCCTTCCTGGCGGCGCTTGAGGTCGCCCGCGCGCGAGGCTACCGCCTCGGTTGCAAGATCCACTCGAAGAAATCCACCCATCTGGGCCGTGGTGAGGCCTGGCGGCGGGCGCTGCTCGATGGGCTGCTGGGCCCGAGCGCGCTCAGCCGCCTGGCCGAGGGCTTCTTTGCCGAATCACGGATAGGCATGGCGGGGGCGAGCGAGGCCTGGCTGTCCCTGGCTGAGCGCCAGCATATCGATCGCTGCGAAGCCCGCATGGGCGAGATTGGCGCCCTGCTGGGCCTGCAGGATGCGCCCATGCGTGGTTTTTTCGCCGGCACCATGTTCTGGTTCCGGCCCGAGGCCTTGGCTGCCTGCGCCCGCCTATCGGCTGAGCGTGACCTCTTCGAGCCTGAGCTCGGCCAGGTGGATGGCATGGCGGCGCATGCCATGGAGCGGCTCTTTGCCGTGATGGCCGAGGCGGCAGGCTTTGCCGTGATGAAGCTGTAGTCAGCGCACCAGGCGCAGCGTATTCGCCGTGGCGATATCGCCCGACGCCTTCTGCAGGTTGAGCAATTGCGTTGTCAGCGCGAGCACATGCAAGGTGAGGTCTTCGTGATGATTATATTCGGCCACCCAGTAATGGTCACCACGATAGGCGGCTGAGAACCTGCCCAGCGGTGGCCGATCGCGCCAGAGCCGGAATAACCGGGGGGCGGCGGGCGGATGAGCGCCGTCGCGGATATCAATGCGGTAGGGCACACCCGCTTCCTCGCGCCGCTGGATCGCGCCGAGATATTCCAGCACCTCCTCCACCGATCGCAAATACCAAGCGAGGGCGGGAAGGGCTGGGCCGCCTCTTATTCCGACGGGTTGCTCCACCACCTCATCCGCGCGGCACGGGTCGCCATCCTGCGGCAGGCCTGAGATTTGCGGCGGGTCGCGGTCCACTGCGGCGGCGGTATAGACCCTGCGGCCTCGCGCATCCCGCGGGCCCGGCACGCAGATCGCCATCTGGTCCACCGTGCGCATCATGCGGTAGCCCGCCCCATCAGGCCGCAGGCTGACGCCAGGCTGGCGCAGTGCTGCCAGCAATTCTGGCGCAGCGGCCTGCGCCTGGGTGAGCCGCGGGCCGACGGGTATGGTGCGGGTATAGCCGTTGAACAGGATTGGCCCATTTGACGTCAATTGATCGACCACGGCCTGGAAACGATCGCAGGGGTGTTCGGCATCCAGCCCCTGGGCGGCGCATGCGGCTCGCTCGGCCGCTGTGAGGTTGTGACGATAGGCCGGATCATTGATCGCGCGCCGCCCTCCTGGGCCCTCATCGAAGCGCGATACCAGCAGGTACATCAGCAGTTGGTCGGGAATATTTCGGTCCCACAAGATCCGGAACAACACCGGGTCGAGCGGGCGCATCAGGCCGCGGGCGAATTCCTGCCGGTCGAGCGGGCCGATATCGAAGCCCGGATTGGAACTGCCGCTGAGCGTCGGGAGCATTCCATTGCCCAGGCCAGTCGAGCCATCATAGCCGAGCGAGGCGCCCAGGCTGAAACCGCCACGGATATTGCCAATGGTGGTGAAATGCAGCGGCGCCTGATCGCGCGCACGTAAAATATTTTTGTAACATCAGTGAGTTTGCTGATTGCTCGATGCTGCGATTATAGGCGATGGAATGATCACTGATCATGTGCTCCATCGAGCAGCCAGCAAGCAGAAGGGGTATCAGGAGTGCGAAAAATCTCATTGCGTTAATGTGTCCATCTGTCGCGCTGCGGTATAGTGCGGATCAGATGACAAGCGGCTGGATTTTCTTCGCCATATCGGCCCGCCGCCACAAATACCAGGCCGCGATGCTGCGATAGGGCGCCCATTCTTTGCCGATTTCAGCCAGCGCCCGCGGCCGCGGCTGCTCATCCAGACCCGCCGCCAGCCGATAGCCCTCGCGCACACCAAAATCATCCACCGGCAGCACATCCTCCCGGCCGAGGGTGAAGATCAGCACCATCTCCACCGTCCAGCGCCCCACACCGCGAATGGCCACCAGCCGGGCGATCAGGCTTTCATCATCAAGTGCTGCCGCCTCGGCCAAGCTGGGCACCAGGCCGGCCATGGATTTCTCGGCAATGTCACGAATGGCGGCCACCTTGGAGCCGGAAAAGCCGCAGCCGCGCAGTGCCTCGGCCGGCAGGTCCAGGATGAAGCGGGGGGGCGGAAATTCCGCTGCGGCATGCAGCGCCAGCAACCGGCCGAGCATCGCCTCGGCGGCGCGGCCATGCACCTGCTGATGGGCGATGGCACGCACCAGCGCCTCATAGGGCTCGCGCATCATCACCGCCAGGGTGCATGGCCCCACCGCCTTGATGATGGGCTTGAAGAGCGGAATGCGGGCCAGCCGCGCCTGGGCTTTCTTGTGATCCATGCGCGGAGGATAGCGCGGCGCGGCGCGACGCGGCAGATTGGCGGGCCATATGATTCTGCATGACCTTGCCGCCACCGAAACCCTTGCCCAGCATCTGGCGCGCCTGGCGCGGCCGGGCGATGCCTTGCTGCTCAGCGGGCCGCTGGGGGCCGGCAAATCTGCCCTCGCCCGGGCTTTCCTGCGCGCATTGCTGGGCGATCCGGCGCTGGAAGTGCCCTCGCCCAGCTATACCCTGGTGCAGAGCTATGCCGTGCCGGGGGGAGGGCAGGCGCATCATTTTGACCTGTACCGCCTGGGCGGAGCAGAAGAGGTGCTGGAATTGGGATGGGATGAGGCGCTGGAGGGGATTATGCTGGTGGAATGGCCCGAAAGGCTGGGTGCGATGGCGCCGAAAGGTGCGCTGTGCATCACGCTGACGCCGCTTGATGAGGATCGCCGCTTGGCGCAACTCACCGGCTGGGAGGGGCGGCTGTGATTGCAACATTCCTCGCCCGGCACGGTTTTGCTGCCGCACGGGCGGAAGCCCTGCCCTCCGATGCCAGCTTGCGCCGCTACACCCGCCTGCATGGCGGGCCTGAGCCGGCGCTGCTGATGCATGCCCCCCCGCCCGAGGATGTGCGCCCCTTCAGCGCCATTGCCCGCCACCTTGGCGCTGCCGGCGTGGCGGTGCCGCGTATTCTGGCCGAGGATGCCGCGGCTGGGCTGTTGATCGTGCAGGATCTTGGCCTGCGGACCATGGCCGAGACGCTGGATGGCGGTGCCGCGCCCGAACCGCTCTACCTTGCCGCGGCCGAGGCGCTGGCAGCCCTGCATGCCGCCCCGGTGATGCCCGGCCTGCCGAATTGGGGCGTGGCCGAAATGCAGCGGGCCACGGCGGCGACCTTTCTCGATTGGTGGTGGCCTGCGGCGCTGGGCAGCATGCCTGATGACAGCCAGCGCGCCGGGCTGGATGCGGCGCTGGCCGCCATGCTCGCCCCCTTTGCGGCGCAAGGCTTTGTCCATCGGGATTTTTTCCCGGCCAATCTGATGCCGCTGCCCGGCGGCATCGGGCTGCTGGATTTCCAGGATGGTGCGCTGGGGCACCCGGCCTATGATCTGGTCTCGCTGGTGGAGGATGCCAGGCGGGATGTGGCCCCGGCGCTGCGCGCGGCCACGGTGGCGCGCTACCAGGCACTCTGCGGCATACGCGATGTGGAGGCGGCGATGGCGGTGCATGCCGCGCAGCGGCATTTGCGGGTGGCAGCACTTTGGGTGCGCCTGGCGAGGCGCGATGGCAAGACCCATTACCTGGCGCATGGCCCGCGCTGCTGGGCGCTGCTCGCGCGCGCCCTGCAACACCCTGCCACGGCCCCGCTGCGCGATTATCTCGACCGCCATGTGCCCAGCCATCTTCGGGCCAACCCGGCATGAGGGCGATGGTGCTCGCCGCTGGCCTCGGCCAACGCATGCGGCCGCTCACCAGCCAGACCGCCAAGCCGCTGCTCACCCTGCGCGGCCGCAGCCTGCTGGACCATGCGCTGGACCGGCTGGGCGATGCCGGCGTCACCCAGGCGGTGGTGAATGCGCATTGGAAGGCGGAAAAAATCGTCGCCGCCATGGCCGGGCGCAGCGCGCCGCCGGTGCGGGTGCAGCTTGAGCCGGAATTGCTCGAGACCGGCGGCGGCGTGGCCCGCGCGCTGCCGCAACTCGGCGACCAGCCTTTTTATGTCGTCAATGGTGATGCCTATTGGCTGGATGGCGCAACCCCGGCGCTGACCCGGCTGGCCCGGGCCTTCGACCCCGATACGATGGATGCGCTGCTGCTATTGGTGCGCACCACCCAGGTGGATGGCTCCGTGGGCCGGGGCGATTTTCTGATGGATGGCTGGGGGCGGTTGCAGCGCCCCGCGCCGCATGTCGTGGCGCCCTATATCTTCGCGGGTATTCAGATCCTGCGGCCCGAATTGGTGGCGCCCGAGGCGGTGCGGCGGTTTTCGCTCAACCGCTGCTATGACCGCGCGGCGGCGGCGGGGCGGCTCTTTGGCCTCGTGCATGATGGCGTTTGGTTTCACCTCTCCACCCCGCCCGATTTGGCGGCGGCGGAGCGGCGGCTGGCCCAAGGGCTGGTATAGGCTCTGCTACTGCGGCAGCTGCTTCGCCAGGCGCCTGGCCAGCAAATAGCCCAGCAGCCCCGAGAGAGGGGCGGCCGGCAGCATCAGCAGCCAGCCGATATGCGCGCCATTGACCGCAAGGCCGAGCCCCACCCCCAGCATCAGCCCACCCAAAAGGCTGCCCAGCACGCCCGCTGTCAGGCCAAGAACGAGAATTTCCGCGCGTGTCACCATGGGTGTGGAGTAGGGGGCGCAGCCGCGGTTTGGCAAGGGCCCGCTCAGCGTCGGAGCAGGATGTAATTCACCGTCAAATCCACCTCCACCCCATTGGGGTCGGCGCCGGGCGGGAAGGCTGGCAGCCGGGCACCGGCAAAGGGCATGGAGGTGCCCGAATTCAGCGCCGGCGAGGCTGAGGGCCGCAGCAGCCGCACCTGACGCACCGTGCCGTCGGGATTGGCGGTGATGCGAACCTGCACCGTGCCCGAATCGCCATCCTGAATGGCGCGCTGCGGGTAGCGCAGATTTTGGTCCAGCCAGCGGCGGAAGGCGTTGGACCAATCCGGGCCGACCTGGGCGCCGCGCACCTGCACGGTGCGGTCGGGCGAGGTGCGGCCCGCCAGCAGGCGCGGGTCGAGGCTGAAATCGAGCGGCGCGCGCGGCCCGGCCGGGCGGCCGGGGGCGGGGCGTGGCTGGCTGAGAGTAAAGCCCTCGGGCAGCACCATGCCGGGCAGGCGCGGGCTGGGCTGGGCCTGCTGCGTCGGGCGGGGCGGCGGGGTGGGGCGCGGTTGCGCCGGCGGGGGTATGGGCAGGCGCGGCGTGGGCTGGGCCAGCCATTCGGGCGGTGTTTCGGGTGGCGGTATCTCGGCCGAGAGCCTGGGCACCGGCTCGGGCGGGCGCGGCGGCAGTTCAGCCAGCGCCGGCAAGGGCGGCGGCAGCGGCGCGGCCGGGGGCTGCGGTGTTTCGGCCCTTGGCGGCGCGGGCGGTGGTGGGGCTGCGCGTGGCGGCGCTGGGCTGGGGGGCGGCGGAATCGGTGGTGGCGGCACCTGCGCGGGTGGCAGAGGTGGCAGCGGCAGGGCGAGTTGCGGTGCCAGCGGCGGGCTGGGTGGGGGGCTG
>Ga0214917_10002949_pt1 | contig 20196 bp, 17 predicted proteins | sample LL_1208_BB_MetaG_FD_177983 | JGI IMG/M metagenome (GOLD analysis project Ga0214917, IMG submission 177983) | Freshwater microbial communities from Lake Lanier, Atlanta, Georgia, United States - LL_1208_BB | ecosystem: Environmental > Aquatic > Freshwater > Lake | place: USA: Georgia | collected...
CATCTCCCGGAGCCCCCCCGCCGTGGAGGTGTGGAGTCCGCAACGGCTCATTTGTCGCCGAAATTTTTCGGCGTCCAAACCGGCTGCTTGAGCGATCCGCTTCCCTCCACCTCGAGCATCTCGCTGACCGGCATGAACGGCAGCCCCATCGGCCCGATCAGATTCTGTTTCATGGAAAATTTTTCCAGACGGTCCGCCGAGATGTCGTAAAAGCCGCGCCCCGTTGTCTCCACCAGCTTCGAGAAAATTTTCAGCTTTTTGACGTTCAACTTTCCGCGATCCAGCTCGAACTCCATGGAGGCCCCCTCCCCCAGGTTCTCCATCCACTCCAGCGGGGCGTTGATGGTCTTGGCGAAGTTGCCCAAGCCGGGAAATTTTCCGTCCTCCACCTCCAGCTCGCCTTGACCGGTCCATTGCCGCCAGGTCCCGGCGCCGGAAGGCCCCGCCAGCTCGCAGGTCCCGCTGAGTTTGCCATGGTAACCCGGGTTGCTGAAGTAAACCTCGACCGCCCTGCCGAAATCCACCTCCCGCAACTTCACCCGGGTGTTCTGGCTTTTCTTCTCCTTCGGCCCGTCCACGGTCACGTCCACCTCCACCTGCCCGCCCCAGAGGGAACCCGGTTTTTTCTCCTGGGTTTTCACGGTGGTCTTGGTTCCCTGGATCCCGACCTCGAGGTGGACGTCCCGGAAATGGAGTTTTTGGCCCGCCACCACGTACTGGAGGCCGGCCGCGGTTTTCCCGGTGGCCCGCATGTCGGTGCGGAATTTTTCCTCGAGGTCGATCTTGCCCTCCATGGTCACGAACGGCCGGTCAACAAACTCGTAGGGCTGCATCGTCTCGCGGACCTTTTCCCCGAAAACCGGGGAAAACTCGCGGACAGGAAGCGTGGATTCCACGTTGTGAAAGAAAACAAAGCGTGGATTCAGGGTGTAGCGGATCTCCCCTTTCCCTTCGCCCCCCCCCGAGGTCACCCGCACGTTTGTCGCCCGGATCTCGCGGGAAGCATACACCAGGTCGGCGCTGAGCTGATCCATGGGCACACCTTTGTACTTCATGCCGGCCGCCTCCAGCTTTCCTTCCAAGCGGATCAGGTCCGGGGAAAATCCCGCTCCCATCACCCGGAAATTCATCCGCGGGGCCCTTGGAGGATCGAATTCCAAGCTGGACCAGAAGGCGGCGCCATCGGGACCGAACAACCTGGCCAGGCTTTTCGGGTTAATGTCGCTCCGCAGAGTTCCTTTGAGCTCAGCCTGCCCGTCAAAGGCCAGTTGCATCTCAATTTCCCCACCGGGAGCCGCCCCGAGACGAAAACTTGGGATCATCCATTTTCGGCCGTCGGTGGCCCAGGATAGGGAGAGTCCGCGGAAAGCCTCATACTCCTCAGCCCCCAGGCGGAATTCGCCAAGCTCCATCTGCCCGGACGAGAAAAAGCCCGGGGACTCCTTCCACGACGCCTCCACCTTTCCGTTGATGCGTGCCGGTTCCGGGGATTGGAATTCCTGCAGGGCATAAGCCGCCTGCCGGTTCATCGCCGGGGTGAGCGCGGCGGGATCCATCCGGCAGGAAAACTCCATCGCCCCGGATCCCCGGGAGAAATCCGCCCAACCAAAGGCCTCCATTGCTCCCCGCTCGAAATCGAGCTGGAATCGCTCCAGCTTAAGAGCCCCTTCCGCCATCGTGGCACGCATCTGGATCCGGGAAACGGGAATCCCCCGCCAGAGATTTTTTGCCGAAGTGAAGAGAATCTCCGCGCGGCTCTCCTCGGGGCGCCCGATTTCCACGTTGAACTCGGCCTGGAGAAGCGGAGCGGGCCCGCCCAGATCCCGCAGGATCCATTCCGCCTGGCTCCAGATTTTCGCCCAGGGAATCTCCTGGGGACCCGGCAGCCGGCCGGCCTCCGTACCCACCCGCCCCTTGAAATCCAGGTCGCAACCAAGAACCTGCCCCCGGATTCTTTGGATCCGGATCTCCCCTGGACGAAACTCCACCAGGGCCTCCACCCGCCGCGCCTCCGCCTCCACTCCCGCACCAAGGGGCCAGGCCACATGGGCATCCCGCAGACGAGCCCCGGAGAGAAGGGGTTCGCCGGCACGCCAAGCCAGCCAGTTCGGTGTCAGCTCCACCCGGCCGATCCGCAGTCTTTCCTCCCTCCGGGAGGCATCCCGGTACACCACCAGGTCCCTGGCCACCAGGCCACCCAGCGGATCGAGGGTGATTTTTTTGACCTGAACCTCCAGGCCGCGGTTCGCAAGCTCCTGCAAGAGCCTTGTCTTCCAGCTCTCCGGCAAGCCAAGCACGCGGCCCAGCAGCGCGGTCAGGAGAAAAAGACAGAATACCATCGCCCCGGCCCGGCGGATCCAACGGCGCAACGAACCACCGGTCGCACGCCAACCGTCCGCAGGCCGCGGCCCACGGCGCAAGATTGGGGTGTTCACCGCCATCCATCATCGCTAACAACTTTCTTTCGGGAATCCAACCAAACCAGACTTATGGCCGAGCCCCGCATGGAAAAAATCGTCGCGCTTTGCAAGCGCCGGGGATTCATCTTCCCCTCCTCCGAAATCTACGGGGGCCTGAACGGTGCCTGGGACTACGGCCCCCTGGGGGCCGAACTGAAGCGCAACCTGAAGGAACACTGGTGGAAAGCCATGACCCAACTTCGGGACGACATCGTCGGCCTGGACGGCTCCATCCTCATGAACCGGGCCGTCTGGAAAGCCAGCGGCCATGAGGCCACTTTCAGCGACCCGATGGTGGACTGCAAAACCTGCAAGGGCCGTTTCCGCGCCGACCAGACCTCGTCCACGCCCTGCCCGCAAAAACCCAGCAAGCTGGTCGGCGCCTGCGGAGGGGAACTCACCGAACCCCGCCAGTTCAACCTGATGTTCAAAACCTATGTGGGCCCGGTCGAGGACGAGAGGAATCTTACCTACCTCCGCCCCGAAACCGCCCAGGCCATGTTCGTGCAGTTCAAGAACGTCCTGGAGGTGTCCCGGAAAAAACTCCCTTTCGGGATCGCCCAGATCGGCAAGGCGTTCCGGAACGAGATCAACCCGCGCAACTTCACCTTCCGTTCTCGGGAGTTTGAGCAAATGGAGGTTGAATTTTTCGTCCGACCATCCGAGGGGAAGGCATGGCTGGAAAAATGGCTGGCCGACCGAATTGCCTGGTACGAGTCGATCGGCCTACCCCGCAAAAAAATCCAGGTATACGACGTCCCTGACAAAGACCGGGCCTTCTACTCCCAAGGCACCTACGACCTCCTCTACGAGTTTCCCTTCGGCACCGAGGAACTCGAGGGCATCGCTTACCGGACGGACTACGATTTGAAGCAACACCAGGAAGCCAGCGGCAAGCCCCTCGAATACTTCGATGAGGAGACCCGCGAAAAGTTCCTCCCCCACGTGGTGGAACCCAGCGCCGGCGTGGACCGCACCGTGCTGGCCCTGATCTGCGAGGCCTACGACGAGGAGGAAGTGGCCGATGAAAAAGGAACCAAAGAGACGCGCGTGGTCCTTCGCTTCCACCCCCGCATGGCCCCGGTGAAAGCCGGCATCTTTCCCCTTTTAAAGAACAAACCGGAACTGGTCGAAAAGGCGCGCGCCCTGACCGCCGACCTTCGTAAACATTTTCCCGTCTTTTATGACGAGGCCGGCGCCATCGGCCGCCGCTACCGCCGCCAGGACGAGGTCGGCACGCCCTTTGGCATCACCGTGGATTTTGAGACCCTCGAAGGCGCCAAGCAAGGCCCCTTGGCCGGGCAAAAGGACACCGTGACCCTTCGGCACCGGGATTCCATGCGGCAGGAACGCCTGCCGATCGCCGATCTTTTGCCCCGCCTGACGGCCGCCTTGGCCTGAGGTTCGGATGGCATCCCGCCGTCCTCCCCGCGCCTTCCTCCCGAAGGCCTTTGCCGAGGTCGACCTACAGCGACAACACCGGATCGGGGTTCCTGAAATTATCTATGGTGCGGGCAAAACCGCGCCACAGATCGTGGCGATTGCCCGCAAATTGCACACCTCGAACCAAGCCGTTCTTGTCACCCGTTTGGATGCCGGCAAGGCACGCCAGCTCAAAAAGGCCATGCCAGCCGGAAAATATCATCCCCAAGCCCGCGCCTTCACTTGGGCTGCCAGGAAAAAACAAAGCTCGTCACGTCCGTGGCGGGTGGGGATCTGCGCGGCGGGAACCTCCGACCATCCCGTGGCCGAGGAGGCCTACGTCACCCTGGAATTCCTGGGCCACCGGCCCTTCCGTTTCTACGACATCGGCGTGGCCGGACTGCACCGGACTCTCCGGCGGTTGGAGGAAATTCGCAGCCAGGACGCCCTGATTGTCGTGGCGGGAATGGAAGCGGCCCTTCCCAGCGTTCTGGGGGGATTGGTGCGCCAACCCCTTGTCGCCGTTCCCACCTCGGTGGGCTACGGCGCCCATCTCCAGGGACTGACTGCCTTTCTCGGCATGCTTAACTCCTGCGCGCCAGGGATCACCGTTGTGAACATCGACAACGGCTTCGGTGCCGCCTACGCCATCCACCGGATTTCCTCCGGTCGCTAGCCTTCCGTTTTCCCCTCCCCCCTCTTTTCCCGCTCGGCAAAAAATCGCCCCTTTCTCCCCACACCGGGCATGACCAGAATCCTCCTGTGCCCAATATTCTTCTGGCCCAGGAGGACACCGGGTTCCGGGAAGAGTTCTCCAAACTCATTCTGGATTTTTTTCCCACTACCCATATCCAGACCGCCACAGAATGGTCGGAACTGTCTACCGCTTTGTCCTCGGTGCCCGCCCCCACCGTGCTGCTTGCCGACATCCTCTGGGGCGGCGAGGACCGCTCCCCCGAACTGCTCCTGCTTGCGGAAAGTCATCCGGCCACTTCCTTTGCGGTTTTCGGTCGGTACGACCTGACCGGATCCTTGCCTCCCGGCTACCCCATCCCCCTGCTGCAACCGGACGAGCAACTTCCCCTGCGGTTGTCCGAATGCATGGAAAACCTTTCCGGCACCCTCTTCGGTCCCTACCAGGCCTCCGCGCCTGCCGGACCCCACCTTCTGGGAAGACTCTACTGGGCCAGGCACCAGCAACTCCAGCGGGACGTACAATTGCTGGTCCCCCCTGCAGGCTCGGCCACCTTTGCCAAGGCCATCCGCGCCATGGCCCGCGTTCACCATGCCGCCGTCTACGCTCTTTATGAATCTGTCCCATGGGAAAACCGCATCGTGGTGGCGATGGAACCACCCGTGCATCCTTCCCTTCTCCACTACCGTATGGCTGGCACTCCGGTCCCCCTCGCCACCGGTGCCAGACTGGCCACCGCCCTGGGCTCGATCCACGCGGACATGGAATCCTGGAATGTCCCCGCACGCCCTCTCGAGGAATACGACTATACCCTGTCCCCGCAGGGAGTGCCGCGCCTCAGGAATCCCGTAGCCCACTCCGGCATGCCGGAGGTCACCGCCATGGAAAACGCCCAACGGCTTGCCGGACTGCTGGAACCCCTGCTGGAGCGCGATGCAAAAACACAACTCCTCCTCTCGCTGCTGAGAAAACCGGGTCCCTCCGCCTTCGACCTGATCCGAAGAGCCCGGGAATTCGAAAGACAGCTCGCCGAATTCAAGGAAATCCACGTCCGCAAGGAGGAGGTTGAGGCGGCAACAAAAACCATGCAGGCAAGGGTGCGACGGCGCTGGGTGCGGTCCCTCGGGACGGTTTCCACGGTGCTGTTTCTTCTCGGGGCGGGGTGGCTGGTTTTTCAGAAATTTCTGGCCAATTACCCGGCACGGCTGACCCAGGAAGAAATCCGGATCCCCGCGGGCGAGGTGATGCTGGACGGAAAATCCGCCACCGTGCCGGCTTTCGCCCTGGATCGGCATGAGGTCACCATCGGGGATTACGAGACTTTTCTCACCAACCTTGTCTACATGGATTGGAAGCAGTTTCTTCCGGCTGGATACACCAAAACCTCCCAGTCGGACTTTGAGCCGAAATCCTGGAAAACCCAGCTGGCCCGGGCCCGCAACGGCGACGCTCTCTCCTTTTTTCTCCCCCGTGGGGTCCGCATTACCCGGGACAGCCCGGTCTGCGGGGTGGATTACGCCAGCGCCTACGCCTACGCCAACTGGAAGGAACGCCGGTTGCCCAACCGGGAGGAATGGGTGAGGGCCGCCACAGGAAACGACCGGCGCACCTACCCTTGGGGAAACACTCCACCCGGCGGGGACATCCATCTGGGAGGCGAGGCCGCAAAAAAATTCGCGCTGGATGCGGGCTTGCTTTTGCAGGCTCCCGCCGGCTCCTTCCCCGCCGACCAGGCCCCCTTCGGGCACGTGGACATGGGGGGAAACCTCAGCGAATGGATCACGCCATCCAACGACACCTTGCCGGGATTGATGGGCGGAAACTTCGCCGATGAGGCGCCGGTTGCCAACTCCCTCCCCCCGCGCAGGCTTGCGGAAACCGATGCCCGCGTCGGGTTTCGCACCGCCCGATAAGGGCGCGCCTAAAGGACAAGAAAGTTCCGGAGAAGATCCTTCCCCTCCCGGCTGAGAATCGATTCCGGGTGGAACTGGACCCCGTGAACGGGAAACTGGCAGTGTTGTAAGCCCATAATTTCCCCCTCCGCCGTGTCCGCGGTGACCCGCAGACATGCAGGCACGGAGGATTTTTCCACAATCAGGGAATGGTACCGGGTGGCCTCGAAAGGATTGGGCAACCCGGCGAATACCCCGGTCCCTTCATGACGAATGGGGGAGGTTTTGCCGTGCATCAACCGTTCCGCCCGGACCACCTTGCCCCCGTAAACCTCCGCAATGCACTGGTGGCCCAGACAGACCCCCAAGATGGGCGTCGTTTTCCCCATCCGGCGGATGACTTCCATGGAGATCCCCGCTTCCGCCGGCGCCCCGGGTCCCGGCGAAATCACGATTCGCTCCGGTCGCAACTTCTCCACCTCCTCCGGGGTGAGGGCATCGTTCCGTTTCACCACCGGATCAGCCCCCAGTTCGCCGAAGTACTGGACCAGATTGTACGTGAACGAGTCGTAGTTATCGAGGACCAGGAGCATGGCTCTTTCTAGGCCAGCGCCCGGGCCGCCGCCACCGCGGCCAGGCCGGCTTTCGCCTTGTTCACACTCTCCTGATACTCCCCCTCCGGCGTGGAATCCGCCACCAGTCCCCCGCCCGACTGCACATACGCCTTGCCCCCCTTCAGCAGGATCGTCCGGATGGAGATGCAGGAATCCAGATTCCCGTTGAAGGAAAAATAACCGGCCGCGCCGGCATAGGGACCCCGCCGCGTGGGCTCCCCCTCCGCCAGGATCTGCAGGGCCCGCACCTTGGGCGAACCGCTGACCGTTCCGGCCGGAAAAGTGGCCCGCATCACCTGGTACGCATCCTGCCCCGGCCGGAGTTGCCCTTCCACGCGGGAAACCAGATGCATCACATGGGAGAACCGTTCCACCTCCATCAGCTCCACCACTTGGACGGTCCGATATTCGCAAACCCGGCCAAGATCGTTGCGGGCCAGATCAACGAGCATGATGTGCTCCGCCCGTTCCTTGGGATCGGCTTTCATCTCCTCGGCCAGGCGATGATCCTCATCGGCATTCGCCCCGCGGGGCCGGGTGCCGGCAATCGGACGGATCTCGACACGACCGTGCTCGCAGCGCACGTGCGTTTCGGGAGAGGATCCCACCAGCGCCAACCCGGCCATCTCCAGGCAAAACATATAAGGGGAAGGATTGATGGTGCGGAGGGACCGGTACAGGTCGATCGGGCGCCCGGAATACGGCACGGAAAAACGCTGGGATGGAACCACCTGAAAAATGTCTCCGGCACGGATGTGCTCCTGCATCGCCGCCGCCATGCGTAGGTATTCGGCCTTGGTCATGTTGGGGATCGCGCCGGCGAGGAGATCCCCCTCGGGACGGCGGGGAACTTCCGCCGTTGCTTTTCCGGCCGGTTGGGCCAGACGATTCGCCAGCGCCTCCAGCCGTTGCAACGCCTGACGGTAGGACTGCTTCGGGTCCTCCCCCACCCGCGTCTGCACGACGAACCGGAGGGTACGCCGGGCGTGGTCGAACACCAAAAACTCCTCCACGAGTGCGAAACAGGCGTCGGGCACGCCGAGGTCGTCCTTCCGTGCCATGCCCACGGTCGGCTCGAAATAACGGACGGCCTCAAAAGCGAGGAATCCCACCGCACCCCCTTCAAACGGGGGGGGATCGCCAGGCCAGGCTTCCACCGGGCGGAGACCGGCCAACATCGCCTGCACCTCCTGGAGGGGATCCGGATGTTCCGGAGCCCGCTCCTCCACCTGTCCGTTGGAACGACTTAGGCGGACCCGTCCCTGGCGGAACTCCATCACGGCCGCCGGACGGGAACCGACAAAAGAGTAACGCCCAAGGCGCCCTGCCGACTCCGCGCTCTCCAGCAGAAAGGCTGCTCCGCCCGGCTGGGCCGAGAGCTTCAGGTAGGCGGAAACGGGGGTTTCCGTATCCGCGAGGATTTCCCGGCTGACGGGAATCAGGTTTCCCCGGCTCGCCAGTTCCAGAAATGTTTTTTCGTCGGGGTGGATCATGAGGTTTTGGGAGGACGGACCGGAATACCTTGCTGGCGAAGATGCCGCTTCACCTCGGGCACGGTGAGCTCCCCGAAATGAAACAAGCTCGCCGCCAGGGCCGCATCCGCCCCGCCCGCCTTGCCCAGCACCTCCGCAAAATGCCCGGGGGTTCCGGCCCCGCCGCTGGCAATTACCGGAACCGGGACGGCGGAGCTGACCGTGTGGGTGAGTTCCAGGTCGTAGCCGGCCTTGGTTCCGTCGGCATCCATGCTTGTCAGAAGAATTTCCCCGGCCCCGCGCCGCACGCCCTCACGGGCCCAGGACAGCGCATCGAGGGAAGTGGATTGGCGTCCCCCGTGGGTGGTGACTTCCCAACCACCGCCCGCACGGCGCCGCGCGTCAATCGCCAGCACCACGCATTGGCAACCAAAGGCCTCCGCCACCTCGGAAATCAGCTCCGGCCTTTGAATCGCCGCCGTGTTCAGGCTCACTTTGTCCGCACCGGCACGCAACAACTCCCGGGCGTTGTCCACGGAACGCACACCACCCCCCACGGTCAGGGGCAGAAAAACCTCCTCCGCCGTCTTTCGCACCACTTCCAGAAGAATCGGCCGCGCTTCCGCGGATGCGGTGATATCCAGAAAAACCAGCTCATCCGCCCCTTGCTCATGGTACGCACGGGCACAAGCGGCCGGATCCCCGGCGTCCCGGATCCCGACAAACTTCACCCCCTTGACCACGCGGCCCCGATCCACATCCAAACAGGGAATGATCCTCTTGGTGTTCATAAACTTATGAATGACAATACCTTAAAATGTTCCGCAAGAAAGAGTAATAACGGAATTGATTCGAAATGATTTTTTGGGAATGCTTTCCCGTTTAAGAAATACTCCATTTTTCCTTTGAATATGCCCAAAAACCCCAAAAAGACCAAAAAGCCCGAGGGGAAAAAGGCCGCCAAGCCAAAAGTTAGCGCAGGCAAAAAGGTCGTTGCCCGCAAAAAAGTCGGCCCAACCCCGGCGTCCTTCCCACGGCTCCGGGAGAGCCCCCTGCCGTTGGATCCGTCCGCCCACAAATTTGTCCTGCAACCCTTCGCTCCGGGCACCCCGGAACCGGAGCTCCCTGCCTACGAACACCTCGGAGAACTTCCGGAAAGCTACGGGACCTGCCGCCTTTTTCTCGCCGCCCGGGATCCCCGCTGGCTTTACGCCTACTGGGATTTCAGCTGGCAGCAACTCCGTGACGCCGAACAGGAGTCCCCGGAAGGAAAAGTGTTCCTGCAGATTTTGATTCCCGGGGCGGAACGGGTTCACCAAATCCAGATCTTCCCCGGATCCAGGGAGTGGTATCTGCCCGTCCACCGGCCGGCCACCCCCTTTCAGGCGGAACTGGGCTACTATCGGAAGGACGGTTCCTTTCACCAGCTGGCCGTTTCCGAGGAGGTTTTGACTCCCCGGGAGGATCCCTCACCCCATCGGGAAGTGGAGTTCGTCACCATTCCTTTCCACTACTCCTTCCGCCAACTCCTGGACCTGATCCGTGGCCAGATCCGACCTGGTGAGGGTTTGGCCAAGGCGTTGGCCCGGCTTCAGCGGGAGGGATATCCCCTCCCCTTCCCCTACGCCCTCCGGCGCGTGGTTCCCTCCGGGGTGGCCGATCGCATTCTCGAATATCTTGGCGGGGACCTCGTCCGCAGCATCCGCGTGGGATCCCTGGAAATCACCGAAACACTGCGCCGCCGCCTTTTGGAAACCGGGTCCAGCGGCATTCCTTCCAGCCTCAGTTCCGGTGCGCACGGCCGGGATCGCTCCTTTTCCATGCACGTCAACGCCGAGCTGATCATCTACGGAGGCACCGTCCCCGACGCCAAGATCAAGGTCGATGGAAAGACCATCCCCCTGCGGAACGACGGAACCTTTTCCTACCACTTCACCTTCCCGGATGGTCGTTACCATATCCCCATTTCCGCCACCGCGCCGGACGGACAGGAGGAGCGCTCCGTTTTGCTTTCCTTCCTTCGCCTGACGGATTCCACCCCCGGGGTGGATCCCACCCGGCAACCTCCCCTCCCCGAACCCATCGGACGCACTGCCTAACGGCACGGGATCCCAACCATGCCGCTCGGATACGTCGCCCCGATCCTCCACGCCCATCTGCCGTTCGTCCGGCACCCGGAATATCCGGAGTTTCTGGAAGAAGACTGGTTCTACGAGGCGATCACGGAAACCTACCTCCCATTGCTCGACATGATGGAAGGACTGGTGCGGGACGGTGTCCCGTTCCGCCTCACCATGTCCCTGACCCCGCCGCTTTGCGCGATGATGCGCGACCCGATGCTACAGGATCGCTATATCCACGGATTGGAAAGACTGCTGGAACTAACCGCCAAGGAGCTTGATCGGACAAGGCACGATCCAACCTTCCACGAGCTCGCCCGTTTTTACCACGACCGCCTCCACCACAGCCGGCAAATGTTTTGCGACCGCTACCGCCGCGACCTCGTCGGCGCCTTCCGCAAGTTTCAGGATGCCGGCGTCCTGGAGATCATCACTTGCGGGGCCACCCACGGGTTCCTCCCCCTCATGCGGGAATTTCCACAGGCCGTCCGCGCCCAGATCCAGGTGGCACGGAACGATTACCGCACCTGCTTTGGCAGGGATCCTCGGGGCATCTGGTTGCCGGAATGTGCCTATTACCCGGGGCTGGAAAACCACCTGCAGGAGGCGGAAATCCGCTGGTTCATTCTGGATGCCCACGGCGTGCTCTACGCCGAGCCGCGCCCTGCCTACGGCGTCTTCGCCCCCCTCTTCACCCAGGCGGGCCCGGCCGCCTTCGGCCGGGATATCGAGTCAAGCAAGCAGGTCTGGAGCGCCGAGGAAGGCTATCCCGGCGACGGGGATTACCGGGACTTTTACCGCGATTGCGGCTTCGACCTCGAATACGATTACATCCGGCCCTACATCCAGCCCAACGGCATGCGGAAATTCACCGGACTGAAGTACTACCGCATCACCGGCAAGACCCCCCACAAGGAGCCCTATCGCCCATGGGTGGCCAGGGAACGCGCCGCCCAACACGCCGGCAACTTCATGTTTAACCGCGAAAAACAGGTCGAGCATCTCCGCAGGATGATGGGCGCGGAACCGATCGTGGTCTGCCCCTATGACGCCGAGCTATACGGCCACTGGTGGTACGAAGGCCCGATGTTTTTGGATTACCTCTTCCGCAAAACCGCTTACGACCAGAAAACCTTTGCAATGATCACCCCCTCGGAATTCCTCGAACGGCACAATACCCACCAGATCGCTACCCCCGGCGCCTCCTCCTGGGGCAACGAGGGCCATTGGTCGGTCTGGCTGGAGGGCTCCAACGCCTGGATTTACCCACACCTTCACATGGCAACCCTCCGCATGATCGAACTGGCCGGCCGGTTCCACCGGACCCAACCCCACCATCTCCGCGATCGCGCCCTTCGCCAGGCCGCCCGCGAGTTGCTGCTCGCCCAGTCCTCCGATTGGGCCTTCATCATGAAAACCGGCACGATGGTGCCGTACGCGGTAAAGCGGACCAAGGACCACCTGCTCCGCTTTAACCGCCTCTACGATCAGATCCTCGCGGACCGCGTGGACGAATCCTTCCTCGGCAACTGCGAGTGGCGGAATCCGATTTTCCTGGATCTGGATTGGCGCGTGTACGCCTGATTTTTTACGCTAAAGCTTTTTTTTCTTCCTGGTCGCCGCTGCCAAAGGCTTTTTCTTTGCTTCGAGGGCCTTCAGTCGCCGGGCCAGCTGGGGCAACTGCTGGATATAGGCCTCCATCTCCATCTGTTCCTTGATCGGTCGGGCCGGAGCCCCCCGCCAAGTCTGCCCCTCGGGCACATCCTTGGTGACGCCGGATTTGGCCGTGAGAATGGCACCGGAACCGATATGGATATGCCCGACGGTTCCGACATGCCCGGCGATGGTGACATGGTGGCCGGTAGTGGTACTTCCGGAGAGCCCACTCTGGGCCACGATCACGCTATGGGGCCCAACCACACAGTTGTGGGCAATCATCACCAGATTGTCGATCTTGGCGCCCTCCCCGATATGGGTGCGCGCGAAACGACCGCGATCGATGGTGGTGTTGGCACCGATCTCCGCGTCGTCGTCGATCTGCACATAGCCAAGCTGGGGAACCTTCTGGTGCTTCCCTTCCCTCATCTCGTAGCCAAAACCATCGGCACCCACCACCGCGCCCGGGTGAAGAACCACGCGGCTCCCCAGGACGCATCTCTCGCCAAGGTAAACGCGGGGATGAAGCACACAGTGGGCGCCGATCTTGACACCCCTCCCAAGGTAACTTCCCGCCCCCACCTGTGTTCCGTCTCCCAGTTCCACCCCCTCCTCGATGACGACACAAGGACCGATGCCAACCTCCCGTCCGAGACGAACCCCCGGGGCTACCACCGCCGAGGCATGCACTCCCCGCAAGCGGGGAGAAGGTTCGGGCGCAAACAATAAGGCAATCCTGGTGAAAGCCCCGGAGGGATTGTTCACAAAAACAAGGGGGACTCCGAGATCCTTCGGGGCACCGGGCCCCACCAACAGGGCCCCCGCCCGGGTCTTCCGGGCTGCGCCCTCGTATCGCGTATGGGCAAAAAAGGAAATCTCGTTGGGTCCTGCCCCCTGAAGGTCGGCTACCCCGTGGATCAGCAGGGAACCGTCTCCTTGAAGCTTTCCCTCCACGACATCCGCAAGCTCCGCAAGCCGCCTGGGCAGGCTCATCGGCGCGAAACCGGGTTTATTTTTTCTCTTCCTTTTTCGCCGCAGGAGCGGCGGCGGCGTCCTTGTTCAAAATGGCAAGGACCTGCGGGGTGATGTCGTCAATTCCGTCGGAAAAGGTCATCAGCCCGGGAACCACCGGCCCCCCCCCGGACTGGTTTTTGGAAAACACCATCGAGTACTTGTTTTTGCACACCTGCTGAACGGCCTTTTCCACCTCGGCAAGGAGGGCGGTGGTCTCCCTCTGGGTCTGGTCCTGCATGATTTTGGAAACGGTGTTGTTCCAAGCGAGAAATTCCTGCTGCTTGATCTGGAATTCCTCCACCTTCGACTTGAGCTGGGCTTCCTTTTCCTTTTTCAGCTTGTCCGAGATGGCAGGATCGCTCAGGTCCTTCTGCAGTGCCTCAGCCGTCTCCCTGATGGCCTTGACGGAGGCGTTGCGACCGTCCCCTTCCTTCCGGTAATCCGTCGCCATTTTTTCGATCTTATCCTTCGATTCCTTGGCTTTGTGATAGTCCTTCATGACCGCGTTGTAATCCATGACGGCCACCTTGGAGAGGTCCTGAGCCCAAGCCCCCGGGTTCCCCACAAAGAGGCAAAGGCAAAAGCAAAGGGCGGTACGGGACAAGGCGATGGGAAGGAATTTCATAGAATCCTCACTCTAGTTAGAACTGGTAACCGCCGTCAAAGTAGAATTTGATCGCGCCCAAGCCTCCCCCGTTGGAAGGATCCCCCGTCATCACCGGAAAGCCGATATCCAGTTTCATCGGACCGATCCCCAAGTCCATACGCACGCCGACACCGACGCCGATTTGGAAACCTCCGTTGACCGCGTTGTAGGATTGGGAACTGCCGTTGACCATCATGCTCTGGGTGTTGTTGTAGGTTTTGGGCGCAAAGTCGAAAACGTTCTCGTTGACGAAACCACCGTCGCAAAAAAGCGCCCAGCGGACCCGGTCCTCCAGAATGGGAAACGGAGCGGTCAACTCGATCTGGTAGTTCCCTGAAGTTCCGCCTCCCACTGGCTGCCCATTCTGCTTGGGACCCACCGAGCCCTGGTTGACGGTGCTGCCCAGGGAAGGATCGAAGCCTCGTACGGATCCCGAGCCACCCGCATAGAGCTGATCCCAGACCGGGACGTATTCGGTGGAGCTGAACCCGTCGACCAGGCCGACCTGGGCCCGTCCGGAAAGGATCCAGTCCTTCTCCTTCCAGATCGGGAAATAGACGCGGTACTCGGCCCGGATCTTCCAGATGTTCTCGCTTCCCAGCAGCGGACCCCCCGCGCCTTCCACACCCAGCTCAAAAAACTGGCCGTTCCGCGCAAGCATGTAGCTGTCCCGCCCGTCGTAAACGATGGATCCGCGCAACGAGGATTTCAGGGTGTCCCCGGTGGAAGCCTGATAGTAGGGCGGAGCGTCGGACTGCAGGTCGATGATGTTGTAATATTCCGGCCGGTAGGTCACCCCCACGGACCATTTGTTCAGGGGAAAATCATCCCCCAGACGACGGCTCAAGCCGATGGAGGCGCCGAAGTTCTGTTGGTTGTAGAATTCACTGATGTAGGAGGCCCCGTTGTAAAAGCCGCTCACATCGAGGCGGAGGGGTTTGTCGAGAAACCATGGCTCGGTGAAGGCCAGATTGACGTTCTGGGAGCGGAACCCCAGGGAGGCCTGCAAGCGGGCCTTTTGACCGCCGCCACGGGGCGGGAAGCTGGAAAATATTTTCTCAATGTCGAAATTCTTCTCCCCAAGGGTGATGTTGCCTGTCAAAAGTTCCACGGAGCTGAAGCCAGCGCCAAAACTTACTTCCCCCGTCGGCTTTTCCTTCACCTGGACGATCAGTTTCTGCCGGTTGGGAATGTCGGTTTCCTCGGCGTACGTTTCCACTTGGGAGAAATAATTCAGGCCCTGGATCTTGGCCTTGCTGGATTTTTCGCGCACGGTGTCAAACACCTCGCCGGGGGCTAGGTCGATTTCTCGCCGGACCACCTTCTCTTTGGTTGTGGTGAGTCCCTCAATCTCGATCCGGCCGACATAAAATTTTTCTCCTTCCTTGATGCTGAAGTTCACGTCGATCATCCCGGTCTCCACATTCGGCTGGAGCTGGGGCTCAATGCGGACCTCGCGGAATCCCCGGCGCCCGTATTTGTCCTGCAAGGTCTCCTTGGAAGCCTCCAGCCCGTTCACGGAGTAAACCTCCCCGGACTGGAGACCGTCCGCCTTGAGCAACTTGAGCTCCACGGGATCAAAAATCTCCTTGAGCTTGGAGCGATTCTGCAGTTCGTTCTGCAGGTCATCGGCCGAAAAGAAGGCGTTTCCGTCCACGGTCAGGTTGCCCACCCGGTACTGACGCCCTTCCTCGATGCGGTAGGTGAGGATGAGGTCCTCGGCGGGAATATCGTCCGGATCAAAATCCTCGGGCCGTCCCTGCTCCCGCTTGACCGTATCCGTCTGGGCTTCCTCGTTGCGGGCGTTCCGCGGCAGGTCCACCGAGCCCTCCACCTGCACATCGATATACCCTTTGTTAAGATAATAATTCTTCAACCGGGCTTCGTCCTCCTTTCTCGCGTACTCCTCGTAGCGGTCGGATTTGCTGAAAAGCTCCCACCAGGCCTTCGGCTTGAGTTTGACGACCTTCTGCAATTGTTCCGAGGGAACCGATTGATTCCCAATAAAACGGATTTTGGAGATGAATCCCCGGATCCCCTCGTTGACCTCAAATGTGACCTTGGCTTTCCCGCCTTCCACCTGACTGGTGACCGGCGTGACCTTGGCGTCCTTGAAGCCTTTGTCCCGGTAAAAATCCTCCATGGCCACCGCGTCACGTCGCAAGCGCTCCTCGGAGAGAATATCCCCGGCTTTGGTGACGGTTTCCTTCTTTTTAAAGGCGTTGGTCAGGGCCTGGGCCCCGCGTTCCTCGTTGGCGGTCAGCGCCTTGAGTTTGAGGTCCAGCAGGTCTTCCTTGTCGACCGACAGCTGGTCATCCAGGCCCCCATCCGCCCTCTTTCGCTTCACTTCGACTTCGGAAATGCTGACCTTGGGGGAAACGATCACGCTGAGACGGTAGCCGAGTTCCCCGCTCTCGGAGGTTTCATCGGAAGCGATGATCTGCACGTTGCTGTAATCCCCCGTTGCGTAAAGATTCTCGATGTCCTTGTCCACCGTCTCCTGGGAATACCATTCCCCCTTGGCACTTTGCATGTTCTGCCGGATTTTCTCCTCATTGATGGGCACATCCACCAGGGATGAGGAGTACTCAATCTCAAGAATTTTTTTCTGCCCCGAGGTGGTAGGCCGATCGGAGGCAGTAGGGGGCGGAACAAAGGTTTTTGCCCTGGTTTGACTCTTTCCAGGGGTTGATTCGCCCTCTTTCTCTTGGGCGAAGGCGGATGAAAGCCCGGCCCAAACGAAAATCAGAACAAAAACGAGAGCCCGAAGGCTAAAAACAGCCCCCATGTGCACACCCGTCATATCACCCGATTTTTTCACGGTAAAATGCGTAAATAGCTATCAATAAGCGTTTGTCGATAACTGCTTAAACTATTTATTACTTATTGATTAATAATAACTTACTCTTCGGACTTTAGTCTTTTTTATCCTTGGATGACTTTTCGGTTTCCGAATCGGTCTTCCGAGTTTTCCGAGGCTTGATGTTCTTTTCCGCACCCTCCTCGCTTTTGCCGGCGATTTTAACCTTCACCGTGCTTTTGACGGAATAGCCCAGGTGAACCACCACCTCATGCTCGCCCACTTGGTTGAGGCTTTTGGAAAGGTCGATGTCCCGCTTTTCCACCGCAAAACCTCTCTCCGCGAGGGCGGACGCGATCTCCCCGGTCGTAATGGAGCCAAAAAGCTTGGCAGCCCCTTCCTCCGCCTGCCTCAGTTCGAAATTCAGCACAATCCGGGCCAACCGGTTGGCCCTCTCTTCCGCTTCGGCCGTTTCCGCAGCTTCCCGCTCCGCCCGCCGCTTCTTGAGCGCCTCGAGTTGCCGCTTGCTGGCCGCACTTACCGGGGCAGCCAGGTTATTGGGAAAAAGAAAATTCCGGGCATATCCGGGACGTACTTTGACCAGATCGGCTTCGGCGCCCAGTCCGCGGACAGGACCCTTGAGGATGACTTCTAGGTTCATGTTTGCTCTCCTTGCTTGGGTTTAAAAAGGAACGTCATCTTCGGCGGGATCAACTGCGGGCCCCTTGGAGGCTGGGGAGGATTCTCCGCTCCGCTCCCTCGTGGAACCACCCTCCGGCCGGGTTCCGCGCCCGCCGCCGCCACCGCGGGACAAGAATTGCACCCGGTCGGCCCGGACCCTGAGACGGCTCTTCTTTTCGCCCTCCGGCCCCTCCCACTGGTCCAGTTGCAGACGCCCCTCCACGAAAATCGGCGCCCCCTTGGTGAGATAGTCGCGGCAGGTCTCCGCTTGGCGGCCCCAGACCACCACGTCCACATAGCAGACCTCCTCCTTTTCCGTGCCGTCCTGGGCCCGGTAGGTCAGGTTGATGGCCATGGCCAGATCGCCGACGGCCGTACCCTTGGGAGTGTGCCTCACCTCCGGATCCCGCGTCAGGTTTCCCATCAAAAAAACTTTGTTCAGGCTGGCCATGGCATCGTTTCCTTACAGCGAGGCCTCCGCGGCCGCGGCTGCCTGGGACGCCTTGGCCCTGGATTTTTCCTCCCCTTCCGTTGCAGCCGCCACCAGGAGATGCCGGTAGACGGGCGCGCAAAGCTCCAGCTTGCCGCGGAGCTTGCCGATTTCTTCCGGAGGAAGCTGGCAGGTGAGGTTGGCGTAAAAACCGGACTCCAGAGGTCCCGCCACGTATTCAAATTTTTTCCGATCCATTTTTTGCGTCCGCAAAACGCGGCCGCCGATGGATTTCACCTCGTTCTCGACGATGGCCAGAACCTCCGGGAGGGACTCCTCCTTGCCGGCCAAATCCAGAATCACCAACAGATCGTATGTCTTCATGCCTCCACTTTCCGGTTGCCCAGCGACAGGGCTGTTTCCCAGCCATCCCGCCACCAGGCCTCCACCGCTTCCGCGGCCGCCTCCACCATCCGGGCGGCCACCGGCCGCTCCTTCTCGTTGAAAACCTCCAAAACATGATCGGCCGCATCCCGATCCTGCTCGGGACGGCCCACTCCCCCGCGCAACCGCGCAAAGGACCTGGTTCCAAGGTGAGCCTCGATGGACTCAAGCCCGCGATGCCCCCCGCTGGACCCCTCGGCACGTAGCCGGAGCCGCCCAAGGGGCAGGTCTATGTCGTCAACAATCACCATAAAATTTTGGAAAGGAACCTTTTCATAACCGATCATCGCCCGGATCGCCTCACCGGAGGCGTTCATCATCGTGGTCGGCTTCAGCAAAATCCGGTTCCCCGGCAGGCGGGCCTCCCAAGCCTTGGCTTGGCGGCTTTTTTTCCAGGGGACGCCCTGCCCGGCGGCGAGCCGGTCAACCACTTCGAAGCCGAAATTGTGACGGGTCCCACGGTAGGTGGATCCCTCGTTCCCCAATCCGGCGACGAGACAGATTTCCATGGAAACTGGCGCCGCTTACTTCTTGGCCGGTTCCTTCTTGGCTCCCTCCTTGGCTTCCGCCTTCGCGGGTTCCTTTGCATCCTTCTTGGGCTCGGCCTTGCCGTCCTTTTTCTCCCCGGCCGTCTCCCCATCCTCCGCATCCTTCTTCTCCCGGATCACCTCAGGCTCGGTTGCCGCGGCGGCGGTTCCGGGTGCCGGCTCTTCCTCAACCGTCGGCATCAGCACCATGAACACGGGAAGCTCCTTGGCGTTGAGCACGGATACGCCCGCGGGAAGCTTCACCTCGCTGACATGGATGGCCTGCCCCACTTCCAGGGCGGAAACATCCACGTCAATGCGGTCGGGAAGGTCTTTCGGCAAACACTCCACCCGCAAGGTCCGCAGGGCGTGATCGAGAATTCCCCCTCCGGTACGCACCCCCACCGCCTCTCCCACCTCGTGCACCGGAACGTCCACCCGGAGTTTTTTGTTTTCCTCCACCTGATGAAAATCCACGTGCTGGATTTTATCCTTGAGAGGATCGTGCTGGACCTCGCGGATCAAGGCCATCTTCTTGGTGACCGCACCGCCCTCGCCCTCGACGGATAGATCTACCAGCACGCTGTCGGACGATGCCCCGTGTAGCGCCTCGGCGATTTCCCGTCCGTTCAACTCCAGAGCCTCGGCTTTTCCTCCCCCATAAAGCACCGCCGGAACAAGACCATTCGAACGGATGCGGTGGGGACGACGCCCCCCGATCTCCGACCGCAGTTTCGCTTTGATACCTAACCTTTTAGCCACAGGAACCTCCGGATAAGATGAGCCGGAAATTAAACCATCCGAACCCTATCCGGTCAACGACTTTCCGGATCAGCCAAAGCAGATTCTCCCCGGCGGGATACGCCGGAAATCGCATCCCCGGAAAGCAAGCCACAAAAAAAAGAACCCTTGGAGGTTTTGCCTCCAAGGGTTCATACGGGAGTGGGAGTTCGCCACGCTCTCTTCCCCATCGACTGGCTATTTGGCGCCTGGACCTGCCTTTCGACCGATCCTACTTCTTCATTCGGCTGCCAGTTCCCCGACGCTATTCACCGCCCCCGCGTCACGGCGGGGGAGAAGTTCCGGCCTCATAGCAGGGCCGCCACGACCATCCCTGATCGCAGTTTATTGAGTGAAGCCTCTTTGCTTGGTTCGGTCCGTACCTGCCGGTGCGGGCGCGCCAAACACGGCGTTGACTCACCCACGAGAATTACCCTGTGACAGGTTTCTTTGTGAATCACCGCCTATGATCGGGAGGACAGCCGGCGCTTTTGGCACCGCGTTGGCCCCCCGCCACGGGTCTAGCTTCTTACCTCTCAGGTTGC
>Ga0214917_10002950_pt1 | contig 20196 bp, 17 predicted proteins | sample LL_1208_BB_MetaG_FD_177983 | JGI IMG/M metagenome (GOLD analysis project Ga0214917, IMG submission 177983) | Freshwater microbial communities from Lake Lanier, Atlanta, Georgia, United States - LL_1208_BB | ecosystem: Environmental > Aquatic > Freshwater > Lake | place: USA: Georgia | collected...
CTTGGATGGTTAATGAAAAGACACATTAGATTAACACATTAGCAACATTGTGGGTGACAAGTCTGCGTGTATTTTCTTGACAACACATCCATTTTCTATAACCCACTCCAGCACCAGTCCCTCACTGCCTGATGACCGCATGGCCATCAGGCAAGATCACTCTGTGCGCCGGTGTTCAAGGCCAGGATGGCGGCGTGCGGTAGGGTTCCTCAAAAGGTAAAAAGTCCCGCTCATGGCGAGCGTCTTCGCACCATTGCTGGACTGCGGGCAACTTCAACACACGGTCCACATAGCTTTGAACCATATCCGTGACGGGCAAGCCATAAGTTCGGATGCGGGAGCACACGGGTGCGTAGAAGGCGTCAACAATCCCGAAGTCTCCCATCAGCATGTTCGGATGGGCTTGTTGCAGCAGGGGTTTGCTCAAGGCCTGACACAGGCGTTGCACGTCTGCACGCAAATCTGCCTTTTGCGTCCACAAAATTTTGCCCACATCGTTCAATTCGGCCTCGATGTTCATGCCGCAATGCTGGCGCAATGCACTGTAGCCACTGTGGATATCGGCACACAGGCTGCGTGCATGGGCGCGCCTGCGCAAATGAGTGGGCCAAAGCGGCAATTGCGGGTACTTTTCGGCCAAGTACTCGGCAATCGCCAAAGAATCCCAAATAACCCATCCCTCATCAATGAGCACGGGCACTTTGCCCTGCGGGTTGAGGGCGAGCAAGGCATGTTTGAATTGGGACTGGGCGTCAAATGAATCGAAGCGTTCTTTGTGCTCAGTGAATGCTATGCCCATCTGGCGCATCAAAACCCAGGGCCGCATCGACCAGGACGAGTAATTTTTGTTGCCTATGTAGAGCGTCAGCATGTCAAACGGCGGTGTGAGGGCGGATGGGAAAAACACTGTCCAGGCGCGTGACATGGGCCACCCTCAGGGACTCCAAGCCTTGGCAGGTGCCCGAGGAAACGTTATCCACTCGCATCGAAGCCAGGTTGTCGCGGTTCATCAAGGTGGGCCCAGGCAAATGCTCCATCACCCAGGCTTGGGCGTGGGCCAGAGCACTTGGCAAGGGCCAAATGGGGCGCGGATGCCCAGCCCAGCGGCCTGCATGTTGCACCAACTGGGCCAGGGTAAAGACATCCGGTCCGACCAATTCAAAGCGTTTGCCATGTGTCTGGGGCATGGTCAACGCATTCACCAATCCCTGGGCCACGTCTTGCACCCAGACCGGCTGGAATCGGGCCTTTGCGCCGGCCAGTGGTACCACAGGGGTCAAGGCTTGCAGTTGTGCAAACACATTGATGAACCGGTCATCAGCACCAAACACCACGCTGGGTTGCAACACCGTCAAATTCAAGCCATTTTGCTGGGCCATTTGCTGCAAAACCGCATCGCCTTGGCCCTTGCTGCGCAAATACAGGGAGGGCCCTTGCGGGTTGGCGCCCAGGGCACTCATGTGCACCAAGCGGCGTACCCCTTGTTGTACACAGATTTGGGCCAGTGAGCGGGGCAATTGCACATGCACATGGTCAAACGCCGTGGCATTGCCGTGCAAGATGGCCACCAAATTGATCACCGCATCATGGCCACGCACCAAATCAGCCAACTGGCCAGCGTGGTGCACATCGGCTTGCACCACGCTCACCCGAGGCAGCATTTGCACGCTGTGCGCGGGTAAACGGCGTGTGGGCACGGTGGCATGCAAACCCGCGCGCTCCAAAGCTTCGCAAACATGGCGGCCAATGAAGCCGCTTCCACCCAAGATCAAAATGTTTTTCATGCCCGCACTGTAGCCAAACACCAAAGACCCATGGCGCATCGGCCCCAAAGAGCAGTTCAGACACAGGGATAATGAGGGGCATGAACCAATTGCAAGCCCTCAAGCAATACACCACGGTGGTGGCCGATACCGGCGATTTTTTACAACTGGCGCAGTACAAGCCCCAAGATGCCACCACCAATCCATCGCTGATCTTGAAGGCGGTTCAAAAACCCGAATACCTGCCACTGTTGAAACAGACGGTGACAGCCCATGGCAAAGCCCCCATGGATGAGCAAATCGACCGCTTGATCGTGCGCTTTGGCTGCGAAATTTTGAACATCATCCCTGGCCGGGTGTCGACCGAGGTGGATGCGCGCCTGAGCTTTGACTCGGCCGCCACCGTGGCACGCGCCCAACGCATCATGGCCCTGTATCGGGCGCAAGGTGTGGCCCCTGAGCGGGTGTTGATCAAAATTGCAGCCACCTGGGAGGGCATACAAGCCGCAGCGAAATTGCAACCACTGGGCATACGCACCAACCTGACCTTGTTGTTTGCTTATGAGCAGGCGGTGGCATGCGGCCAAGCCCGTGTGCAATTGATCTCGCCTTTTGTGGGGCGCATTTACGACTGGCACAAAAAAGCAGCAGGCGGCGCCTGGGTTGAAGTTGAGCACAGCGGTGCCAAAGACCCCGGTGTGATGTCTGTCACCCAAATTTTCAACGCCTATAAAAGCCATGGGATTGCCACTGAAGTGATGGGGGCGAGCTTTCGCAATGTGGGGCAAATCACCGCTTTGGCGGGTTGTGACTTGCTCACCATCAGCCCTGATTTATTGGCGCAGTTGGAGGCCTGCCTCGATCCATTGCCCAAGGCCTTGAATGCACAGGCCAGCGCTCTCACGGAGATGCCTTGGCCTTGCCTCAACGAGGCCGAATTCAGGTCGGCGCTGAACCAAGACGCCATGGCCACCGAAAAATTGGCCGAGGGCATCCGTGCTTTTTGTGCCGATGCCGTGCAACTTGAACACTTGATGAAGGTGTGAGCCGTGTCCCTTGTGCGTTGTGACCAAACCCCTGCGTGGGCACGACTGAGGCAACATCACGCGGACAATGACTGGGACATTCGCGCTGCTTTTGAACGTGACCCACAGCGCTTTGAGCGTTTCAGCCAGACCGTGCTGGGTTTGGGGGTGGATTTTTCCAAAAACCCATTGACCGCTGACACAGAGGCCTTGCTGCACACTTTGGCCGAGCAGTGCGGTGTGGCCTTGTGGCGCGATGCGATGTTTGCGGGCCAAGCCATCAATACCACCGAGCAGCGACAGGTGATGCACTGGTTGTTGCGCCAACCCGCTGGCAGTTTGAGCGGCGACTTGGCCAAGCCTTTGCAACAAGTGCATGAAACCTTGGACGCCATGCTGGCCTATGCCGAGCAGGTCAGGGCAGACCCGCAAATCACCGATGTGGTTCACATGGGCATTGGCGGCTCCGACCTGGGGCCGCAACTGGTGGTGGGTGCTTTACACCAACCGGCGGTGACGGGCAAGCGCTTTCACTTTGTGTCCAATGTCGATGGCCATGAACTGGCAGCAGTGTTGCAAGGTTTGAAGCCACAGCACACCTTGTTTTTGATCGCCTCCAAAACCTTCACCACGGCCGAGACCATGATGAACGCGCACAGTGCGCGTGAATGGTTTGTGCGCCAAGGCGGCACAGACACGGCGCGCCACTTTGCGGCCTTGACCAGCAACCGCTCAGCGGCGGCCGACTTTGGGATCAGCACCACCTTTGGCTTTTGGGACTGGGTGGGTGGGCGCTACTCTTTGTGGTCGGCCATCGGCTTGCCGATTGCCATTGCCTTGGGTGAGGCGGGGTTTCGCCAAATGTTGGCGGGTGCCCACGCGATGGACCGGCATTTTTGCAGCCAGCCCGTGCAGAACAATTTGCCCATGCGCTTGGGTTTGCTCGATGTGTGGATGCGTAATTTTCATGGCCACCAAAGCCGTGGCATTGCGCCCTACCACAGTGGCTTGCGCCGTTTGCCCGCTTTTTTGCAACAACTGGAAATGGAGAGCAATGGCAAGAGCGTGGACCGCCAAGGCCAATCCCTGTCATACGCCACAGCTCCGGTGCTATGGGGAGAGCCAGGGACCAATGGCCAGCATGCTTTTTTCCAAATGGTTCACCAAGGCGGAACGGTGGTACCGATGGAGTTCATCGTGGTGCGTCAAGCCCAGCATGATTTGCCAGGACACCAAAAGGCCTTGCTGGCCAATGCGGTGGCCCAAGCCCAGGCCTTGTTGATGGGGCAATCCGATGCGGGTGGCCATCGAAATTTCAGTGGCAACCGTCCCAGCACCTTTGTCTGGCTAGATGCCCTCACCCCTGAGCGCCTGGGTGCATTGATCGCTTTTTACGAGCACCGTGTGTTTGTCAGCGGTGCCATATGGGGCATCAACAGTTTTGACCAATATGGTGTGGAGCTGGGGAAAACCTTGGCCCTTGACTTGGCAAAACGTTGGGACAGTTTGGATGTCAAAGACCTGGATGCATCCACCGCGGGCTTGTTGCGCCAATTGACATGACAGTGCCCCCATCGCTGAACCTGGTGTTTGATTTGGGGCAGGTGATGATCCGCTGGGAGCCTGTGGCCTTGCTGAAGCGCTTTATCCCACACCGGTGTGGCACCGATGAACCAGCACATCAGCTCGCCGAGGCGTGCTTTCGGTCACCAGCTTGGTCGGCTTTCGATGCCGGTTTATTGGACACCGATGGGGTGGCTCAAGCCTTGGCCACCATTTTGCAAGAGCCTGAAAGGCTGGTGCGTGCCATGGTGGTGGACATTGCCCACGCGCTGTTGCCGATTGCCAATTCGGTCGCTTTGTTGCAACAACTGCACCTGTGGCGAAATGCCCAGACCCAACAGAGCTTGCGTTTGTTCTACCTATCCAACATGCCCGAGCCCTACGCCGCCCATTTGACCGCCACGCATGATTTTTTCAATTGCTTTGATGGGGGTGTTTTTTCTGCGCGGGTGAAACGGGCCAAACCCGATCCAGCCATTTATGCCCATGCAGAGGAAGTTTTGGAATTAATCCCCGCACAAACGATCTTCTTCGATGACCATTTGCCCAATGTAAAAGCCGCCACCGATCGCGGTTGGCAAGGGGTGCATGTGCCAGACCCTGACCATTTGCAAACCCTGTTGCCCGGTTGGCTCACTGCCAGTAGCAGGGTGTGGGCAGCACACAACCGCCCCTAAAGGGTCACGACTTGGCCGGCAGCGGCCAACAAGTCATCGATCCATTGCTGCGTTTGCAGGGCTTCGCCCCCATGGGTGCGCGATGGCCTTTGGTTTTGGATGGATGCCACAAAGTCAGTGATCAGTGAGCGGTGCCAGTCGTGGGGAAAGTCCATGATGTTGGCCCCGCCCCCAGTGCCGCCTTCGGCCTTGACTTCGATGCTGGCTTGTCCGTCGATGAAGTCCACCCGCAAATGGCCGCCTTGCAGTACCGCCGTGCCCAATTCGCCAATCACTTCGATGCGTTCGGTGCCGCCCGGGTAATGGGCGGTGGTGGCCATCATCCGACCTGGCGCACCATTGCCCAACTCCAGCAAGGCTTGCACATGGTCCTCGGTTTCCATCTGGTGCACCCGTGTTCGGCTGGCCTGGGCCGCGACCACCCGGCGCACGCCCACCAGCGCACGAAACACATCCAAGCTGTGGATGGCTTGGGTGATCAACACGCCACCTCCGTCGCGCGCCATGGTGCCGCGCCCCGCTTGGTTGTAATAGCTTTGGGGCCGCCACCAGGGCACGCTCACCGATGCCGCTTGCACCGCGCCCAAGGCTTGCGCATCCAGCAGCAATTGCAAGCGCTCCACCCCCGGCCTGAAGCGGTGTTGCAACACCACGCCCAGATGGCAATGGCTTTGTTCGGCCAGTTCCACAATGCGTTGTGCACGCGCCAATGACACGTCCAGGGGTTTTTCCAGCAACACATGTTTGCCATGGGCAAAGCAGGCTTGGGCCATCTCCAGGTGCGTGGCCGCCGGTGTGGCAATGATCACGGCCAGCACGGCTGGGTCATGCAGCATGGCCTGAAAATCTGCACTGGGTTTCAAGTGGCCTTGGAAGGGCCCCATGTTGGCCGCATCAGGTCGGCGCGTGATGGCCCAGCGCAAATCAATTGCATGGCGCAAATCATGCAAACTGAGCAGGTGCGGAACCGCGCCTGGGCCGATGCCCACCAATGCCATGCCCATGGGTTTCATGTGAGTGCCTTTCTTTCCATGGCCAAAGATTGTGCCTGCAAGAAGCGCCCACAAAAAAAGGGCCGCTTGCGCGGCCCTTTCGAGGTCAGAGCGAGAAGCCCAGACAGCTTGGCAATTACATGCCCATGCCACCCATGCCGCCCATGCCACCCATGTCGCCGCCACCGCCAGGCATGGCGGGTGCGTCGTCTTTCGGTGCTTCAGCGATCATGGCTTCGGTGGTCAACATCAAGCTGGCCACAGACGCTGCGTTTTGCAGCGCGGTGCGGGTCACTTTGGTGGGGTCCAGGATGCCCATTTCGATCATGTCGCCATAGGTGTCATTGGCGGCGTTGAAGCCGTAGTTGCCTTTGCCAGCCAACACGGCGTTGACGACCACAGAGGGCTCGCCACCGGCGTTGTAGACGATTTCGCGCAAGGGGGACTCGACCGCTTTCAACACCAGCTTGATGCCCGCTTCTTGATCGGCATTGTCACCTTTGATGGTGCCAGCCGCTTGACGGGCACGCAGCAGGGCCACACCGCCGCCAGCCACGATGCCTTCTTCCACGGCAGCGCGGGTGGCGTGCAGGGCGTCTTCCACTCGGGCTTTTTTCTCTTTCATTTCGACTTCGGTGGCAGCGCCGACCTTGATCACGGCCACACCGCCGGCCAACTTGGCCACGCGCTCTTGCAGCTTTTCGCGGTCGTAGTCAGAGGTGGCTTCCTCGATCTGGATGCGCACTTGCTTGACGCGGGCTTCGATGTCGGCAGCGGCACCAGCGCCATCAATGATGGTGGTGTTTTCTTTGCCCACTTCGACGCGCTTGGCAGAACCCAGGTCGGCCAGGGTGACCTTCTCGAGGGTCAAGCCCACTTCTTCGGCAATCACTTTGCCGCCGGTCAGGATGGCGATGTCTTCCAACATGGCTTTGCGGCGATCGCCAAAGCCAGGGGCCTTGACAGCGACAACCTTCAAAATGCCACGGATGGTGTTGACCACCAAAGTGGCCAGGGCTTCGCCTTCGACTTCTTCGGCAATGATCAACAAAGGACGACCGGCTTTGGCCACGGCTTCCAGGGTGGGCAGCAGTTCGCGGATGTTGCTGATCTTCTTGTCAAACAGCAGCACAAAGGGGTTCTCCAGCAACGCGACTTGTTTGTCGGGGTTGTTGATGAAGTAGGGCGACAGGTAGCCACGGTCAAACTGCATGCCTTCGACGACGTCGAGTTCGTTGTCCAGAGATTTGCCGTCTTCCACGGTGATGACGCCCTCTTTGCCCACTTTGTCCATCGCATCAGCAATGATCTTGCCGATGGACTCGTCGGAATTGGCGGAGATGGAACCCACTTGGGCGATCTCTTTGCTGGTGGTGGTGGCTTTGGAGGCTTTTTGCAATTGATCGATCAAGGCGTGCACAGCCTTGTCGATACCGCGCTTCAAGTCCATGGGGTTCATGCCGGCGGCCACGTACTTCATGCCTTCGCGCACAATGGCTTGGGCCAGCACGGTGGCGGTGGTGGTGCCGTCGCCAGCGTTGTCAGAGGTCTTGGAGGCCACTTCCTTGACCATCTGCGCACCCATGTTTTGCAGTTTGTCTTTGAGTTCGATTTCCTTGGCCACGGACACACCGTCCTTGGTCACGGTGGGGGCGCCGAAAGAGCGCTCGAGCACCACGTTGCGGCCTTTGGGGCCCAGGGTCACTTTGACTGCATTGGCCAGGATGTTCACACCTTCGACCATGCGCGCGCGGGCTTCGCCGCCGAAAATCACGTCTTTTGCTGCCATTTGTATAGCTCCTAAAAATTAATCAACTGTTGTGGGCGCAACCTGAGAGCCGCTGGGCTGCCAGGGCCAGTGCCCATCCGCATCACTTGGCGTCAACCACCGCGAACAAATCTTCCTCTTTCATGACCAACAGCTCTTCGCCATCGACCTTGACGGTTTGTCCGCTGTATTTGCCAAACAAAACGCGCTCACCGACTTTGACGCCAACGGCGGTCAATTCGCCTTTGTCGTTTTTCTTGCCAGGGCCGACGGCCAGGATCTCGCCCTGGTCGGGTTTTTCCGCAGCGTTGTCGGGGATGACGATGCCAGAGGCAGTTTTGGTTTCACTTTCAATGCGCTTGACGATCACGCGATCATGCAGGGGGCGAAGTTTCATTGCATCTCCATTCATAAAACAAGGGTTTGAGCCACAGTTGCCATTGAGGTTGGCGACCATTGACCGAACGTTGAGAAGAGTTGTTAGCACTCAATCCCAGCGAGTGCTGATGATAAGGTCATTTCAGGCTGTTTCAAGTGATGCGGCTTAAAAAGTTAACAATCCGCGCAAGGCCAAAGCGGGTGGGAAACAATGAGAATTAAGTCATTTAATCATTTAATATTCAAAATAAAGTGCGGTATTGTCTGCAGATTTTGGAATTTTTAAAGATTTGGTCGGTGAAAAATGAAATCTGATGATTCAACGCCGCTGGCATCCTATGCCATCACGATTTTTTTGAGCGCTTTTCTCCTTTTTCAAGTCCAACCCATGATGGGCAAGATGATCTTGCCTTGGTTTGGCGGAGCGGCATCGGTTTGGACCGCTTGTATGCTATTTTTTCAGGCGCTGCTGTTGCTGGGTTATTGTTACACCCATTGGACGATGCGCTACCTGAGCCCACAGCGGCAGAGTCTGGTGCACCTGGCCTTGTTGCTGCTGTGCCTGGCGTTTTTGCCCATCAGCCCATCGCCAGACTGGAAGCCCCAGGGTTTTGAAAATCCGACGGTGCTGATTTTGCTTTTATTGTTTGCAACGATTGGCCTGCCCTATTTGGTCTTGTCGACCACCGGGCCCATGGTGCAGGCCTGGTTTTCGCGCGAACGTACCCATGTCGTGCCCTACCGCTTGTTTGCCTTGTCGAACCTGGGCTCCATGCTGGCCTTGTTGGGCTATCCCTTGGTGCTGGAGTCGTCTTTGCCCACCCGCTGGCAGTCGTGGGTTTGGTCGGCCTTGTTCGTGGTGTTTGTGGTCTTGTGCGTGTATTTGTCGCGGCGCAGTTTGACTTTGGCCAAATTCACCCCTTTGAGAGAACAAAGCGCCCAAACCGACGCAGACAGGCCGCCCACTGCGGGCCAGCAGTTGATTTGGGTGGCATTGTCCGCTTGCCCTTCACTGATGATGGTGGCAGACACCAGTTTCATGACCGAAAACATTGCGCCCATTCCATTGATGTGGGTCTTGCCGTTGGCCTTGTATCTGCTGTCATTCATCATTTGTTTTGAACTGCCCGCCTGGTACAAGCGGGTGGTTTGGCTGCCTTTGGGGGTGGTGGCCTTGGGCCTGCTGGCCTATTTGCCCCACTTGAACATGGGTGAGTGGCCGATTGGCCGCAGTGTGGGCTTGAACCTGTGTTCGTTTTTTGTGTTGTGCATGGTATGCCACGGTGAGTTGGCCGCCCAAAAGCCCAATGCGCGTCACCTCACCCAGTATTACTTGATGCTCTCATTGGGCGGTTTCTCCGGGGGGTTCTTCGTCGGCGTGATCGCCCCCTATTTCTTTGACAGCAACTACGAGTTTTATGTGGGTGTGGTGTTGACCGCCGCAGTGGTGTTGGCGGCCATGCTGCCCGCATCCTTGGGCTTGAGCCCTTGGGGCCGCAGATTTTCCTTGGGTGCAGGGGCTGCCTTGTGCATCGTTTTGGCATGGGTGAGCATCACTTACCATCGCACCAAGTCAGAGGGTGTGACTTGGAAAGCGCGTAATTTTTATGGCGCCCTCAAAATGTTTGAAACCCCTGATTTTCGAAGAATGCTGCATGGTCAAATCATCCACGGGCAGCAATACAACAGCGACGTTTTGCGCCGTCTGCCATCGACTTATTTCACCCCCAACTCGGGCGTGGGCATGGCCATCCTGGCCAAAGGCCAGCGAGGTTCCTTGCACGTGGGTGTGGTGGGTTTGGGTGTGGGCACCTTGGTCGCTTATGGCCGTGAGGGCGACACATTTCGCCTCTACGAAATCGACCCCTTGGTGATTGAACTGGCCCAGCAAAAATTCACTTACCTCGGCGACACCCCGGCAAAATTTGATATCGTTTTGGGGGATGGGCGCTTGCAACTCGATCGCGAGCCCTCGCAGCAATTTGACGTGTTGGTGATGGATGCGTTTTCCGGCGATTCTGTTCCGGTTCACTTGCTGACCCTGGAGGCTTTTGCCATCTATTTCAAACATTTAAAGCCCGACGGGGTGCTCGCCCTCAATGTCACCAATGCATTCATTGATTTGGCACCGGTGCTTAAAGTGGCTGCCGATCAATTTGGCAAACACATCCGTTTGCAGGAACACCCGGGTGACCAAGACCTGGCTTTTGCGTCACGCTGGATTTTGATCACCGGAGAGAATGACTTTTTTGAGCAACCCAACCTGCAGTCCTTGTCCAGCGTACCCCCGGCCGCTGAATTTGCGCCATGGCGCGACGACTACAGCAGTTTGCTGTCGGTGTTAAAGAAATAAGCTTTCATCGGGCAACAAAGGGCCCAATGGCCACCTCCATGCCCGCATCCCGAGGAAAAGGCAATCGATCATCCAACAAATTGCGGCGAGGCTTGATCAAACTGCCTCGGCCTGCGTGATGGCCATTACTGGCGTGGGTCAAACATGCATCTGAAACTTTGATTTATGGAATTGACCAGCAAATAAAAGTTATTTTTAAGTTTTTTGTTGATTTTTTATGTAAAACTCAGATGAAAATGGCTAAGCCATCCAGGATCCCTGCAGGTTTGTCCCAATCATTCATTGGAGTTTCCATGAAACCAGCGAAAGTTTTTTTGACCATTGCAGCGGTGTTGGCCAGTGCGACATCAATGGGCCAGTCTAACGGCGGCGCTGGCAGCGGTAACAGCAAAGGCGCAATTGCCCCATCCGGAGGAGGTTCCGCCAGCGCAACCAGCGGTGGCGGTAACGCTAGCGGTCAAGGCGGTGGGCAGTCCAAAGCCGGTGGCGCGCAGGGTCGTCAGCAAGGTGGCCAAGGCGGTGGGCAGTCCAAAGCCGGTGGCGCGCAGGGTGGTCAGCAAGGCGGCCAAGGCGGTGGTCAGCCCAAAGCCGGTGGCGCGCAGGGCGGTCAGCAAGGCGGGCAAAGCGGTGGTCAGCCCAAAGCCGGTGGCGCGCAGGGCGGTCAGCAAGGCGGGCAAAGCGGCGGGCAGCCCAAAGCCGGTGGTCAGCAGGGCGGTCAAAGCGATCAAGGCGGTGGTCAGCCCAAAGCCGGTGGCGCGCAGGGCGGTCAGCAAGGCGGGCAAAGCGGTGGTCAGCCCAAAGCCGGTGGTCAACCTGGCGGTCCTGGTGGCCCAGGTGGTCAACCCGGTGGTCCGGGCGGTCCGGGCGGTCCGGGCGGAGCAGGTCAGCCCAAAGCTGGGGGAGTGCAACCTGCTGTCCAGCCATCCAATGCGCCTGGTGGTTTTCAAGGCGCTGGTCAAAACACAGGCGGTCAGCAAAAGTCTGGCCCCGCCGCAAGTGGTGGAACAACTGGCAGCGGTCAAATTGGCAGCCAAACCGACAGTCAAGGCGGTCAGGGTCAGTCCAAGTAAGCAGCCCTTGATTGAGTGATTGAGAGCGTGGATCGGGTGCCTTGTAAAAAGGCTTTGTTAATTTTTTTTCAGAGTGGTTTGAAAATGAAGAAGATTTTTGCGTTATTGGGTACGGTTTTGGTGGTTCCTGCATTTGCACAGGGTGCGGTGACATTCAAATTGGATGATGTCAGCCTGCGGCCCATCAAGTTCAGTGAATTTGTCGCACAAGTCAAAGAAAGCAACGCCTGGGTGCGCAGCAAAAAATTGTCCACAGAGTCCACGGCCTCTTGGCAGCAGTCCATGTCGGCTTACAACATCAACCCCTCTTTCACGTACAGCCGGGGTACTTTTTACGCAGCGGCCCCCCAGGAAAGCTATCGCACACCCCAGTCTGGAACTTACACCTTGTCGGGCAATATTGAAGGCAGGGGCAAACAAGATGCCCGCAAAGAGTTTTCAAGTGCCGAGGTCGTTCGCCAGACGGTGGACATGGGTGCCTTGGTGTATGGCGTAGAGGTCGACTCGGCCTTTTTGTTCTTGGATGCCTTGCGGGTCAAGCACCTTTGGATGGTCAAACACAAGGCCCTCACCGAGTTGGAACGCATCGGGGGCGAGGATAACAAGCAAGCCATTGAAGATTACAAACAATTCAAGACCGATCAAGCCAACGATTTCAAATACTTTGCACTGGGCATGGCCAGTTATTTGGGCAAACCCAGCATGGTGCTGCCCGACCCCACGGCCGAACTCAACTTACCCATCCGGGACTTTGATGTGCGCAGTTTGGTCGATAACGCAAAGCGGGCCAGGCCCGATATCTTGTCGCTGGAAGCAGCCTTCAGTGTGGCCAAAGCGGCCGACAACTTGGCGCAAAAAAACCGCCATCTCGATTTCAGCGTCAGCGTGTACGTCACCGATACGCCCGCCTACACCATCAGCTCAGGTGACTCGAACTACCAATACAACAGGGGGCTTTCCTATGGCTTCTCGGTCACCCTGCCCATTCCTGTGAGCCAGTTGTACGACGCCGATTTGGTGGCCGCTAAAAACGCCCGTTTGCAAGCTGAGATCATGCTCGATGATGCGAAAAACCGGGTTTACTTTGAAGTCAATCAGGCCTTGATCCAGTTCAACAGTGCCAAGGCCAAGCTGCAAACCGCGCTGGACAACCAAAAAAACCAGGCCGACAAAAAGATGGCCAATTTGGACGATGTCAACAATTGGCATGCCGCTGAGGTGGAAGCCATTGATGCCAAAGTCAATTACGCCAAAGCCATGTTGTTTTTGGGTCGGGTCAGTGGTTTGAAAAACGTGCTCGCCCTGTGATTTCGGCTTGCGACTGAATCGCTCAACCAGGATCCACCATGGGCACATCACCTCATTTGCGCCAAGTCAGTTGTGCGGTTTTTCTGAGCCTGGGAACATTTTTGGCAAAGGCGCAAACGACCTCCACAGCCCCAATCGGCCAAACACCTGCCGCCATCAGTTCAACCCAACCCAACCCAACGGGCGGACCGATGGGCGCCTCCGTGCCCATTCAGCCCGGCAACCCCATGGGTCAATCCACGGGTGCACCCACGGGCATGCCTGGCAGCCCCATGGGAGCCCCCGGGGTGACCATGGGCGGGGTGCCTGGCGGCAACATCGGTGGGGCTGGCATGGGCGGCCCCAGTGGACAGATCGGTGCCCCTGGCGGATACATGGGTGGCATGGGTGCGCATGGTGCTCAGGTGGCTGGCCCCATGGGTGGGCCAAGCGGGCAAATTGGCGCCCCAATTGGACAGATGGGCGGCATGGGAGGCCCTGGTGGTCAAGTCGGCAGCCCAGCTGGTCAGATAGGCAACCCGTCCGTCAACCCCATGCACGCGATGGGGGGGCAACACATGGGCATGGTGGCACCGGTGGGCCCCTCGGGCGGCATGATGGGTGCGCCGGGTGGGCAATTGCCGGGCATCGGCGGGCCCGTAGCCCTGGGTGGTCCTGGCGGCCCACCCATGGGCCAACAGGGTATCGGCCCTGCTGGCGTACCATCGGGCCCCAACGGTTCACCCACGGGCATCAATTCTGGTGCCTCCCCAGCGCCACGCTGATGGCGCGTTGATAAATCACTTTGGGTTGTTCATTTTTTGAAGGAACACAAGCAATGAAGCGTGATGATTTTTTTAAGCGGATTTGCATGACTTTGCTGTTGATGGTGACTTCAGTCCTTTTTGCGCAGCAACAGGCTTCAACTTGTCCGCCCACCTGTCAGGGCCCGCCACCGGGAGCGCCCGGTTCTCCTGCTGGCCCTGGCTTGGGAGGCCCAGCGGGTGGACAACAGCAATTGCTATTGCTGCAACAAATCGCCAAGCCACCGGTCGCTCAGCAACCGTTGCAGCCAATGGGCGGCATGCCAGGTGGCAATGCACCTGGCGGTCAAATCGGTGGCTTGGCCGGCGCACCGGGCGCTAACCCGCCCGGCGTGCCAATGGGTGGCCTGGGCTCACCTGGCGGTCCGGTGCCAGGGGGTGCTGGCGTGCCTGGGGGGCAAATGGCGGGCATGGGTGGCCCACCGCTGGGGCAAATGCCTGGGGGTGTGGGTGCACCCATTGGACAAATGGGTGGGATGGGCGCACCCGGAGGGCAACCAATGCCTGGTGGCATGGGCGCACCCGGTGGTCAAATGGGCGGCATGGGCATGATGCCCCCGGGTGGCCAAATGATGGCTGGCATGGGCGCGCCTGGGGGCCCCCAGCCTGGCGGTGCTCCAGGGGGCCCGCCAGGTGGCGGACAACCCGGCGGGCCTCAGGGCGGTCCAACTGGTGGCCCACCCCCCGGCGGGCCATCGGCTGGCCCGCAAGGCGGACAGCCAAGCGGTGGTCCTGGTGGTCCTGGCGGGGCTCAAGGAGGCCCAGGCGGTCAAGGTGGCGCTGGCGGTCAAAGTGGCCCCGCATTGAATGCAAACGCTGGAGGCGCGGGTGGAGGGCCCCAAAACCGGGGTGGCTCAGTGGGCCCAACCCGCGGTGGTTCCGGCTCTCAAACCGCATATGGGTCCGCTGGTGTGAGCAGTCGCTCTTTCTTGAACCCCCAAAGCGTGTCGTCTGTGTCCTTTTTGGCCAGGTCACCGACCGGGCGTTGACCCCGCCCCGCTCTGTCAAAAAACCCCATCACGGCCACGTGGGGAGCTTGGCTTGGGTATGGCAGTCGATGACCGCAGCAATGCGCAGGCTTGGACGGGGGCTCATGCGCCGGGGTATTGATCGTCGGTCACAGCCGTTCCCCATTCGGTTTTGCCCAGAGAGGTGGCTGTGTGCAACATGTAGCTGCCCTTGTCGGCCCCATGCCAATGGCGCTCATGGGGCCGGATCCAAACCACGTCACCCGTTCGAATGCGTTGCGGTGCCTGCCCTTCCAGGCACACCCATCCGCTGCCTGCGATCACGTTGAGCATTTGCCCCAATTCGTGCTGGTGCCAATGGGTGCGCGCTCCCGGCGAAAAAAACACATTGCCAATGGTCACGTTGTCGGTCGAGGGCATGATCGGATCGCCCCACACCGTGCCGGTGAAGGTGCCAGAGCGTGACTCTGACATGGCGCCATCTTGGCGGGCGTGAAAAACTTGCATGTTCATGTCTCCATTCAAAAGTCCAAACTCACAATTCATCATGCCACGAAAACCCCAAGGCCATCAGCCAAGCCCCTCTTAAACCTTGTTGTTTCGATCTCCAAAAGAGGGGGTTGCAGGCATTGACAGTGCACCAGGAACTGATCAACATGGCCCATGCCACACCTCGAGGCTTGGTATTTTTATTCTGTTGAAAGAGCCCCCATGAAACTGGTGACATTCATCACGCCCCAAGGGCAAGAGCACATGGGCTGCATGGCCAGCGATTTGGCCCATGTGATGGATTTCACCGCGGCCAATGCCTCGCCCATGTTTCGCGATATGTTGGCCTTGATCGATGCCGGCCCGCCCGGGCTGGCGGCGGCACGCGCTTTGGCCGACAGACAAGACCCTGTGTTGCCGCTGTCATCGGTCAAGCTGATGGCCCCTTTGCCCCGTCCACGCCGACTGCGCGACTGCTTGGCCTTTGAAAAACATGTGCGCCAGTCGCGTGCCAATCGGTATTTGTTTGGTCAGGGGACGGCGCGGGTCGAACCGGCCAGCATCCAATTGCCCAGCGCGTGGTACAAAAAACCGGTTTATTACAAAGGCAATGTGTTCAGCATCGTGGGCACCCATGCGCCGGTCCATTGGCCGGCTTATTCGCAGGTCATAGACTATGAACTGGAGATTGCCATGGTGACCAGTCGTGGGGGCAAAGATATACCCATGGAAAAAGCCTTGGACCATGTGTTTGGTTACATGGTGTTCAATGATTACTCGGCCCGTGATACCCAGTTCATCGAAATGCAAACCGGTCTGGGGCCGGCCAAAGGAAAAGACTTTGACAGCGGCAATGCCATCGGCCCCTGGTTGGTCACGGCCGATGAAGTGCCCGATCCCCATTCGCTGACCATGATCGCCCGGGTCAATGGCGAGGAATGGTCGCGCGGTTCCAGCGCCGAGATGCAACACAGTTTTGCCGCCATTGTCAGCCATGCCTCAGAGGCGGAGACGCTTTACGCCGGCGAAATCATAGGTTCTGGCACCGTGGGTGGTGGCTGTGGCAATGAGTTGGGCCGCTTTCTCAAACACGGGGATGTGATGGAGTTAGAGGTCAGCGGGTTGGGCGTTTTGACCAACACCATTGTGGCACCCCATGTTTTGAAAGTGCCCGAAATGCCTATCCACATTTTGGACTAGGGCGCACTTTTCAGTTGGCCCGGGCCACCCAAATCGTGGCACCTTCGGGCCCGTAGTGTTCTGCATGGGGCACATCGCGTGCCAGGCGAAATCGGTCGCCTGCTTTGAGTTGGCGCACCTCCTCGCCCACGGTCAGGATGTAGCTGCCGCGCACCACCTGCACACTGGCATCGAAAGGGTGGGTGTGGGTGTCGAGCACCGCATTGGCAGGCCATTCACGCACCAGCACTTCGTCAAAGCCTTCGTCCAAAGACTGGGCCGTGAAGGCATCAAAGCTGTTGGGACTCATGGGGTTTTCTCCTCACGGGGGTGGATCGGGGGCAGTTGAAACTCGGCGTTGTGATGACCCAACTCAGGCACCGGGCCACCCAAGGGCAGGCGCTTGCCATCAAACAGCAAGGGCAGGCCATGCAAGGCATAGTCTTGGCCGGGCACGGGTAAGCGCAGGCCCAAGGCTTTCACCTGGGCCTGGGCCAATGCTTCGGGCACGGTATGCACCGGTGAACAGGGCACACCCACGGCTAAAAACTGTGCTTGCCAGTGGTCCCGGCCATGGGTGCGCAAAATGGCGCGCAACTCGGCGAGCAACGTGTCCTTGTGGGCCATGCGTGCGCGGTTGGTGGCAAAGCGTTCATCGGTGGCCCATGGGGCTTGGCCCACTACCTGGGCGAGTTTGGCAAACAAGCGGTCATTGCCGCAGCAAATGAGCAAAGGACCGTCCAAGGTGTCAAAGGCCTCATAGGGCACGAAACCGCTGTGGCCCGAGGCATGGCGCATCGGTGGGCGGCCCTCATGGATGAAGGACTCAGACTTTTGCGCATTCCAAGTCAGCGCAGTTTCCAACAAAGATGAATGCAGCACACCGCCTCGACCAGTGAGGTGGCGTTGCTGCAGCATAGCCAAAGTGCCGATCACCACCCACATGCCCGTGCCCTGATCCACCACCGAAGCGCCCAAACGCATGGGTGGGTCGTCGGGCCCGCCATTGGTGCTGGACAAGCCACTATAGGCTTGCAACAAAGGCTCATAGCCGGGGCGCAGCCGCATCGGCCCGGTGTGGCCAAAGGCTGAAATCTCGCCGTAAATCAGGCGGGGGTGGCGCTGGCACAAGCTGGGGCCATCAATGCCCATGTCTTTTGTCACCCCAGGCCGCAGGTTGTGGATCAATAGGTCGGCCGATGCGACCAAGCGCTCAAAGGCGGCCAAGCCAGCTTCACTTTTCAGGTCCAGCGCCAGCGATTTCTTGCCGCGGTTGAACAAATGAAAATTCAACGCATCGCCACCGCGGAACACGGGCCCCATGCGACGACCGTCGTCGCCCCCATCCACCCGTTCGATTTTCAAAACCTCTGCGCCCAGGTCGGCAAAGATAGCCCCGGCAAAAGGCCCGGCCAAAATTTGCCCCAGTTCGATCACCCGCAACCCGCGCAAAGGTCCATTTTCAGCTGAAGTGGGAGGGTTGTTTGTCACGTCAAGCGCCTGTGGTTTGTCAAAGGGCTCAAGATAGCAGATTCTCAGGCTTCAAAGGCCCGGGACTGACGGGTCAATCACCCCCCATCATGACTGCCCGCAACGGCAAGACCGCCCAATCGCTGCACCTGTTGATGGTTGCCGTGCGGGGCCAACATCTGACCCGATTAAGGAACCGGGCCCGGCGTCACAGACCGATCAAGCCCCCGTCTTGGCGGGTGATGACGATGGTGGCTGAACGGGGCCTGCCCGCCGGGCCAACGCCTTGGTTGCCAGGCCAAGTGCTCTCGAGCGGACGGCCCGAAGCCACAGGAGGCGATAACTCGCCAGGATGCTGGATGTTGACAAACAATGTGCGGCCGCCATCCGCCTCGGTAAGCCCTGTGACTTCCGCGCCCTTGGGGGACACCAAGAATCGCTTGAGTTTGGCCTCACCCAGCGTGGCCGAGATGAAGGTATCTTGGCTGCCGGTTTGCAAGCTGCCATCGACCATCATTTTGTTGTTGACGGTGAACTTGCCACCGTCACCGACTTGGCCAGGAATGGCCGCCAACAACATGCAATTGGTTTCGTCGGTGAAGGCGTTGTCGTCGGTTTGAATCCAACAAATGCCGGTGGCTTTGCTGAACCACAAACCATCCGGGGAAGAAAAAGAATTGCTGGCTTTTAAACCCGATACGTTGGCGTCGCCACCATCCTCTTCGGCACCAAACAAAAAAATGTCCCAAGCAAAAGCTTTGGACGTTGAGCGTGAACCGATCTCTTTGAAGCGAATGATGTGGCCGTTGGGGTTGCCGGAGGTCTTTTTGCCATCCACGTCGGTGTAAGCCCTTGGATTGGCCGCATTCACTTTGGCGGGGGTTCGGTTGGCCGCGCTGTTGTTGGTCAAGCTGAAATAAATTTCGCCGTTGCGGGGGTTGACGGCGCCCCATTCGGGGCGGTCCATGGGTGTGGCACCCACGGCATCGGCGGCAAGGCGGGTATTGAGATAGATGTCCGCTTGTGAATTGAATTTGAAGGGCCCATATTGGGCGATGCGTGGGTCCGACATTGTCAGTTCCAGCCATTCACCCATGCCATCCGCATTGAATTTGGCCACATACAAGCGTCCTTCGCCGAGGTATTTGTCACCGGCCACCAAACCAGCCCCCACATCTTTGGGGTCCCAAGTTGCGGCGCTGACAAATTTATAGATGTATTCGTTGCGTGAGTCGCAGCCCATGTAAAAGGCCAAAGACTCGCCTGCGACGGGCAAGCCACAAACAGCGGCCTCGTGGGCCAATCGACCCATGATGGTGCGCTTGGCCGGCGTCTCGTTGGGTTTAAGCGGATCGAGTTCGACCACATAACCAAAGGTGTTGGCTTCATGGCGAAAGTCTTTTTCGGCATTTGCACCCAAGGCCGCCAAGTTCCAGCGCGCAAACCGGTCATCGGTGTTCGAGACCGTGTGCCAGCCCTGACCGGTGGCTTTTTGCACACCAGATGCCACGGCGGCAAAGGGCAGGCCGTAGCGCTTGCGTGAGGCCGTTTCATTGGGGGTCAGATTGCTGTTGGCATGGGTTTGGAAATACATGGCCCAATTCTCTTCACAGCTCAAATAGGTTCCCCATGGGGTTTTGCCATGGCCGCAATTATTGAGAGTGCCACGGCTCATGGATCCAGAGGTATCCCATCGGGTGATCAATTGCTGGCGAATTGCTTCTATGACTTCTTTGGGACCGCTGATGCGCATCGGGGTTTGGGGGGTGATGCGGCGGTTCAAATTCGAAGATGGGTCCATGCGCCAGCCTGCACTGGTTTTGTGAATTTCAACCACTGAGATGCCATGCAAATTGATTTCTTTCAGGGCTTCCAATTCGGGTCTTTTGCCCAAATCCCAATCGCCAAACTGAGAGAATTTTTTGCCGTTCACACCGTTGGAAGTTTGGCCTTGCGGGTGGAGAAAATGCGCATCTGCCGAGCTTTCATGGTTGACGCACAACACGGCGCGCAAAGTTTCTTTGTCGCTGTATTGGCCTTTGTCGTCGATGTAAAAAATATCCATGCCGTCATGGTGGTCCCCAATGCGGCCAGACCAATCGTCCGTTTCCAGACCCAGATTGGTATAGGGCGGTGTTTTCGTGTTCAGGGCATCACCCGTGGCATGCAAAACGGTGTATTGATAACCAGGCGGCAAAATCACGTTGTCAAGCAGGCCTTTGTCCACCGCCGTAAAACCCAAAGCCGAGGGTGGCGGTGGCAGCGAAGCGCCCATGGTGACGCAACCCGGTAGCAAAGCCAAGCTGGACAAACCCAAACCACCGAGGAGAAATTTGCGCCGGTCAGGATGACTCAGGGACGATGACAACACATCTTGAAAATGGGTGTTG
>Ga0214917_10002951_pt1 | contig 20194 bp, 17 predicted proteins | sample LL_1208_BB_MetaG_FD_177983 | JGI IMG/M metagenome (GOLD analysis project Ga0214917, IMG submission 177983) | Freshwater microbial communities from Lake Lanier, Atlanta, Georgia, United States - LL_1208_BB | ecosystem: Environmental > Aquatic > Freshwater > Lake | place: USA: Georgia | collected...
CGGACTTGCAATGGTCGGGCTGGGCACCTCGACGGCGCGAGCCGCCGAGCCCACCCTCGCCGGCCACCCGTCGGCTGTGCCGTCGAAGGCCCTGCAGCAGGCTCTCGATCGGGCCGTGGAGCGCACACTGGCCCGCCCCTGGAAAGCCCCCCTGCAACCCTCGCAGGTGGCCGCGACCGTGGTCGACCTCGGCGCACCGGCCGCCCCGCCCCGCCCCGCTGCCTTCGCCTCGGTCCGGGGTTCGGAACCCATCTACCCGGCCAGCGTCATCAAGCTCTTCTACCAGGCGGCCGTCCATCGCTGGATGGAGGACCGAAAAATCCAAGACACGCCCGAGGTGCGCCGCGCCCTGCGGGACATGATCGTGGAATCGTACAACGAGCCCACCCACTACCTCATCGACTTGCTCACCGGCACCACCAGCGGCCCGGAACTGCCCGAGGCGGAACTGAAGACGTGGGTGGACCGACGCGCCGCGGTCACCCGGTGGTTCCACACCCAGGGCTACCCCACTGCGGTCAACGCCAGCAAAAAGCCCTGGTGCGAAGGTCCCTACGGGAGAGAGAGCCAAGCCATCGCCGCCTTCGAACCCCGGCGCAATTTCCTGACCACCGAGGCCACCGCGCGCCTGATGCTTGAGATGGCCTCAGGCCGTTGTGTCAACGCCGAGCGATCGCGCCAGATGCTGGAGTTGATGGCCCGGGATTTCACCGCGCCGGCCACCGATCCGGAAGACCAAGCCCATGGCTACACCGGCATCGCACTGAAGCCCGGCACGAAGCTCTGGTCCAAATGCGGCCTCACCAGCCAGACCCGCCACGATGCCGCCCTGATCGAACTCCCCACGGGCCGCCGCATCATCCTGGTGATCTTCACCACCGACCACGCCACCGAACGGGACATCATCCCCACGGTGGCACGGGAACTCCTCAACTCGATCGACTCTCCGACCAAACCTTGATCGTCCGTTTCTGGGATTTTCCCATCACGGCCTCGGGATCCGTTTCGCCATCGGCCCAGTCGGCTATTTTCCAAGAAAACTCACCTCATGACCGGAATGAACCGACGATCTTCATTGTCGTCGCACATCTGGCCCCCGACAGCTCCGCAAGAACCCTGACCCACTGCCCGACCGCCACCGAGCCCGCGTGATCACCCGCCGCGCGGAATGGAGCAGGATTCGGCACGCCTCGAAAGAAGTCCTCGGCCGACACCTTCGACTTGATTTGCGAACGGGTCGGCAACTGCCCCGGATTGCCACTGTTCTCACTCGAGCCGATATCGGGCGCGTGACCCTGCGAACTGTGGACGCCGGAGTGCCATCGCAGCCTCAAATCCATCAGCGTGCTTCACGGCAACGACCAGTATCTGTACGGAGCCCATGGCCGGCGGCAGGTCGCCGTTTCGAACCATATCGACGGACCCGCCGGTGTGGAATGGCTCGATTTCGCCGCCCTGTTCACCCGCCCCAGAGGGTGGCAAGACGACGTGCGCAGAGTGATCCTGGAGGACTGGCGCCGACAGGGTGCCTCGTGGGTCCAACCAAAATCCCCCAAGAAAGCCGATCCGGAGTTTCAAACTCCGACGCTGGAACTCACCGAAGTTGAACTGGCAAAGCTCAAGTTCACCGCCTCGTCGGCAGGGGTCTTCGTGCACTTCGAGGAATACGAGGCCAGGAGCTACGCCGAGGGCGACTACGTGGTTCTGCTGCCGTGGAACAACCTGGAGACGTGGATCCGCCCCGAAGTCGTGGAAGCCTTCAAGGCGGCACCGGCCCCGCCAGGCATCCTGAGCCGGAGGCCGTTGGAATGATGGCCCGTGATCAGCTTGGTTGAGCTATCAAAGCCACTCCTAAAACCGGTGGATGGATCCATCATCCACCAATCTGAAACAAGGCGCTCAGCCGATCTGGCACTGGTGTCGAGAGCTGCCAATTGATCGTGATCGGACGCTCGTCCTGCCAGCTTTCGAAGGTAACTTCTCCACAGTAATAAAAAGCAGCTGATTGGTTGCGAATCTTCTTCGACCGGCGGACGAACAGGTGAACCGTTAAACCTTTGGCAACATGGTGCCTCAACAGTTGGCCGCGTTTCGATTGTTGGGTCGTGCTGTTCTGGCTTTTCCACTGGAAACGATCCGCGCTAAGGAACTTGTCCTCATAGCCGTGATCGTCCGGCAAGTCGTCCTTTTCGAGTGTCACGAGTAGGAAGAGGTGACGATCGGACGCAACAAATCCGGCGTTCCAAATCGCGACCGAAAAGGTCAGCCCAAACATCGGCGGTATCTTCTCTCGTAAGTAGGTCTGCCAAAGAGCGGGTCCGCCTGTCGCCCCGGACTCATTCTGCTCACCACTTGCCGCCAACGTCTCCTCGTCCCCACCTCGATCCAAATACTCGGCAAGGCGCCAGTCAGCCAATTCTCGAACCAACTCCTGGAAAGCGTTCCGCAATTCCGCGGCGAGGGTAATCTTGGAAGCGAAGTTGCGGTCCCGGTAGCTGAAGAAGGTCTTGCGGTTGCTATAGCCGTCGCCTGTCCAGGCGTTGATGGGGTTGACCTCCAGCATCCGGGTTAGTTTGCCTGGATCCGCAAGCGCTGGACCGACATCCATCCGTAGCTTGGCCGATCGCTCGGCCCGCCGACGGAAGCTCTTTTCCAAGACCTCGATCGACAAGGATCCGGGAAACTGATCCTCGTCGAGCAACGCCAACAGTGTGAGAATCTTGAAGCTCTTGGTCATTCGCGTGGATTCCAGTTCCCCAAGGAACTCCGAGGCTTGGTCTAAGACCGCGACTTCAACGGGTGATAGATCGCCCATGGCCTTCACAAACCGCAGCCAGGATCCATGAGACACACGCAGGGCCTGCGGTGTGAAGCCATCGCGGAACATCTCAGCAGCCGTGGGGCGCTGACCATGCCGCTCGCGGAAATCGAGGTAGTGGGCCTGGATGGCATCAGCATGAGCGGGTTTTTTGAGCAAATCCCTGAGGATGTCGATGGCTTGGAGATCGTAAGTCACCTCACATCCGGGCGGCAACTCGAGGCCACCAACGAGCAGGAGGTTCAAGGCTTTGTCGATCGCCTGATCTCCCTCAGGCAAGGACAGTAGGATGCGCGGCTTGCTGAGGAAGCTGCGATGGTTGCCGATGTAGTCGATCACCGTCAGGAACGGCTTGCCCTCTGATTTACGCAGACCGCGGCCGAACTGCTGCATCCACAGGATCGATGACTCGGTTGGACGCAACATCATCACGGTGTCGACGTTGGGGATATCCACGCCTTCGTTGAACATGTCCACGGCACAGACCACATCGAGTCGCCCGGCTTCCAGAGCCTCCAACGAAGCAGCCCGGGGTGCCGAATTCTCGCCCGAATGGACGCCCACCGCCCGACACCCGTTCTGGGAAAAGAATTCCGCCATGAAGTCGCAGTGCCGCTGCGAACAACAGAAGGCGATGGTCCGTTTGCCACCGCGTTCCCGAAGCTGATCGAGAGCGTTTTGGGCGCGCTTCTCGGTGGCTACTGCACGAGTCAGCTCCGCCTCATCAAACCGATGGTTGCGCCATGGAATGTTCCGATAGTCCACCTCGTCGGGCACACCAAAATAGTGGAACGGCGCCAATAGGTCCTGCCGGATGCCACGTGCAAGGTCGCATCGGTAGACGAGATTTTCCTGACACAATCCGAGCAGGTCGCCGCCATCGGTCCTCTCAGGAGTCGCCGTCAGGCCCAGCAGGAACTTTGGGGTAAAATAGGCGATGAGGTTGCGATAGGTAGCTGCCGACGCGTGATGGAATTCATCGACAATGATGTAATCGAAACGATCCCGCTCGAATACTTTCAAATGCCTCTGCCGACCGAGAGTCTGGATAGACGCAAAAAGCACGTCAGCATCGGGCGCCTTATCAGTGCCCGTGTAATTGCCTAGCACTGCCGCAGGACGGATACGGCGGAATGTCGCGCGCGCCTGTGTGAGGATTTCATCGCGATGAGCCACGAACAGGATTCTGCGAAATCCAGACGTTGCACCTCGCCCACAACTGTCGAAGGCGCTTAGCCAGGTTTTGCCCAAACCCGTCGCCAGAACGACCAAGCCCGCCGAGTTGCCTTCACGGCGGGTCTGCTCGAGGGCCACGAGCGCCTCGCGCTGGATGCTGTGAGGAGGAGGAGGAGACTTTCCCGCGATATCCATCAGCACCGATTGCTTGGATCGCTCCGGAGGTCTGCGCCGGTCGGTGTATTCCCGGATCCAGTCAGGCGTCACCGGGCGGGTCGCTGGATGTTGGAAGAGTTGATCGAAGGACTGTTGCACCTGGGTGATGGCCTTGGGATCGGCCGAGGTGAGCACGCGGTAATTCCATTCGATGCCTTGCCTCAAGGCGGAGTCGCTGAGATTCGAGCTTCCGACAAGGGCGGTGGCGGTGCCATCGGCGAAGTGAAAGAGGTAACCCTTGGGATGGAAACTCATCTGGAGAGTCTCGAAGACCCTCAGATCGAGACGCTCCCCGAGATCTGTCAACCGCGACAACGCCTCAGGCTCGGTGATGTCGAGGTAATCCCCAGTCAAGAGTCGGACGTTTCCACCGCGATCGAGTAAATCCCGGAGATGTTCGATGATCAGGTCCAGGCCACTGGTGCGCACAAACGCCACGCAGAGATCAGCTCCGGTCGCCCGGTTGAGGTGCGCAAGAAAGTGAGGTAACAGCGGATCGTCCCCTCCGCCGTGTATAAGCGCCCGATCATGCGGCACCTGGACCATTGACTGGCCGGCGGCAGCGGGCCGGCGGAAGTAATTGCCTTTGGACGGGATGACATTCCGGACCCCGCCCCGCGGGTCGGGCAGATCACCGGAATACCGCGGGATCAGGTGAATGTGCAGATGGAACACGGTCTGGCCTGCTGCGGCCCCGATATTGATGCCGATGTTGAAACCGTCGGGTTGGTGGCGCCTCAGAATCTCCTGCCTGGCCATTTCGATCCCCTGCAGTAAGGCAACTTGCTCTTCGGCCGTGGCATCGTACCAAGTGGGGATGTGGCGACGAGGAATGACCAGCAAATGCCCCGGCGACACGGGAAACCCATCCCACAGCCCGATGAACTGGTCGGTCTCAAAGGCAATTCGAGATCGGTCAGGTTGACAGAAGATGCAGTCGCTCGACATGGGCTTGGCTCAGGGATTTGGAGTGTATTCGAGGGGCTCCACAATCCCTGCCCGATAGCACAGATCACAATGAAGCCTCGAGTTCTTGCGACGGACGAAGAAGTCGTGCTGGCAGATCCGACACCGGTAGCGATGACGGACGCGCCCTCTCTCCGGGCTTGGAGACGGTGGAATGGATTGGTTGGCCAAACGAGTGGTGGGTAGGTATCCGGAACATCGGACCAACTCGCACCATTCGGGTCCGTGCGGTTTTGCCTCTGATCCATGGACCAAGTGAACTGCCACATGCGCGGCTTCATGGCAGAGCACTTCGATGAGTAACTCGCGAGGCGCGCTTTGGAGTCGGGAATTCAGGCGAATAACTCCGGTGGCAGGTCGAACCCGACCCAGCGACCGCGTCAAACGAGCCGAGAACTCCACCGTCACCACGGCGGGCAACCGAGGCACACCCCAAAGCTTGGCCCAGCGGGCCAAAACTCGGGTGGGATTGAACGGGTGACGAGACACGGACTTGTTCGAGGGCTTGTTCGAGGACTTATTGCCTGCCAATCAGTGGGTGATTCCGTCCAAGGCTATCTTGGAGGTCCCACAGCTCCAAGCAGTCACGCGGCCATCATCCAGCCCCCCTGGGACATCCGCGGGGGTACCCCACGCTCCGATTCCATTTTGGGGAACGATTTCTTGGGTGGTTAAAGACCCAGGTGCGCCGCCCCGTTCAGCGCGAGGGAGTGTTGGCTTTCACCGGTGAGCGACTGTGCGTGCTGTTAGTCACACTCGATAAGAGCGAGGGATTCCACGATCGAGTGAAGTACCGCGACTATGCGATCAGTCCGGAACTGTTCGCGTGGGAAACACAAAACCGGGCCAACCCCGGAAATCGACTGGGACAACGGTTCACGGAGAGCCCCGGAAATGGCTGGCGGTTCTTTCTGTTTGTCCGCGAAACCCCCAACCACGAATTCGCCGCTCTGGGGGAGGTTCGACTCAAACAATGGGAGCGGTGCGAAAAGGGGTCCATCCCGATCGTCTGGCGCCTGCTCACCCCCCTGAGTGCCGAACTGTATCGCAGCTTCAGCATTCTCAGGGATGCATAAACCACGTCTCAGGCCCGCCGGGCTTCGATGATCCCAAGGTCCAGACGGCGGCTCTGGGCAGGCCCACGCTGTCGGCGAATCGCTTCGGGCAGAGAAGCGGTCGGGCAAAGTGGAACCGATCGGCTCGGAGATCCGCCCCTACCGCAGGATGCCGATGAGCAGATCCAGCGAATGGGCCAGAGCCACGGGAACGACCACGCCTCAGAACTCCTCGAGGCGGGGAATTACGGCCGCTCGACGGTGCATCTCCTTGAGACTCGCCTCGTCGTAAAGGGCCCGAACACGGTCGCGGATGGCGACAGGCACTTCGCCGAAGCGGGTTTCGAGCAGATCCAAGATGCAGCCTTGACGGCCTTCCTGGCGGCCTTCTTCACGGCTGAGTTCTTCGAACAGGGTCACGTGGGGCATGGGTTTTTCCTTCTGAAGTTGTTGAAGCCTCTTTCTGAACTGCACTTTATGCTCTGCCGGCAGCGGCATCAACCAGTCGATGACGAAGAGCAAAGATCGGAGATCTTCCTGGGTATAGCCCCTGGCGTAGAGCTTCTGGGTGAGTTCCAACCGGCATTCGGACAGGTTTGCGGGATCCTTGCGGTGCTTCTGGGTGCCGAGGTAGGCGGCGATGATGAAGATCGTCAAGTTGTCGCGGTGGCAGGGGTCTTCAATGCGGTTCTTGAAGTCGTCGACCTTGCAGATGGCGAAGCAAATGCGCAGTCCTAGGTTGGCAAAGCCACCCGAGTAGGTGGTCGGCCGCCAGTTGCGACGGGTATCGCCGAGGATGACCAAGGGCACGACAGACATCGTGTACCGGCTGTGGATGCGGCAGCAGTAGTCGAAGACCCGTCGGGGCAATTTGTTGTCATACTGCATCTGCACCTCGATGTGGATGAGCAACCACTCTTCGGTGCCATTGAGCAGCCGAACCTTGATCAGCTTGTCGGCTCGCAGGGGCCCCAACTCGGCGTCGGGCGCGATCTCCCGAAATTCCTGTTCCAGCGAAATCGGTGTGACCGACCAATCGATGTGCCGGGTGATCGATGGGAAGGTGAGCTCCAGGAAGGGACGAAGGAAGCGGTCGAGGGTTTCTTTCCAGGGGCTGTCGTGATTGATCGGTTCGGCCATCTCCCCAGCTTTCGCTCGACCGTGATCGGAGCTTTCGAAGAATCGTCGATTTTCCCAGAAACGAGACGACCGAAGGGAAAGCGGCGCCCATGTGCCGACGGGTGATCCGAGCTGTGGTCTTCAGCTCCACCGCGAGCGAAGGACAAGCCTCGGCACGGGACAACCTTCCTCCGGAAATGCACCTGAAATGCCGCATCCGGCCGCGCCTCTCCTAGGAACCGGGCCTGATGCTCGGGATTCAGGGGACAAGGTATTTGCCTCGGAGGGTATGGGCCCTGAGATTCAGCTCAACTGATCCAATCGTCCGGTGCTGTCGCCGAAGCGCTCCGCCGGCGAGCCCATCCGGTCGAGCATCGACAAGAACAGGTTGCCCATCGGGGTATTCTTGGCGTAGCGGATATGCCGTCCGGGCTTGATGCTGCCGCCACCCCGCCCTGCGAGCAGGACCGGCAAATCGTGGTGCGCGTGCGACATGCCGTCTTCGATGGCACTGCCGTACACGATCATCGAATTGTCCAGCAGGCTGCTGCCATCGGACTCACGGGTGTCCTGAAGTTGCTTCAGCCACGCGGCGAAGAGTTGCATGTGGAAGACGTTGATCTTGGCGATCTTCTCCTTCTTGTCCTCCTTGCTCTCGTGATGGGACAGGTCGTGATGTCCTTCTTTCACCCCGATGAGCGGATAGGGTCGGTTGCTGCCATCATGCGCCATGATGAACGTACCGATGCGCGTGCTGTCGGTGCGGAAGGCCAGCGTCATGATGTCGAACATCAACTTCACATGATCTTCGAATTGGGCCGGAACCCCTTGCGGGCGGGTGTGATCGGGCAACTCGACCCCAACCTTGTCGGCCATGGCGATGCGGCGCTCCACATCGCGCACCGCGCTCATGTATTCGTCGAGCTTGTGCTGATCGTTGCGACCCAACTGACCATGGAGTCGCTTGGCATCCTCCATCACGAAATCGAGAACACTGGAACGCCTCGCCTGCCGCCGAGCACGCACCTCGGCGGATTCGCCAGTGTCTCCCTGTGTAAACAACCGGTCGAAGGCCAACTTGGGATCCACCTCCGGAGGCATGGGCGTGGAGGCCGAACGCCAAGACACGTTGAACGAGTAGGCGCAGCTGTAGCCGGAATCGCACTGGCCGGAGAGTTGGCCGCGATCGGTGCCCAATTCGAGGCTGGGAAATCGGGTGTGGTTGCCGACTTTCTGGGCCGCCCATTGATCCACCGAAACACCCACTCGAATATCGGCTCCCTGAGTCTTGCGGGCCTGACACGCGGTCAAAAAGGTCGCGGAGGCCCGGGCATGATCGCCGGCTCCATCGCCATTGGGGCGGGCCTTGTCGTGGGCCAAACCGCTGAGCACCGATATCTGGTCGCGAACCGGAGCCAGCGGCTGGAGAATCCGGGGCAACTCGAACGCCGGACCGGTTTGTTCGGGGGTCCAGTGCTTCATGAGGGCCCCGTTCGGAATGTACACGAAGGCCATTCTCAAGGGGGGCTTGCCCGCCGCCGTAGCCGCCGATGCACCCAAGGCCCGGACGGCTGGGGCCGACGCCAAAAACGGGAGGGCGACGGCAGTTCCCAAACCCCGGAGGAAGGTTCTCCGCGGCTGATTTTGAAAAAGGCTCATAGCGATGGGGCTTTGGACGGCTAAACTTGCGGGTGAATTTAACCCTGTTTGCATTGAACTCAAGGTTTCCAAGCAGACGAAGTCGGGGATTTCGAGTTCCCCTGAATTATCGAGGTCCAAACTTTGGCGTCTGGCCCGGAATTCGTTAGACTTCACCCCATGCGGAGCCGCCTGTTGCCACTGACCTGCCTTTGGGTGGGTTTGGTTCTCACCGGCCAAACGAATCCGGCCGCGCCATTGGCTACCCCTCTTCCGGCTCCCAAAACCAACGCTGCCACAAACTCTCCCATTCCCCCGTCCACCGCAGCCGCACGGAAAGGCTTGCTGTGGAATGCCGCGACCGATCGCTACACAGCTTCAATCCCGGGATGGCCTCTTCAACGGGTGTTGGCACGCCTGAGCGCTCAAACTGGTTGGCGGGTTTGGATTGAAGACGGCATCGAAACCCAAGCCCGCCCTCAAATTCGGGCTCAGTTCCGCAATTTGACGGCCCGTGAGGCGTTGCCTCGGATCCTGGGTGGGTTGAATTATTCACTGACCACCTCCAGCACTGGGCGCAGGGAACTCAAGGTCTTTGCCACCCAAGCCCGCTCCAGCACCCGCGAAATCATGGCCGATGAGGGCGAAGGGGTGATCGCCAACGAGCTGATTGTTCGTTCCAAATCGGGTTCCAAACTGGATGCCCAACGATTGGCTGATCTGAAGGGCGCAACCCTCGTGGGCACCAATAGGGTGTCGGGGGCCTATCGGGTGCGTTTCGATTCGGACCTTCAGGCGGAAGATGCCAAGCGGACGCTGAGCGCGGAGTCCGAAGACCTCGCCGTCGAGAACAACCAACGGCTGGAGGCTCCGGATGCTCCCATCCCAGTCGCCGGGCTCACTGCCCCGCCCCTGCGATTGACGGCCACCGTCCGGCCGGATGGAACCCGACGGGTCATCGCGCTCATCGACTCGGCACCGCAACCCTTGGCTCCGGCCTTTCAGTCGTTTCTCTTGCCCACCGTGGATGTGGTCGCTGGAACTTCCGCTTCGGGCAACCCGTCTCACGGAACCTCCATGGCCGAAGCGATGGTTCGCGGGCTCAGTGCGGGAACCGCCGAGACCAGCACCCGTATTCAACCATACAATGTCTACGGTGCTCAGGAGGCCGCCTCGACCTGGGATGTCGCCCGCGGCATCACGCAGGCGGCTCAAGACGGTTCCACCATCATCAACCTGTCGCTCGGCAGCGCCCAAGACAGCCCGTACCTGCGCGATGTCATCCAGCAGGTCAGCGATCAGGGAGCTTTGGTCATCGCCGCAGCGGGCAACAACGGAAGTGCCGACCCGTTCTACCCGGCAGCCTATGACGCCGCCCTGGCAGTGACCGCCACCGGACGCTCCGGACAACTAACGCCCTACGCCAACCGGGGAGGCTTCGTCGATCTGGGGGTGCCGGGTTCCACCGTGGTGCAAATGGACGGCCGGTCGTGGGTGGTTCAAGGCACTTCCGTGTCGGCCGCCTACGCCTCCGGCATGGCCGGTGCCTGGGCTCAAAACCCGCAAGCTCCGCTCACCCCGGTCCGCTCCAAGTTGATCGAAACCTTCCCGGTTCAAACCACCCCGAAGCCGTAGATCGGTGAGCCGGTGGGGATTGGCTCATGGAGCTTTGAGGCAAGGGCGGCCGCTCAGCCGATCCAACCGCTCACGGCAAGGGGCGTGCTCGGTACAACCGGTTCGTGCCGGTGATCGGATCAAACAGAACGGTCACCCCGGCCTGCCCCATCATCTCCGCCAGCGGCGTGAACGGACCTGAGAGGTCACCTGCCGATTCAACGGCATAGCGACGCCCCTCCAGTCCATTGAAGGTCAGCCTGAGGGAGTCTGAAACCTGGGTAGGCGGATCCCACAACACGGGTCCGACGACACCCACGCTCACCGCGTCACTGTCCACAGAGCCTCCCGGATTGGTGACTCGGACTCGATAAACCCCAGCCAGAGAAACCGTGGCATTGGTCAGGCTCAGAGTGGAGCCCGAGTCGCCCACAACAACGCCATCCCGGGTCCAGGCGTAGGTCAGGTCGGTACCGCTGGCCGAGACTTGAAGCGCGAAGGCCTCTCCGACGTGCAGTCGGCGACCCACCGGTTGAACCGAAATCACTGGCTTGGCCACCGTCGCCTGCACGGTGAGGGTCGCCCAGTCGCTGAAGACGGTCCCCAAATCGTTGATCAGCCTCAGGCGATACCGGCCGGAATCGGCAGCTTGGGCGCTGGGCAAGGTCAGGGTCGCGTTGGTGGCATTCTTGACCTCCAGATCCTCCTTGAACCACCGCAGTGCAACGGGTTGATCCCCCGAGTAAGCAACCGTCAGACTCGCCGATTGGCCCGGGTCCACGGTGAGGCTGGCCGGCTGGGACGTGACCACGGGCGGATTGGCACCGACCACTGTGAGCGCCACGTTGAGATCAGACCAATTGCCGCCCAAGCTGGTAGTCTGCCAACCGCGGATCCTCAAGGTGAATGGCCCACTGGCGGTAGGGGTTCCCGTGAGCGTTCCACGTGTGGAGAGCGTTGTGCCCGGCGGCAACCCAGAGAGGGCGGAATAAGATCTGGCCGTGCCGTGGGAAGGACTGGTGATCGAAAACGTCACCGACGTGCGAACACCGTTGGTGGTCCGAACGGCCGCAGGCACCACACCGGTGGCCCCCGACAGCCCATGCATGCTGCCCGCAACGGCCGCAGTACCGAAGACCCATCGAAGGATGAAGAGCGTGGGACCGGCGATCACCCCGGGGGCAGACTGGGCCACCCGCACCAGCGGTGCCAATTGGAGGAAAGCAGCCAGGATATGGGAATGAATCAGAATGCGTTTCATGGGGAAAAATCGAAGTTTCGAAACGTTGTTGTGCCGGACGATTGTGACGGAGCCTTTAGTTGCAACCGCAGCCTCCACCTCCCACCCCGCGCCCGCCGGCGGCCGCCTCGCGGCTGAACCACATGTGCTCAGCCAACAACAGCCCCGCTGGATCCCGATCGCCGCGCATGGTGGCATCAGACAGTGTCCGACGTTGCCACGGCTCGACCGTGGTGCAACCCGTTCCCAAGGCAATGATCACCGCCAAGACTGCCAACGCCATCCCACCCAGACGGGAAGAACTGGTTGGTTGAAGGGGGAGTGTATCTCTCGAGTTCATGTCGATCCTTTCAATAATGTTCAGGCTTTGACCGATTTCAGGAGGCGCTCGATGATTTCGACGTACTTTTTACGGGTGGTTTCACCTTCGTATTTCGGATGCACCGAATCCAGACGCCCATCCGGCCCGAAGAAATAGGAAGTCGGCATTCCGGGAGGGCGCACCTTGGATACCAGTTTTTCTTGGGCGTCACGGACGGTGGCGAAGCTCACGGGGTTCTTCTTGAGGAACCGATCCATGTCGGGCTGCCGCTCGTCCATGGAGACACCAATGAGCACATACCCCTTGGATCCGTAGGTCTTGTGCAGTGCCTCCAACACGGGGAACGACTGACGGCACGGCACACACCAGGAGGCCCAAAAATCCAGGTGAACCACCTTGCCCGACAGGTCCGGCAAGGTGCCCTCGAGTTGCAGGCTCTTGAGGTCCGGAAGGGTATCACCGGGCTGAAGCCCAGCGGCCCAGGCCCACGGCGTCGCCGCCGACAGCGCCAGCCAAGCGGCCGAGGTCCGAAGGAATCGGCGGCGTGGCAGGAAGGTTTCAAGAGGCGACATGTTCATAGAATCGGCGACTGCTCAGTTGGGATTGAGGGCCGTGGAGGAGACCTTCGGCCCCGGGTTGAGATTCGATCAGGCGGAGTCCTTCATCAAGCCCCAGCACCAAGGCTGCGGTGCTCAGCATGCCTGCCAAGGTACAACTCGGAGCCAAGACATGCACAGCCCGGCACCCGTTTTGCACGGGCCGCCCTGTGCGCGGGTCCAAGATGTGTCCCCAACGCCGCCCCCCGGCGGTGAAGCCCCGATGGTAATCCCCCGAGGTGGCCACGGCCGCATCGCGCACAGCCAGACCGCACCACGCCTTTCCCGGTTGGTCGGGATTTTCGAGCCCGAGGTGCCAACCCGGGCGACCATCGGCTGGCAATCCCATCACCCGGATGTCAGCCCCGAAGTCCACCAGCGCCCCAGTCAAACCGCACTGACGGGCCAAGAGGGCGACTTGATCGACCGCGTACTCCTTGCCCATGCCGCCCAAATCCAGACACATCCCGGGCTCGCTCAAGCGCACCGAACCCGGTCGGCGCTGGACCTTGCGCCAGCCGACACGCTGGCGGGCCGATTCGATCTCCGCGTCGGTGGGGATTTGCGCCTTGCGCCAATCCCACAATCGAATGAGCGGCAATGCCGTGGGATCGAACACACCGCGGGTGAGGAAATGCATCTCGTGGCATAGAGCCAGAATGCGGTCGATCTCCGGATCGGAGGCCACGGCGGCACCGCCTGCGGATGCGTTGAGAACAGAGATCCAACTGTCGGGCAAGAATCGCGAATACTTGGCCTCGAAGGCCGCGAGCCATCCCAGGGCCTCGGTATCGAACCGGTGCCGGGCTGCTGGGGAACCCACCGTCACCCAACGACAAGTTGTACCCAGCGCTGCAAATCGGAGTTCACGCCCTCCCTCAGTCCGGGACTCCTGGCAGGATTCCTGGATCCGACGCAGCACAGCCCCGGCATCGCCTCGGTGGACAACGGGCGAAGACAACGGCGCGATGGATTGGACCGGAGCATTCACCATTGGAAACCAATGCCCATGGTGAAGACATTCGCCTGAGGATAAGCCGCCGACAAGGTCACATCGTCGAGGCCTTGCATCAGGTAGCGCTTGTAGGCCAAGTCGATGGAAACGTGCTCGTGCACTTGCCAGCGAATGCCAACCCCGAGCGTCCAGGTCTCCAGGTGGCTCAGGCGGTAATCTGCCGAATAGTATTGGGGCCATGCAGGCACCGAGAAGGTTCGGCCATCACCCGGAAAGCCCGAATCGCCCTCGAAGAGGAGGCTTCCATCCGATTGAAGGGCCGCATTGACCCCACTGGGATCCACCAGTGTCCCATTGAAGACCGGCGCATAGAAGTCGGCGGCCGATTGGACATGGTAGCGCACCAACGGGGAAATCAGCAGCTTCTCGCCGACCTTCTGATTCCATTGGACAGTGGCCGTGTTGGCCCAGATTCCCCAGTCATCGTGGTGGAGACGATAGTTGGCATCGACGCTCCCGTTCAGGGGACTTACGAAATGGGTGACTCCCAGATACCCGACCTGCTTGATGCGCTGGTTCGGGCGATTCTCACCGACCGCGGCCGAGGGATCGGCGTTGTAGCCATCCACCGGAAAGTCGTAGCGAAAATGCACCCCCTTGTAGGGATCGGTGAGGTAGCCATCGGCCACCCCGACCGTGAAGTTGGCCGTCACGTAGGTGTTGGGCCCCAGCAGTTGGGTGACGCCGATGAGGCCATCCCAGGTGTCCTTGTCTTTCCAAATGGTCTGGTTGCTCAGCCAAAATCCGGTCACCTGGTCGAAATTGCGCGACACTCCCAGATTCAAGATCGTGTTCTTTTGGTTGAACTCGATGCTCTGATTCCAAGACAGCCCCACCGATCGGTAATCACTTTCTTCGCTGTATGAAATCTGGGGCCGCGAGATGAACCGGCCTGCGGTCCAATCGAGCTCCACCGATCCAGCCCGGCGGATATCCTGGAAGTTCTGGATCGGCAACCGATCGCTGCCTGCAGGAGCGGCCGCACCGGTCGGAGTCGCCCCCGAAATGCCGTCATAGACAAAGTTTCCCTTCACCACCGCCTGGGCATTCAAAGCCTGCTCGGCGTAGACGGCGTGGGTCCGGATGTGTATCCGGTCGTTGTCCTCGATGTAATCTTCGTAGCGGTAGTCGACCCGGTTCTCGGCGCGGGCCCGGATGACCGAGGCGCACTGAAGCAAGAAGGCTATCAGGATTGGTCTAAGGCTTCGGGACCACGGAGGCATAAGACGGATCAAAAGCTTCAAATCCGCGCGAATCAATTCCGGAGACGCCAATAACTCCGAGTGGGTTTCCCCGGATCTTGAGAATGCAACCCCGCCGGATCTCGATTCGAGGGGGGCCGAGAACCGACGCCGGGAGGGAAACACGCCTGCGGGAAAAAAGGAGTGCGTCTTGATCTGGCGCTGTGGAACCCGTTTTCCGGTTGTCGCAACGCTATCCGACCGATGACCCCTGCATCTCGCGGTCGGGCTGCTCGGCGGGCGCGCTCGGCACCGCAACGGCCAGGCGAGCCAGCACGCGGGCGGCGGCGGCGAAGCCAAAGGTCCCGGTCACCTGGGTAGCCGAACCGAAGCCCGATTCGCAGTTGAGTCGCAGCGGGGTTTCGTCGTCTGAAGCTCGCGCAGCGCAGACATTCCCTTCCCGGTCCGGAAACACCGGAGCCTCCGCCGAGTGAATGCATTCGACCCGAAGTTTTTTGGCGGTCCTGGAGAACCCGTGCTCGCGTCGGAGACGCTTGCGCACCTCGCTCAGCAAGCGGTCGTGCGTGACGGTCGCCAGGTCGGCCACGCGGACGGCCGTCGGATCACGCCGTCCGCCGGCCCCGCCACACACCACCAAGGGAATCCCCGCCCCGTGGCACCAAGCGATGAGTCGGACCTTGTTGGCCATGGTATCGATCGCATCCACCACAAAGTCGGGGCGCTCGGCGAGGCCTGATTCCTCGGCCAGTCCGAGCAGGCGCGGGCCCGTCTCGGCCGTGAAAAATTCCACCCGGGGCTCGACCCGAGTTTCTGGGGAGATGGCTCGAACTCGCTCGGCCATGACCTGAACCTTGGACTGGCCCACGGTGGAATCCAGGGCGTGCAGTTGGCGGTTGATGTTGCTGACGCAGACATCGTCCAGATCCACCAGACTCAGACGCCCCACCCCGGAACGGGCCAAGGCCTCCACCACCCAAGACCCGACGCCCCCGATGCCCACCACCATCACGTGGGCGGAACGAAAACGGGTCAGCGCCGCCGTGCCATACAGACGGGCGATCCCTCCAAAGCGAAAATCAAAGTCACTCATGATGGAATTGCCCCACAGGCAAAAGATTCAGCTCAAGACACCCCATCCGTCGATCCGGATCCCTCGGCCCCCAGGGCTCTGCGCCCGAGCAAAGCACTCCAAGTTTCGGAGCCTTTCATGAACCCGTTGGAGCGTGGGCCCTGCCGTGCGCACGAAACAAGTCAGGGAACTCCAGTGAGTTCCCTGATCGATGCCGGATGCCCAAGGCCACCCGAAAGCCATACCGCGCAGACTTTGCGGAGAATCAGAGCTCCCGCCAACTGCGGTGGCGGTAGTTGTTCCAAACCCAACGGAAGTCGGGGTTGTTGGGGCCACCACCGGCCCAATTGAAGCTGGAGATGCCGACGGCGGAATCCTTGGCGGCCTTGATGGTTCTGGCTTCGATCCATCGGTGGCCCTCGTAGTGGCCGTCTTGGAAGGAGAAGGTGCTGAAGTTGCCGTGGAAAATGGCGAAGGGATCGATCCATCCCCGAGAATCGGTGCTCAGAACCCAGGTACCCAGGTTGGAATTGCGGGGATCGGATTCCTCGATGAACACGAAGGACTGGGACGGAGCATTGACCTCGGAGGCCTTGAGATACGGGGGTTGAGAGGCTTCCCATCCGAGAATGCCGTTCATGCCGTTAGCCTTGGAGTAGCTATCGTAAGCCCATCCGGCGCCGGGACGCCGTTTGGAACGCAAATCTCCCGGACAATGATAGGCCCCAAAGGCCGTACAATACTCCCACATCGGAGAGTTGGTCATGCCCCGTTGAACCCGCCTGAGGGCTTCTTCCAAGGTGATGCCATTGGCTATGTCCGGGACAGGGCCCTGCCAATACCCACCGCCCGTGAGCGCCACCACTGCACCGGCTTTGTTCCTCCAACCGTCGGTCGGAGCCAAGGAGTCGTTGTTGTCCATCGAGTACATCTGCCACGCCAGAACCAACTGCTTCTGGTTGCTGGCGCAGGCTGCACCGGTGGCTTTGGATTTAGCCTTGGCCAAGGCAGGCAAGAGCATGCCGGCCAAAATCGCGATGATGGCAATGACGACCAGCAACTCAATGAGGGTGAAGCCAGAATTGCTCAACCGACGGCCCGAGGTACGCAAAGGACACGCATCAAATTTCATGAACGGGAGGGGGTTACAACTACGATGAAACAGTAGGCCCATTCTCGACCAAACGCCAAGCTCATAACAGCAACCCGCTCGAAGTAGAGTTCCACTGGGGAAATGGAAGTGGTGCCGTTCTCGCCAAGGCGACCATGCCCACCTCGTGTGAGCCATGGATAGCTCACCCTTCGGTTCCGGGATGCTACCGCGTTCCCGATGGACGAGGCGTGTTCTTGATCTGCCGTGTGCCTCGATCCTCGCGGAGATCCCGAGACCCCACCTTGGGCCGGGTGGTCGCTTTGGGCTTCAGCTTCGGCTCAGGCGGTTTCTCGACGGCGTGAGGAGGACGAGGTGTGTTGTACAGTGGTTCGGTTTTCATGGGATTTTGTTTGGGAATGTTGTTTGGGGGTGAGTGGGTAGAATGGGCTGAAAGAAGGCAAAAAGGGTGCTCAATCAATACGAACGGGACCCACCGGACTCACGCTGAAGAGCCGCGGCGAGCGCGTTTCCAACTGGGCCATACGGTGGACGAAGGCTCGCCCTTTGAAGGAGTTTGTCTCCCCAAGAGCCCCAATCTGAAGCCGTTGCGTTGAGTTGCTCCATAACGGTTCACCCGCCATTGCAGTCGGCCTTGCGGGCGATCAAATAACCCACGAGCGCGCCGACGCCGACACCCACTGCGATGGCCTGATAAGGGTGCTGATGGATGGCTGCATCCGTGACCTTGGCTCCCGCAATCGCTCGATCCCGAGCCCGGTGATAGATTTCTTCACCGTTTTCCAAGGCTCGTGTCAGGCGTTTGCGGGCTTCATGCTTCTTGGAATCCCAATCATTGAAGGTGCCGGCCACCGCCACCGAAAGCGCAGTGGGATCCTGGAATAGGAATCGGATGGGAACCGGTTTCAGATCACCTGTGGGGCGGAAGGGCACACTCCAGATCGGGGGCAACAAAGACTGGCTGTGCTGTTTCATGGTTTGGCGAACCGGGAGACGCGACCGTCATTGGAGAGTCCCTACCGTCTTCAACCAGCATGTTCGCATATTCCAACGGTCGCCATTGGTACGAGACAGCAATCGAACTAAGGAAGAAGCGGTTGCTGGGTAAGAAATCCACTTAGGGCCTGTCTGAAAATGTGCACAGTTGCTCTTGCACCAGTTTCCAATAAAAGAGCCCCTCTCCAAGCACGGTTCCCGTCCACGACCCGCTTCCGCGATAGACCGCACAAGCTCCCAGAAAGACGTTGCGTTTGGCCCTTGGGTTTTGGGTCACTGGCGGAGTGAATATGGTCGAACGCTTAGTGACCCTGATTGTAGGACTGCTGCTGGGCCTGGCGGTCGGCTGGATCCTCAAAGGTCTGCGTCGAGAATCCTCGACGGCTTCCTCGGCCTTGGAGGGGGAACTGCGCCAGCAGGCTCTCCGGCGCGAGGCTGAGGCCCACGAGTGGCAAACCCGGTCGGCCAACGCGCAGGCTGCGGCTGCCGCCGCGGAGGCCGCTCGGGATGGCGCGCGACGGGAGGCCTCACAAGCCACCGAGGCGCATCGTGAAAAGGACTCTGAGGCCAACTCGCTGCGTCATGAATTAGCCCAGATCCAGAGTCGCTTGGCCACGGCCACGGCCGAGAGCTCTGCAGCCCGAAACAGCCTCATCGAACAGCAGCGGGTCCAGGAAGAATCCGAGCGCAGCCTGAAGGAGACTCATGCGCAATGGGTGGCGGAACTGCGGACTTCGCAGGAGAAAGCCCTGACCGATCTCAAGGAAAGTTTCGCCGGCCTGAGCGCGGAGGCTCTCAAGCAAAACGGTCCCGAATTCTTGCGTCTGGCCAACGAAACGTTCACCCGCTTCCAGGAATCGGCCAAGGGGGACCTGTCCTTGCGCGAACAGCGCATCGAATCGCTGGTCAAACCGTTGGAAGATCAGCTCAAGGCCTATCAGACCCGTCTGCAACAGAGCGAGACTCTCCAATCCACCGCTCTCGGAGAGGTCCGACGGCAGGTGGAACAGCTGTCGACCCACAGCCAGACCCTTTCCAGTGAGACCCACCGTCTTCGGGCGGTGCTCTCCTCCAATCAGGCCCGGGGTCGTTGGGGAGAAGAGACCCTGCGCCGCGTCGTGGAAGCCTCGGGCATGAGTGCCCACTGTGATTTCGTAGAACAGGTGCGCGAGGGAGATTCCAAACCTGATCTCGTTGTCCGACTCCCGGGCGAGCGGGTGATCATTGTGGATTCCAAGGTCCCGGATCTGGAGTTTCTCGCCGCCATCGATTCGGAAGAGGAGGGACGTCGCAGCGCAGGACTGGCGGAGCATGCCGCCAAGATGAAATCCACCATCAAGGCGTTGGCCGACCGGGATTATCCGGCCCAATTCAACAACGCGCTGGACCATGTGGTGCTCTTCGTCCCGGCCGAATCCCTCTTCAGCGCCGCACTCGAGGGAGATCGGGATCTCATTGTCTGGGCTGCCGAACGCCACATCCTCCTGGCCACACCCGCTTCTCTCATCGCCCTGCTGCGGAGCGTAGCGGTGAGCTGGCAGGTGCACGAACAGTCCCAGAACGCCCAGCAAATCGCCGAAGCTGCGCAGACGCTCTACGAGCGGGTCAACCGCTTCGTGGAGCATTTCGAGCGGATCCGGGATGGATTGGGCAAGGCCACCAAGGCTTACGATGACGCCGTGGGCAGCTATGAGCGGATGGTCCGGCCCAGTGGTGAACGCCTGGCCCGACTGGGCGGGGGGGTGGAGAGCCGAACACTTCCGGAAATCCGCACCCTCGACACCTCACTGAGGCAAGCTCCGGAAAACCGCCTGCCCCTCGCACCGTCCAAAGAATCGGGCGCGCCAGTTTGAGAACCTAAGACCTTCCCGGCTCAGACCGTCGGAAACCCGGGCAAGGGGGGCAACAGTCCCAGAATGGACTCTTTCTTCAGCAACCAGACACGACGCGGTGGCAACGGTTCCTGATCGGTCAATCCCAACAGGGCGACGGCCGTCAGCGTACAGGCTCCAACCACCCAGGTCCGCCGCCCGGACCGAAA
>Ga0214917_10002952_pt1 | contig 20190 bp, 22 predicted proteins | sample LL_1208_BB_MetaG_FD_177983 | JGI IMG/M metagenome (GOLD analysis project Ga0214917, IMG submission 177983) | Freshwater microbial communities from Lake Lanier, Atlanta, Georgia, United States - LL_1208_BB | ecosystem: Environmental > Aquatic > Freshwater > Lake | place: USA: Georgia | collected...
AAGCCCAAGTGACGGCAGAGGTGGATTTTTCGCAAACCGAGCAAACCTCGGAACAACACCGACCCAACCAAAGCCAAGAGGCGGGCGTGATTCGCAGCCAACAAGTGGTGGAAACCAACAGCGGCACGCCCAGCCAGCCCTCTGGCGTGCCAGGGGCTGCCACCAACCAGCCGCCGGTGCCGGCTACAGCCCCCATCAACGGCCAGGCTCAGCCCCTGCAGGCTGCAGGCGGCGCGCAGGGCAGCACCAATATGCGCAAAGAGTCCATTACTAACTACGAAGTGGACAAAACCATCAAGGTGGTGAAAGCGGGTACCGGTGTGGTCAAGCGCTTGAGCGCAGCAGTGGTGGTAAACAACCTGAGCATCACCGACGAAAAAGGCAAAACCACCACCGCACCCCTGACCGAGCAGCAAATCCAAAAAATGACCGCCTTGGTGCGAGAAACCATAGGCTACAGCCAAGACCGTGGGGATTCGGTGAACCTCATGAACGCCCCGTTCACTAAAGAACTGGTGGTGGAGCCCAATATTCCACTTTGGAAAGACCCGCAAATTCAGGATTTGGCCCGCAGTGCCGCTTGGCCTTTGGCGGGCGTGCTGGCCAGTTTGTTGTTGGTGTTTGGCATGATCCGACCCGCCATTCGGGCGCTGAACCCACCGCCCACACCAGCCGAGCAAGCCCGAATTGACGCCATGGTGGCCGACGCAGAAGAGCGCCCGATGCTGGAAGCACCCGAGGAACCCAAAGAGCCCGAAATTACCCAAGCCATGCTGGCCTTGGAAGAAGCCCGCAAACTGACCCGTGACAACCCCGCCGCCGTGGCCAACATTGTGAAGGCGTGGGTGAATGGCGAGCCGATTTCATGAAAATCGCCGATGATGTTGACGTAATCCACTTCACGTAAGAGCGCACCATGCCCCAAGAAGACGGAATCAACGACGCCGCCATTTTGCTCATGTCCATGGGCGAGGAGGAAGCGGCTGAAGTGTTCAAGCATTTGTCACCCAAAGAGGTGCAAAAGCTGGGTGAAGCCATCGCCAAAACCCGCGTCGTGCCCAAGGAAAAAGTGGAAGCCGTGGTGGACAAATTCATCGGCGTGGCGGCGTCCCAAAGCCTGCTGGTGTCCGACTCGGGCGATTACGTGCGCACGGTATTGAAGCGCGCCCTGGGCGACGACAAAGCCGCCTTATTAATTGACCGAATTTTGCAGGGTGGTGACGTTTCGGGCATTGAAAGCTTGAAGTGGATGGACCCCTTGTCCGTAGCCGAGCTGCTGCGCAACGAGCATCCCCAAATTGTGGCGGCGATTTTGGTGCACCTGGAGTTTGACCAAGCGGCTGATGTACTGAAGCACTTTACCGAGCGCCACCGCAACGAAGTGATGCTGCGTGTGGCCACCATGGAAGGAATTCAGCCCGTGGCCCTGAAAGACCTGAACGAGGTGCTTTACAAAGTGCTGGCGGGAGGCGACAAGGTGCGTAAGGCTTCTTTGGGCGGCGTGAAGACCGCTGCCGAAATGATCAACTTTTTGGGTGCCTCTATGGAAGGCGCGGTGCTCGACTCCATTCGGGGCTTTGACGGCGATTTGGCCCAGAAGATCATGGACAAGATGTTTGTGTTTGACGACGTCAGCAAACTGGACGACAAGGGCATCCAGCTGCTGCTGCGCGAGATCACTGCCGATTCATTGTTGGTGGCGCTCAAGGGTTCGTCTCAAGAGCTCAAAGAGCGCTTTTTGTCCAACATGTCCACCCGTGCGGCCGAAACCATGCGGGAAGATATGGAGTCGCAAGGGCCCATGCGCTTGTCTGAAGTGGAAGGCCAGCAAAAAGAAATCATCAAAGTGGTGCGCCGACTGGCCGATGAGGGCCAAATCATGTTGGCGGGAAGTGGCGGCGACGACGCCATGATCTAAGCCCATGCGAAATTTCAGCAAATTCATACCCGGTGAAGAGGTGGTGGACGCCGCCCGCTGGAGCTTTTCGGATGTTGAGGCCGACAAGCTCCTGAAGCAGGCAGAACTGCAAGCCCAGCTGAACGAAGAGTTGGCCCAAGCCGTTCGCGAAGAAGCCTATGCCGAGGGCTTCAAGCAGGGGCAGGCCGCTACACGGCTAGAAGCGCAACAACAGATTGATGACTTTGTGGCCAGCCAAGGCCAAGAAAACGCCCGTTTGCTGGCTGAATTGTTGGAGTCCGCTAAGGCGCAGCTTGAGGCCGCCGAGCATGTGAGCGCGCACGGCGTGCTGGAGCTGGCCTGCGAAATTGCCCGCCATGTGGTGCGCCAAGAAGTCAACACCAACCCCAATGTGCTCATGCCCGTCATTCGTGAGGCACTGGAAACATTGTTTACCGACACCCGTGCCGTCACCCTGCGGCTGCACCCGCAAGACTTGGACATGTTGGAAGAGTCCCTCAAGACAGAGCATCCCAGTTTAAGTTTGACCTTTGTGGCCGACCCCGCACTGTTGCGCGGCGGTTGCCAAGTAGAGGCTGGCGGCACGTTTATTGACGGGCGCCTAGAGCGCAGGTGGTCCAACGCCTTGGCGCAACTGGGGTTTGATAGCACTTGGACCGCTGAGGCGCCGAGCGCTGAGTTGCCCAACAGAGAAGCCCCGCACACAGAGGCCGAGCATGAGGACTGAAGCGCTCGTCAACCCCAAGTGGACTTTGTTTTTGCAGTCAGCTGTGAAGCGGGTGAAGCAGGGCCGCACCACCTTGGATGCAGGCGGCACACTCACCCGTTTGACAGGCTTGGTGCTCGAGGCGGGCGGCATGCGGGCGCCAGTGGGCACGCAGTGGCAAATTTGTCTGCCCAAGCAAGAGCCGGTGGTGGCCGAGGTGGTAGGGTTTTCGGGGGAGCGGGCGTTTTTGATGCCAGCATCTGAAGTTCAGGGTCTGGCAAGCGGTGCCCGTGTGTTGCCTTTGGCGCCCAAACTCACCACGCCCCCCCTGCTGGGGGATGAGCCAGACCAGTTGCCTTTGCCGCCCAAACCCGGCACCTTGTGTTTGCCCATGGGCGCCGGATTGTTGGGTCGTGTGGTGGATGCGCATGGCGAGCCCATGGACCGCCAAGGCCCATTAACAGAGGTACATATTGCGCCACTGGAGCGCCCGCCCATCAACGCCATGGACCGCGACCCCGTACGCGAACCTTTGGACACCGGCGTCAAATCCATCAACGCCCTGCTGACGGTGGGGCGGGGGCAGCGCTTGGGTTTGTTTGCCGGTTCGGGTGTGGGCAAAAGTGTGTTGCTGGGCATGATGGCCCGCTACACCCAAGCCGATGTGATTGTGGTGGGCCTGATTGGCGAGCGAGGCCGTGAGGTCAAAGAATTTATTGAAGACATTTTGGGCGAAGACGGCAGGGCCCGCTCGGTGGTGGTGGCCGCCCCCGCTGATGCCCCGCCCCTGTTGCGTATGCAGGGTGCCCATTACGCCACCGCGGTGGCGGAGTATTTCAGGGACCAGGGCCAGCATGTGCTGCTGTTGATGGATTCTTTGACCCGATACGCTATGGCCCAGCGAGAAATTGCCTTGGCTGTGGGGGAGCCGCCCGCTACCAAGGGCTATCCGCCTTCTGCTTTTTCCAAGTTGCCTCAATTGGTGGAGCGCAGTGGCAATGGCTTGAACGGTATGGGGTCTATCACCGCTTTTTACACCGTGCTGACTGAGGGCGACGACCAACAAGACCCTGTGGGCGACGCGGCACGAGCCATTTTGGACGGCCACATTGTGTTGTCGCGCGAACTGGCAGAGGCGGGCCACTACCCCGCCATTGACATCAGCAAATCGGCCTCACGGGTCATGCACAACGTGGTATCCAAATCCCACTTTGAGGTGGCGCGCCGATTCAGGGCGGTGTATGCCCGCCATGAAAAAGGCCGCGATTTGGTGCAAATTGGGGCTTACGTGCCCGGCTCAGATCCGGGCTTGGATGAGGCCTTGGAGTTGCATGAGGGCATGGCCGAGTTTTTGCAACAAGACATGAACGTTGCTGCCAATTTGGAGGCCAGTTGGGCCACTATGGCAGCATCGGTGCGCTTTGAAGAGGCCTTAAATTCGAAGGCTAGGGTGAGCTGAGCATGAGTGCGTTGCAACTCGCTATACAAGTGGCCACCCGCAAGCGCGACGAAGAGAGCCGCTTGGTAGCCCAGGCCATGCGCAAATTACAAGGTGCACAAGCGCAGTTAAACCAACTGCACGCTTATGCTGATGAGTCGCACAGCCGTTGGTCGGCCCAAACCGGCAGGGTGTTGAACCCGGCCTTGATGGCGCACCACTACCAGTTTATGGACAGGCTGCGCCACGCCACGGGCTTGCAGGATGGCGTGGTGTTGCAAATGAACCGACAGCTGGAAGCCGCCCGCAAGCATTTGATGGCGGCCGAATGCCGCTTGGCAGTGCTGGAAAAGGTATTGGAGAAACAACGCCTGTTGCTGCAAAAAAAGCAAGACCAAAGGGAGCAACGCCAAACCGACGAACTGGCGTCCAGGCGACTTGAAACTCATATATTTTTTTCGAACCGTGAGGTACTTACATGAGCTTGGACACCATGTCATCCAACTTGGCGCTGGGAGCGCTCAAACCCAATCCGCCAGAAAAGGCCAATGCCGACAAGCCCAAGGCAGATAAAACCAATGATGCAGGTAGCGACGCTTCTTCAGAAACCTCAGAGTCTGAGGGCAAAACCAAATCAGCAGATTTTTTGCAGCTGATGCTGTCTTTAACCGGCGTCAAAGACGACCCCTTGGCATCCAAGTTTTTGACACCCGACCAAATGTCGCCGGACCAGTTGGTGGCGTTTCAGCAGCAAAACCCTCACTTCACCAAGCCCAGCAAGGGTCTCAAGGCTGAGGGCAAGGGTGGCATGAACGCCAATGGGCAAGACCCCCACAGATCAGCCCATGGGTTGGCGGCATCTGGGGTAACCGGCAGCGCGCAAGCATGGGGCGGAGCAGCTCAAGAATTGGCGGGCAATGCCACAGGCCCTGGCGGGCAACCAGGAAGTTCAGCGCAATTTGGCGATCAACTGGGTCATCAACATGGGGCTCAAGCGGACGAAGGTGGCTTGTCTTTGTTGTTGCAGCAGCGTTTGGAAATGTTGAAGTTTGGAGGTGCATTGCATGGGGCTCAAGATGCAGCCCTGTTGAATGCGAACCCAGGGTCTGCAGGCTTGTTGGCAGCCACATCTGCAGCAGGAAACCTTCAGGCAAGCCTTGAGCAAGCTGCCAAGCTCGAGAGCAAAAGCACCTCGAGCGAACCCTCTTGGATGATGGCGGGCCGTGCCCAGCTTGATAGCACCCAAACGGTGCAGGGCGCCAGTGCTTCGGATTCGGGCAAGATGTCCGAGGGTGAGCATCATGTGGCTGAAGACCTCAAGTTTTGGGCCAGTCGCCACATTCAAAACGCCGAATTCAAGCTCGAGGGCTGGGAAGATGCCTCAGTGCAAGTCCGTGTGAGTTTGCAGGGCAGTTCTGCCAATGTGGAGTTTTTGACGGACCACGCCGACTCCAGAGCCCTGCTGGCCAACAGCCAAGACGAACTCAAACAATTGCTGGAGCAGCAGGGCCTGATGTTGTCAGGCCTATCGGTGGGGGGCTCTATGTCACAACCGTCAACCTCCGAGCGTTTTGGTAATGGTGGGTCAGCCCCAATTGCCAGGGCGCGGCCTGCGGGTCTTGCAAGCAGTGGCGCTGATTTAACGGCCAGCCTTGGCGAAAACCTCAGGGCCGTGAAGCCAGGCTTGGGTGCTGTAGATTTGTACGTGTAAGACTTTTAAATAAGAGTCTTAATAGTGCCTGTTAAGGTCTTAAATCTTGGGACTGCCCTAGGGCTGCGCAGGAATAATTCTTGAATCTGATGAAAGGAATTCATCGTGTCAGATAAACCGGAAGGCGAACAGGCAGAAGCACCGCCAAAAAGTAAAAAGATGCTCATCATGATCATCGCTGCGGTGGTGGTCTTGGCCATTGCGGGTGGTGGGGGCTGGTTCTTCCTGAGCAAAGGGGACGAAGATGAAGATGAGGAAGTCCACCAAGTTGAAAAGAAGGGCCCACCTCAATACATGAGTCTGGAGTCCATGACGGCCAATTTGGCCGATCCGGGTGGCGAAAAAATGATTCAGGTGGTGGTGACTTTGGAATTGTCAGACGCCAAGGCGCCGGACAAGGTGAAGGATTACGTGCCTGCCATTCGCGCAGATGCGCTCATGTTGCTGACCCAAAGCACTTCCGAAGAGTTGCTGACCAAAGAGGGCAAGGAGCGGCTGGCTGACGATATTTTTGCCGAGGCTTCCCGTCATTTTGTAGACGAAGACCCGCGCGAAGCCCGCAAAGAGGAAGCCGCCCCCAAAGACAAAAAGAAAAAGAAGAAAAAGAAGAAAAAGGCCGATAACCCCATCGTGGGCGTGTTTTTCTCAAGCTTCATCATTCAATAACGGTGGGTTCAAAGTTCGCATATGAGTGATTCGTTTCTTTCTCAGGAAGAGGTAGATGCCCTTCTAGAAGGCGTAACTGGCGAAAGCCAGAAGATCGTCTCCGAAGAGCAGGAACTGGGTGCCATTCGCACCTACAACATCTCGAGCCAGGAGAGGATTGTTCGTGGGCGCATGCCTACGATGGAAATCGTGAATGAACGCTTTGCGCGCAACTTCCGTGTTGGGCTTTTTAACTTTATTCGTCGCAGCCCCGAAATTTCGGTAGGTACAGTGCAGGTGCAGCGGTACAGCGCTTTTTTACGCGAGCTGGCTGTGCCCACCAATTTCAACATCATGGCCATTCGCCCCCTGCGCGGCAGTGGCCTGATTGTGTGCGAACCCACACTGATTTTTGGCGTGATTGACACCCTGTATGGCGGCATTGGCAAGTTTCAAACCCGTATTGAAGGGCGCGACTTTTCTGCCACCGAGCAGCGGGTGATCAACCGCTTGGTGGATGTGATTACCGATGAGTACAAAAAAGCCTGGAAAGGCGTCTACCCCTTGGAGCTGGAGTACCAGCGCAGTGAAATGCAACCCCAGTTTGCGAACATTGCCACACCCAGCGAAATTGTGGTGGCCACGTCGTTCAGCCTGGAAATTGGTGAAATTTCAGGCTCCATCCATATCTGTATGCCCTATGCCACCTTGGAGCCGATTCGAGACGTTTTGTACTCGTCCACTCAAGGCGACTCGATGGAGGTCGATAAACGATGGGTGAACGTGCTGACGCATGAAATTCAGTCGGCCGAAGTGAGGTTGGTGGCCGAGCTGGCCAAGAGCGACGCCACGGTGGAGCAACTGATTGCCATGAAGCCGGGCGACTTTATTGAACTTGAGCGTAAGCCGCGCATCAAGGCCTATATAGATGGCGTGCCAGTGTTTGAGTGCCAATACGGCACCCACAACAAAAAATACGCCATTCGCATTGAAAAGAATTTGCGCGGAAATGACTTTACTTGGTTAGGAGACCGTTATGGCAAATGATGACACCCCAGCAGACGACGGTATGGCCGATTGGGCTGAGGCCCTTAAAGAGCAGCAAAGTACCGATGCTGGCTTGATGCCCGCAAGTGGCGGCGGTGCGGGCATGTTTGCCAGCATGGACGCGCCCGATCCTTTTTCTGCCATGCCCGGAGCAGGCATGGAAGGCCCTCCGGGCAGCGACATCAACATGGTGTTGGATATTCCGGTGCAGTTGTCCGTGGAGTTGGGCCGCACGAAGGTGCCTATCAAACACATTTTGCAATTGGGTCAGGGATCTGTGGTGGAGTTGGACGCCCTGGCCGGTGAGCCTATGGATGTGTTGGTCAACGGCTACCTGATTGCCCAAGGCGAGGTGGTGGTGGTGAACGACAAGTTCGGTATTCGTTTGACCGACGTGGTCACCCCTTCGGAGCGACTGAGGCGTTTGAGCCGCGGGTAAACTCCCCGCATGTTGTCCCAGACCCTTCTTGTTGGCATTGGTTTTGTAGTTCTGATCTGCCTGTTGCCCCTGGGCATACGCTGGTTGCAAAGGCGGCAGTTGGTGGGCCAGCCGTCCAATAGCATGCCCACTCAAATCATTTCGTCGGTTGCCGTTGGCCCGCAGCAACGCATCGTCACTCTTGAAGTGGGGCCTGTGCACCAGCGCGTGTGTTTGGTCGTGGGGGTCACCCCTCAAAGCATCAATTGTTTGTGCGAATTGGGCCCTGCTGCTGACCCATTGCCTTCTATGCCCTTATCTCCAGCCCCTGAAGCAACCAGGCCCACATTGGCTGACAACCCTTTTACCAAGGAACCCAAGTGAGTCATCCCCAATGCAGCTTTGTGGCCCGCCATATGGGACTGCTTGCATTTTTGGGGGCAATGCTGGTTGGGATTTGGCCGCAAGCCGCGACTGCACAAGAATTAGGCCAATTGCCACTTTTGGTGGGCAGTGGCGAATCGGGCACCAGTTTTTCGGTCCCCATACAAACCCTGCTTTTTTTTACGGCCCTGTCGTTTTTGCCGGCGGTGCTGCTCATGATGACTGCGTTTACCCGCATCGTCATTGTGTTGTCTTTGTTGCGCCAGGCCTTGGGAACTCAAACAGCCCCGCCCAACCAGGTGGTTGTGGGTTTGTCCCTGTTTTTGACCTTTTTTGTCATGGGACCCACTCTGGATGTGATTTACCAGGAGGCCTATCAACCCTATGCCGCCAAGACCATCACCTTTGAAAAAGCCCTAGAAAAGGCTGAGGCGCCCATTCGCAGCTTTATGTCCAAGCAAACCCGGCAGTCTGATTTTGAGTTGTTTGCCCGTTTGGCCAAGTTGGATGCAGATGCCACGGCCCAAACTGCACCGCTTCGGGTGTTGGTACCCGCTTTCGTGACCAGCGAGCTTAAATCGGCCTTTCAAATAGGATTCATGATTTTTATTCCCTTTCTGGTCATTGATATGGTGGTCGCCAGCGTGCTGATGTCTTTGGGCATGATGATGCTCTCGCCCGTGCTGGTGGCCTTGCCCATCAAGATCATGCTGTTTGTGCTGGCCGACGGCTGGAACCTGCTGATTGGCTCTTTGGCCGCCAGCTTTGTGATGTAGGGGCGGCCCACTATGGATCCACAAGCAGTTCTCACCTACGGCCAAGAAGCCTTGATGATGCTTTTGATGGTGTCGGCGCCCGTGCTGGGCGTGGTGCTGATTGTGGGTTTGCTGATCAGCCTGTTTCAGGCGGTCACGCAAATCAACGAGGCCACTTTGTCTTTTGTGCCCAAGCTGATTGCGGCCATAGCCATTTTTGCTTGGGCGGGTCCATGGATGTTGACCACCCTGGTGGACTACCTCAAACGCGTGCTGCAGTCCATTCCCAACTGGGTGACTTGAATGGTGGGCTTTTCAGAAGCCCAGATCATGGCTTGGCTGAGCCCCATTCTGTGGCCTTTTATTCGAATTTTGGCTATTTTTACCGCCGCTCCGGTGCTGTCTTCCCGGTCGGTTCCCATGCGGGTAAAGGTGGGCTTGGCGTTTTTGGTGGCGGTTTCGGTGCAAGCCGCGCTGCCCAATATGCCCGTGATCAGCCTGAACAGTCCCGAGTTGTTTGGGGTGGTGTTGCAGCAAGTGGGGGTGGGCTTGGCCATCGGCTTTGCCGTGCGGCTGGTGTTCAGCGCCTTTGAGTTTGCGGGCGAGCTGATCGGCACCCTGATGGGCTTGAACTTTGCCTCGTTTTTTGACCCCACTTTGAATACCCAATCGACTGCGACCTCACGTTTTTACATTTACATGGCGTCATTGTTGTTTGTGGTGCTAAATGGGCACATGATGCTCATGATGGCGGTGGTGCGCAGTTTTGAGGCGTTTCCTGTAGACCAAAACTTTATGCGGGTGCTGGAAGTGGTGCAGCTTTACAAACTGGGCGGTGAACTGTTTGCAAGCGCGCTGTGGATTGCGCTGCCTGTGTTGGGCATGCTCATGTTCACCAATTTGGCTATGGGCATTGTGGCCAGAGTGGCGCCGCAAGTGAATATTTTCACTATCGGGTTTCCCTTGACCCTGATAGTGGGCATGTTGGGTATGGCCGCAACCGTGCCCATGCTGGATAGGCCTTATATGGCTTTGATGCAGCGGGCGGTGGACCTGTTTGCCACCCGTTAGGCGGGTCTTAAACCAATCCGTTTCGAATGGCGTAAACCGTCAGCTCAGAGTTGTTGCTGAGTTTGAGTTTTTCCAATACCCGAGCACGGTACACACTCACGGTTTTGGGGCTGAGCATCAGTTCTTGGGCAATATCGGATAACCGCTTGCCGGAGGCAATTTTGATCAGGGTTTGCATTTCGCGCTCAGACAAGGCGTCGTGCAGGGCCTGGCTGTTGGGCGTGGACAGGTTGTCTACCAGCATTTGCGCCACTTCTGCAGTGACGTACTTGCGGCCTTGGTGGATCGTGCGCACTGCGGTGATGATTTCTGTCGGGTCGCCCGCTTTGTTCAGGTAACCCTGTGCGCCTGCGCGCAAACAACGAATGGCGTACTGGTCTTCAGGGTACATGGACACCACCAGCACCTTGAGAGGCAGGTTGAGGTCGCGCAGCGACTCCAATACCTCTATGCCGCCGCGACCGGGCAAATTAAGGTCCAGCACCAACACGTCACAGGCTTGGGTTCGAAGCGCCTCACGCACCTCGGAGTAGCTGGAGGTTTCTGCGGTGACTTGAATATCCACCGCCTCTGAAAGCATGTCGCGGATGCCGCGCCGCACAAAGGCGTGGTCATCGCACAACATCACGCGGATCATGCGGCGACCTTTTCGGGTTCAGGGGAAGACTCTGGGCTGTTAAGAGGAATCGTCAGCGTGATGGAAGTGCCCGCGCCCATGGCGCTGCTGACATCCAACCATCCCCCCACGTTGCGCGCCCGCTCGCGCAGGCCCCGAAGGCCAAATGAAGCGGGCTTGTCGTGGTCTGATGGCTGCATGCCTCGGCCATTGTCGGTCACTTCCAGCATGAGGTTTTGGCCCAAGTCAGACAGCTCAACCCTGACGGCAGTGCACTGGGCATGCTTGGAAATATTGGTCAGGGCTTCTTGGGCGGTACGGTAGGCGGTCAGCTCTACAGGTTTGGAAATGGTGTTTTGAATCGGAGAAATGAGCCCTAAGGTTTCGATCCCGGTTCTTTTTTCAAACTCCTGCACCAGCCACTCCAGTGCCGCCTCCAGCCCCTGATCAAGTATGGCGGGTCGCAAGTTGCGCATGATCTTCTGGCTGGCGCCTATGGCTTGCTGCAGCATGGTGGATGCGGTTTCAAGGCGTTGGTGAGTGGGCGCGTCGTTATGGTGGCGCTGAATCCAAGCCAAGTCGAATTTGATGGCGGCCAGCGCCCCCCCAATATCATCATGAATTTCTCGGGCAATAGCAGCGCGTTCTTGTTCAATGGCTTGTTGAAGGTGCTCGGTCAGCTCGGCTAAGCGCTTTTCAGAGCAAGCCAGTTGCAAGGTGGCGTGTTCTTTATCCCGTCGGTTTTGCTGCAGTTCGATAGCCCGCTTCACCACATGTGCCAATTTGTGCAAGCTGTGTTTGAGCACGTAGTCGCTAAAGCCCAGCTGAATGGCTTCCACGGCGGCGGTTTCGCCAATGGCGCCTGACACCAGTACGATGGGCGGTGCAGAGGGCAGTTTTTGCAACGTTTCCCAAGCGTCTAGGGCGGTGAATCCTGCCAGCCGGTAATCGGCCAACACCGCATCAAAGTGGCAGTTGGTGGTCGCTTGCTCAAGGGCTTCAAGGGTTTCGACCCGGGTCAATTGACAATTCAAGCCTTGCTTGGACAGCGCGCGGCATACCAAATCATGGTCCAACGGCGAATCTTCTAGGTGGAGCAATTGCATGAAAGGCGCACGAGGTGATCTGTGCAGAATGAGGATAGGTTATAAATGTCAAACAGGCTTGTTAATATGATTGGTACTGTCTATTCAAGCTGTACCACCAAACTTGTCCATCTTATATTTACCAGCTCGATGAATTCTAATGTGGCTCATTTGTACGCCCACACCGGAAGGTGGGTATGACGCAGGCTGAGGTCATGACCGCTCCGGCAGCAACTGATCTGCCTTCCGTTCAGTTGCCGGTGATGCTTGTGGCCGAGGTGCAGGACGCATTGCTGGTTGTGGTGCATGACTTGACCCGCTTGGACGGACTGTTGGCCAACACCATGGAAAACCTGATGGAGCGATTTACCTCCGCCAGTGCCCACTTGGCCAATAGCGAGGGACCGAACGCTTCACTGCAAGAGGTGCGAAATTCTTTGCATGGCGCGGTCACGGAGTTGCAGTTTCAAGACATGGCTTCACAGCTGATCAACCACACCGCCAAAATTCTTCAGGGTTGCGCCTACCGTTTGGCCGCTGAGTCTATGGGACAGGAAGACGGCGAAGCAGCCCCTTTTGTGGAGCAAGTGCCCGAGCGTCCTAATCCGGTAACCCAAGACGAAATGGACGCAGGATCAGTTGAGCTTTTTTAATTTTGTACAGTCAGTCTTAAATCTATAGTTTTTCTCGGAGCCATAAATGCCAGTGATCCTTGCCGTTGACGATTCGCCCTCCATGCGCAAGATGGTTTCCTTCACGTTAACGGGTGCCGGTTACCAAGTTGTTGAAGCTGTTGATGGGCAGGACGCCTTTGAAAAAGCGCAAACCCAGTCTTTTGACTTGGTGTTGACCGACCAGAACATGCCCCGATTGGATGGCTTGGGACTGACTCGCAAACTGCGTGAGCAAGACCAGTTCAAGCAGGTGCCCATTTTGATGCTGACCACCGAATCCAGCGATTTGATGAAGCAAGCGGGTCGCGCCGCCGGCGCGACGGGCTGGTTGGTCAAGCCTTTTGACCCAGCAAGACTGTTGGACGTTATCAAGAAAGTGATCAAGTGATGCTAGTCCTAGAGCAACTGCCCACTTTGCCCTTAGGAGTTATGAATGTCTGATGTGCATCAAGAAAGTGGCGGTGACAATTTTGACCTGAGCCAGTTCTATCAAATCTTTTTTGAAGAAGCCGGTGAAAACCTGGATCTCATGGAGCAAATGTTGCTCAATATGGATCTGGTCACCGCTAATGATGAGGATTTGAACGGTATTTTCCGTTGCGCACACTCTGTGAAGGGCGGGGCCGCGACGTTTGGTTTCAGCGATGTAGCCGAGCTGACCCACCAAATGGAGTCCTTGTTGGACAAGCTGCGCCGCCATGAGCTGGACCCTAACTCTGCCATGGTGGACGTGCTGCTGGAGTCGGCTGATATTTCCAGAGTTTTGTTGGCTCGCCACCAAACCAGCGACACCAGCGACCCTCCATCCACGGTGGATTTGGTTCGTCGCATCAGTGAACTGGCGGCTGGCGGTGGTGTGACGGTTGCCTCAGCCCCTGCAGCCCCTGCCTCCGTACCATCTGCTCCAGTTGTGGAGCCTGTTCCTGTGGTTGCTGCCCCCGCACCCCCCGCACCCGTTGCCCCTACTGCGGTGGCGGCGGAGCCACCCCCTGCGGCAGCTTCTGGCCAGCGTGTTCTCGAAGTCCGCATGGGCCCCTTGGACCGGCCAGAGCTTGCCGACGGAATCAAAGATTTGTTCCGAGACATCTCGGGTTTAGGTGAAATTTCCGAGTTGCCCAGCCAGCAGGCCGATTACCGGCTGTTCAAAGTCGTCACCACGTCTTCCAATGATGATTTGCTGGATTTATTTGTGTTTCACGTCTCGCGCGAGCAAGTTCACATTCAGCCAATGGGCGGAGCACCCACTGCGTCCCCAGCCGCTCCCGCTCAGATGATCGCGCCCGTGGCGGCCACACCAGCGGCATCGGCGCCTCCAGCAGTTGCGGCTGCTGCTGCGCCACCAAAGCCAGCAGCGCCTGCCACTTTCGGTTTTTTTGACGGTGCGCCAGGTGCGCCGGGCTCAGAAGGGGCTCCCAAAGAAGCCAGCTCCCCTGTCACCAAAGCAGCAGCGCGTCCTGCAGCTGCATCAACATCTTCGGTACAGCCCGAGGCAGCCACGATACGCGTGGCCATCAGCAAGGTGGATCAGCTGATCAATTTGGTGGGCGAGCTGGTGATCACTCAGGCCATGTTGGCCCAGTACAGTCAAACTTTAGACCCCACTCAAAACCAGCAGCTGTTGGCCGGTTTGGCAGACTTGTCTCGCAACACGCGGGACTTGCAGGAATCGGTGATGTCGATTCGCATGATTCCCATGTCGATAGTGTTCAACCGCTTCCCTCGCATGCTGCGCGATTTGGCGTCCAAATTGGGTAAAAAAGTGGACTTTGTCACCCTGGGAGAAGCCACTGAGTTGGACAAAGGATTGGTTGAAAAAATCACCGATCCCCTCACCCATTTGGTGCGCAACAGCTGTGACCACGGCATTGAAATGCCAGCTGATCGCCTTAGCAAAGGCAAAACCGAAACCGGCACCATCACGCTCTCTGCGGCCCATCAGGGTGGCTCTATTGTGATTGAGGTACGTGATGACGGCAGGGGCTTGTCGCGCGACAAAATCATGAACAAAGCCCGTGAGCGTGGAATTGATGTATACGATCAAATGACCGATGCCGAGGTGTGGCAATTGATTTTTGCCCCGGGTTTTTCGACTGCTGAGGTGGTCACTGATGTGTCAGGCCGTGGCGTGGGCATGGATGTGGTCAAAAAGAACATCGCCGCTTTGAACGGCTCTGTGGAAATCGAGTCCTCCGAGGGCTTTGGAATGAAGGTGTCGGTGCGGTTGCCGCTCACATTGGCCATCATGGACGGTATGTCCGTTGGTGTGGGCGACGAGGTGTACATCTTGCCGCTGTCGGCGGTGGTGGAATCGTTCCAAGTCAAGGGCGATGCGCTCAGCACGGTGGGCCAAGGCTCTCAACTGGTCAAGGTCCGTGACGAATACATGCCCGTGATTGAGCTTGAAAAAGTGTTTCAGGTTCCACGTTACAACCGTGACCAAGACAGCGACATCATGGTGGTGATTGAGGCTGAAGGCAGCCGTGTGGTTTTGTTGGTGGACGAGTTGTTGGGTCAGCAGCAGGTGGTGGTGAAAAACCTAGAGGCCAATTACCGCAAGGTGCCCAACGTGTCGGGTGCCACCATTTTGGGCGATGGCAAGGTGGCACTCATTTTGGATACCAGCGCGCTGGTGCGCCGCTCGCGTCATTGAGGCAGAGCTAGGAGTTGATGATGGAAGTCATGGAAAAAAGAGAAGCTGGTTCTAAGGCGGGTGCCCGCGAATACCTCACGTTCCGCTTGGGCCAGGAAGAGTACGGCATTGATATCCTGAAGGTTCAGGAAATCAGAGGCTACGAAAAGCCCACTCGAATTGCCAATGCCCCACATTTCATCAAAGGTGTGGTGAACCTGCGCGGAACCATTGTGCCCATCGTGGACATGCGGCTCAAATTCAATTGCGCTCAGGCCGAATACGACTCTTTTACGGTGGTCATCATTCTCAGCTTGCGCAACCGCGTGGTTGGCATTGTGGTCGATTCTGTTAGCGATGTGATGGAGCTTCCCACAGACAGCATTCAGGACGCTCCTGAAGTGGACAGCGTGATTGATTCAGACTCTGTGATGGGCTTGGGATCCTTGTCTGACAGGATGCTGATTCTCTTGGACATTGAAAAGCTGATGTCTACGATGGACATGGGCCTGTCTTCCGGCGAATGACCATGCGCCACTCTTTTCAGGTTGCTGACCTATGTTGATGTCTGAGTTGGAGGGGCGCACGCAGACAAGCGGATCATTTCAGTTGCCTTTAGGTGCAGGTATTGACGTTGCCAATCGTGAGTTTGATTGGACGGACGCTGACTTCACCCGTATTCAGTCCCTTATTTACAAGCACGCTGGCATCAGCTTGCATGATGGCAAGCATGCCATGGTGTACAGCCGGCTATCCAGAAGGCTGCGCGAAACGGGGCATCGCAGCTTTAAAGAATACCTAGACTGGCTCCAAGGGCACGACGGCCCAGAGTGGCAAGAGTTCGTCAATGCGCTCACTACCAATTTGACTTCCTTTTTCAGGGAGGCTCACCACTTTGACATCCTTTACGAACACCTGAAATCCAAACCCAATGTGTCTTGGCGCGTGTGGTGTAACGCTGCGTCTACTGGTGAAGAGCCTTACTCCATCGTCATGACGGCGCTAGACGCCTTGGGGTCCTCAGCCGACTTCAAACTTTGGGCCAGTGACATCGACTCCAAGGTGCTCAATACGGCATCCCGCGGGGTTTACAGGCAAGACAACGTCAAAGGCGTCAATCCTGAGCGTCTTCAGCGTTACTTCTTAAGAGGAAAAGGCGGCAACGAGGGCATGATCAGAGTCCGCCCTGAATTGCAAAAGCCCATCGAATTTTTGAGCGTCAACCTTATCAAGGACGACTGGCCCTTCAGAGAGCCGTTTGATGTGGTTTTTTGCCGCAACGTCATGATTTACTTTGACCCCCCCACCCAGCGCTCTGTGTTGGAGCGGATCCACCGCATCACCAAGCCTGGCAGTCTGTTGTTTGTGGGGCATTCTGAAAACTTCAACGACTCCAGGGATTTGTTCGTGTTGCGGGGTAAAACGGTGTACGAGCGCCGCTAAATTTTGTGTCAACTGAGAACTCACTAACTTCACTATCCACATGCTAGCTTCTCAGCAAACCCTATCCAATTTGAACCGACCCGTTTCAGGTGGTGGGTCTCCCAAGGCTTTGGCAAGCGGAAGGTTGTCCAATATTGAAAGGCTCAAGTCCCAGGCTCGTAAGCCTGGCGAAGCTTCGTTTTTTTATGTAGACCACCACTTTCAATACGACGCAGTCAAAGTCCTTCCTGGTGAGTATTTTGTTTCCAATGAGGACCTCGTCATCATGACCGTGTTGGGGTCCTGTATAGCAGCTTGTATGTGGGATGGCCCTGCCAAGGTGGGTGGGATGAACCATTTCATGCTGCCCGAGGGCGAGGGCATGGAGGGCTTTGGTCGCTATGGCTCATACGCTATGGAATTGTTAATCAATGAAATGTTGAAAATGGGTGCGCGTCGTGAGACCATGCAGGCCAAAATTTTTGGCGGTGCAGCGGTGATGGCAGGGTTTACCACCATGAATGTGGGCGAACGAAACACCAAATTCGTGAAAGACTATCTGGCTACAGAGAGAATTCCTGTGGTGTCGCAAGATGTCATGGACGTACAGCCTCGAAAGGTCTGTTTTTTCCCCGTGACCGGCAAAGCGCTGGTCAAGCGACTGGCCATCGCCCACCCTGAGTCCATTGTGGTGGCAGAGCGCCGTGGAAATGCCGCGGTCGTGGCGTCCAGTACATCGGGCGGCTCTGTTGATTTGTTCTGAGGTGATTTAACTTGAAAAAAACACGCATCATTGTGGTGGATGACTCGGCGCTTGTGAGAAGTCTGTTAACCGAAATCATCAACAGACAGCCTGATATGGAGTGCATTGGGGCTGCTAACGACCCGCTCATCGCACGGGAAATGATTCGAGACCTGAACCCCGACGTCATCACGTTAGATGTTGAAATGCCCAAGATGGACGGCATTGATTTTTTAGGTCGCTTGATGCGTTTGCGTCCCATGCCCGTCGTCATGATTTCAACCTTAACGCAGCGTGGCGCAGAGGTCACCATGAAAGCTTTGGAGCTGGGTGCCATTGACTTTGTGGCCAAACCCAGAATTGGTCTTGCAGAGGGCATTCAAGAGTTGTCTGACCAAATTGTCGAAAAAATTCGCATTGCTGCATCTGCCCACGTTCGCCGTTTGCCTTCTGTAAGTGTCGGCAGTGGCGTGCCTTCGGCAGAGGTTGCCGCAGCATCTGCCCCCAAGCCCGCGATCAAATTGCTGGGGGCCATTTCCACAGAAAAACTTATTTGTATCGGCGCTTCGACAGGCGGAACCGAGGCAATCAAAGAGGTGCTCACCAAGTTGCCGGCAGATTCTCCAGCAGTCGTTATCACTCAGCACATGCCGCCAGGTTTTACAACAAGCTTTGCATCCAGGTTGAACTCTTTGTGCCAGATCAAGGTGAGCGAAGCTGTTCACGGCGAGCGCATCTTGCCAGGGCATGCTTACATTGCTCCCGGGGGCAAGCACTTCAGAGTGGACAGAAGCGGCGCAAACTACATCGCCATCGTGGAAGATGGCGATCCGGTCAACCGACATAAGCCATCTGTAGAGGTGCTGTTTAGGTCCTGCGCCCAAGTGGTTGGCAGAAATGCATTTGGCGTGATGCTTACTGGCATGGGTAACGATGGTGCGAAAGCCATGCGCGAAATGAAAGACGCAGGAAGCTTCAACATTGTTCAAGATGAGGCCAGTTGTGTAGTGTTTGGTATGCCTCGTGAAGCCATAGCGCACGGTGCGGCAGATGAGGTTTTGCCCTTGACGTCAATAGCCAGCACATTGATTGCAAAGCTCAGTTCCGTGGCCGCAGACCGATATAGGGTTTAAAGTCCAGAGTGGGTCTGATGGTTCTGTCAAAAAAAGTTCAATCATGATCCTTGCGCTTGCACAAAAATTTGTGATAGACTACAAGGCTTCGCTTACGAAAAGCTCTTTACAAAAGTGCTGAAAGGTAAAGCAGACAAGAAAACAATTCTTTATTGTTAAACAGTTGTTTTCTTAAAAAAGCGTGATAGACTACAAGGCTTCTCTGATCACAGTGAAGAAATGTTCATTAAAAAAATACAGCCGATAAGCGTGGGCGTTTAGGTTAGATTTCAAAGTTCTTTAGAACTAGGTCTATGACCAAACGCTCATGTGATTTGAAGTGAAGTTCACTTCAATTCCGTTTTATGAGTGGCTCGAAAGAGCAAAATATTCAAGATCGAACTATAGAGTTTGATCCTGGCTCAGATTGAACGCTGGCGGCATGCCTTACACATGCAAGTCGAACGGTAACAGGTTAAGCTGACGAGTGGCGAACGGGTGAGTAATATATCGGAACGTGCCCAGTCGTGGGGGATAACGTAGCGAAAGCTACGCTAATACCGCATACGATCTATGGATGAAAGCGGGGGACCGCAAGGCCTCGCGCGATTGGAGCGGCCGATATCAGATTAGGTAGTTGGTGGGGTAAAGGCCCACCAAGCCTGCGATCTGTAGCTGGTCTGAGAGGACGACCAGTCACACTGGGACTGAGACACGGCCCAGACTCCTACGGGAGGCAGCAGTGGGGAATTTTGGACAATGGGCGCAAGCCTGATCCAGCAATGCCGCGTGCAGGATGAAGGCCCTCGGGTTGTAAACTGCTTTTGTACGGAACGAAACGTCTCCCACTAATACTGGGGGCTAATGACGGTACCGTAAGAATAAGCACCGGCTAACTACGTGCCAGCAGCCGCGGTAATACGTAGGGTGCAAGCGTTAATCGGAATTACTGGGCGTAAAGCGTGCGCAGGCGGTTATATAAGACAGATGTGAAATCCCCGGGCTCAACCTGGGAACTGCATTTGTGACTGTATAGCTAGAGTACGGCAGAGGGGGATGGAATTCCGCGTGTAGCAGTGAAATGCGTAGATATGCGGAGGAACACCGATGGCGAAGGCAATCCCCTGGGCCTGTACTGACGCTCATGCACGAAAGCGTGGGGAGCAAACAGGATTAGATACCCTGGTAGTCCACGCCCTAAACGATGTCAACTGGTTGTTGGGTCTTCACTGACTCAGTAACGAAGCTAACGCGTGAAGTTGACCGCCTGGGGAGTACGGCCGCAAGGTTGAAACTCAAAGGAATTGACGGGGACCCGCACAAGCGGTGGATGATGTGGTTTAATTCGATGCAACGCGAAAAACCTTACCCACCTTTGACATGTATGGAATTTGCCAGAGATGGCTTAGTGCTCGAAAGAGAACCATAACACAGGTGCTGCATGGCTGTCGTCAGCTCGTGTCGTGAGATGTTGGGTTAAGTCCCGCAACGAGCGCAACCCTTGTCATTAGTTGCTACGAAAGGGCACTCTAATGAGACTGCCGGTGATAAACCGGAGGAAGGTGGGGATGACGTCAAGTCCTCATGGCCCTTATAGGTGGGGCTACACACGTCATACAATGGCTGGTACAAAGGGTTGCCAACCCGCGAGGGGGAGCTAATCCCATAAAGCCAGTCGTAGTCCGGATCGCAGTCTGCAACTCGACTGCGTGAAGTCGGAATCGCTAGTAATCGTGGATCAGAATGTCACGGTGAATACGTTCCCGGGTCTTGTACACACCGCCCGTCACACCATGGGAGCGGGTTCTGCCAGAAGT
>Ga0214917_10002953_pt1 | contig 20189 bp, 15 predicted proteins | sample LL_1208_BB_MetaG_FD_177983 | JGI IMG/M metagenome (GOLD analysis project Ga0214917, IMG submission 177983) | Freshwater microbial communities from Lake Lanier, Atlanta, Georgia, United States - LL_1208_BB | ecosystem: Environmental > Aquatic > Freshwater > Lake | place: USA: Georgia | collected...
AATTAGCCATGATGGAGCCCGTTGAGTCGACCACAAACCAGGCAACAATTGCCATGAGCAGGATGCGGGGTAAACCGACAATCGTAGTGATGTGGGGCGCCAACAAATACATCAGCAATCCCCACCCCACCATTGTCCCACCCAACACCGCATTCACCGCCCGCGTATCAGCAGAGAACGCGGCGGGATTGCCATCAATTGGCCATTTCAGCATATCAAAGACATACAACCACACCCCTGCGGTGGCAGGATGACTCGCCAGCGCACAGATTATCCCCGTGACAATGGTGATGACACATGCCACCTGATACCAACGCATTGCAGTTTGCACATGCATACGCACTTCCCTTCACCGATGAAAACAACTCGATTCTTAGCAGTAACGAACACCCTTAATTGCGGAGTGCAGGCCACTTCCAATACGTGACCGCGCGCCACACCCATTCTAGCGCTCCATATGCAAAGAATTGCAACCATAGCGTGCTATAGATTACTTGCCCGAGATAGAGCATTCCACATATACCCAGCACCTGGAAGCCGTTGAGTTGCAGCGCCAAGCCAAAGCCCCACCCATACGCTAGACACGTCAGCACCAAAGACTGGGTCAGGTAGTTGGTGAGCGCCATCCGCCCGACATTCGCAAAATAACGGTACATACTCCGGTCAGGATTTTTGATAAATGCTAACGTAATCGCGGCCGCATACCCCAGACAAAGGATTGGACCCGCAAGGTACTGATCCTCGATGATGGCCACTAATGCCGAAGTGGTCGGCAAAAACTTGGTGGCAGCCAGAATCAAGGCCATCAGCACAAACCCTACCGTTAACCCCCAAAATCGAAATGTGCGTAACGTGCCAACCATACCCGAAATATCGCGGATTGCATTGCTTTTGCCTAAATAGAGCCCAATCAGAAACATCGCCAGCACCGTGGGGATGCGCGAAAGCAAGAGCGGTGATAAATCAAGATAGGTTTGGAAACGTTGTGAAATGCCCGTAATGAAGCCGTCGTGGAGCAGTTTTTGCGTGGCAGCAGTATTCGCGAATTCATTGGCGATGCTGATGTCACTTGCGCTCAGGGATTGGGCACCGTCAGGTGATATGCGCGCGATTAGCGTATAAATGAAAATGATGAGTACCAACGTTGCCGGGACTGCCAACAGTCCGATAACCCATTTTTTGAGTGTGGTATCTGAAGCCTTGCGAAACGCAATGAGCAATAATCCGGTGATGGCATAAATCACCAGGATGTCACCATCCCACAACAAGAGGATGTGCATAATACCAAAACAAAGCAAGGCGATCATTCTGCGCAATATGCGCGGTAAAAACGACAGCCCTTGGCGCTCTGCACTTTGGATTTGAATGGCGAAGCCAATACCAAAAAGTAGTGAGAAAAGCGTAAAGAATTTGGATTCGATAAAAAACAAAATCGCATCTTGCAGAAAACGATCGAGCAGTGGAATGGTGACACTAAACGCTGGTGTCGATCCTTTCACCGCAAGAATCGACATGGCATTGATGACCAAAATTCCTGCCATGGCGATGCCCCGTAACACATCGAGAACCTGGACACGATCGGCAAATTGTAGGGAAGCACGTTGCGTTTCCATACCGCTCCTGCGCAATTTGTATGACAATCACACCCCAGCGCGACCCTGCACACATGGAGTCTATCCAATAACTATACCTACATTCTACATAGATGTCGACACACGTATATCCAAAATCATCAACGAATTAGATTAGACACACGTATGTGTACCCAATCCATCACCGCATAGGCGATATCGCCTTAGCCCATGAAGTCGCCAAAAATCCGGGCTGTGACGATGTGGTTGTGTTGGATGTCGCGGCGCACCGCAACTGCACCACTACAAAGCGCCAAGTACGTTAGGTATCGCATGGCGCTCATAGTTCCAGTTTTTGCGCAATCATTCGGGCGTGGTTGAACGCTGCCCCAGATATTCTTGGAAGCGGAGCAGATACCCATCAGGATCCTGCACCAAAAACTCTCGTTGGCCCTCGGCAATGCCGGGCTGCGTGGCATACCAGCGCTCTGTCAGTGGACGAAACAACGCTATCCCGTGTTGCTGACACACGGCCACTATGGCACCCACATCAGCTACTTCGATTTGCAAATTGATGCCGCGCCCAAATGGCTGCTCAAGCGGTGCAGTGTGCCAGCCATCGGCGTGCCATGCTTCGAGCATCAGTTGTGCCTGACCACGTGTGAGATAGACAAAATCTGGCCCACTCCGCTGAAATCGCACCGCAAACCCCAGCAGCCGGTAAAACGCCAACGATACCCCCACATCACGTACCGTTAGCTCGGGGACCATGGCATTCCAATATGTATCTGCCATCGCAATCCTACCTCTGTACCACAAACGACCGCTGGAGGGATGAAGCGCCACTCAGTTATTTCTTGACACCAGATAAGCCTCCATCCACCACCACCACTTGACCGGTCATCCATGTGGATGTCAATACTGATTCGGCGATTTGTGCTACCTCGTCGGCGGTACCAATCCGGCCCAGCGGATGCATTTGACGCGACGCTTCAAGTGCAGTCGGGTTACGGGTAATTACTTGTGCCATGGTCGTATCGACCAGCCCTGGGGCAATCACATTGACCCGAATATTACGCGGGGCATAACTGGCTGCAGTAGCCCGAGCCAATCCCTCGACCCCGGCCTTGGCGGCTGCAATCGCCTCGTGGTTGGCAAAACCAATTTGGGCGGCCGCTGTAGAAAAGAGCAAAATGGAGCCACCATCCGGTTGGCGTTGCATTTTATCGGTTACTGCCCGCACCACATAAAAAGCGGCATGCAAGTTTTGGGTGATGGTGGTATGCCACTCGTCAAGCGAGGTGCGATGGGCGCTTTTGAGTAAAATACTCCCCACCGCAAGCACCACGGCATCGATACGCCCATAGATTTGTAGCACATTCGTTAGCGCCTGCTGGATGGATTCTGGCTGGGTGGCATCTACAATACAGGCGTGCGCCCCTAATTCACTGGCCAAGGCCGTAAGTGGAGCTTCATTCCGTGCCGAAAGTACCAGCTGAGCCTGTGGTGCGAGGCGCCGAGCAAGGGCCGCGCCAATACCACCCGTAGCGCCAATAATCCAGGTAACGGGCAGCTGATTTGTGGTTGCATCTATAGTCATGGAATCCCCCTCTTATGTGGTAAATAAAAAACTCGTGTCAAAACTTAGGCTGTATCGCAATACCCGCAAGATCATACATTTTTAGTCAACAACACCCAATCTCTCTACGGTGCGATCAAGCTCACCAATTCATCACGCGTCACATTGGCAATATAGCGGGTCACCTCGATGCTGGCCAGGGCATCGGCAATCACGGCGGCATCGTAGCGCAGATTGGTGAGGGCTACTTCGAGGTCAGCGATATCGCCTTGGCCCATGAAGTCGCCAAAAATCCGCGCCGAGACGATGTAGTTGTTTTGGATGTCGAGGCGCACATCGACCTCGCCCCCCGCAAAGCGCTGACTGCGTTGCACGTTGGCCGCCGGATTACGCCCATAGTTCCATTCCCAATTGGCGTAGCGGCTGGCCCGCAAGGCCTTGACCCCTTCCCAATCGGCATCGCTGTAGGGCACCGTGGGGATGTGGGCGCGGTCCCGGGTGCCAAATATTTTTTCCAAAATGCGTTCACGCAACTCAGTGGCGGTAATGGGCGTATCGAGGAATTCGTTGATGTTGGCCACCCGACTGCGTACCGATTTGACCCCTTTGGATTCGACTTTGCCCGGCTTGGGGCGCAAGGCCGCCGTGACCGCATCGAGATCAGAATCGACCAGCAAGGTGCCATGGCTGAGCATGCGGTCGGAGGCAGCAAATTGCGCATTACCCGAGATTTTGCGGCCATTGACGACAATGTCGTTGCGCCCACTCAACTCGGCTGGTACACCCAGATCGTGGAGCACCGCCAGCACTGGTTGGTTAAAGGTGTCGTAGCGATTGAAGCGCTCGTTGATTTCACGGGTCATAAAGCTAAAACAGAGATTGCCGGCATCGTGAAACACCGCGCCACCACCCGATACCCGCCGCACCACTTGGATGCCGTTGGCGGCCACCACGTCGCTAGCGATTTCTTCGTTGGTGTTTTGGTTGCGCCCTACGATGATGGCGGCACTGTTGCGATAAAACAACAGCAAGTCTTCGTCTGTGAGTTTGTGGCGGATGGAGTATTCTTCGAGGGCCAGATTCATGGTGGCATCGGTCATATCGAGATTGTCGACAAAGCGCATACGTGTACTTTCTTTTTTTCAATACAACGGATACCCATGATTAGTATACCGTGATTCTGGCTGAATCGTCATGATACATCGCCTATTGCACCATGGCCTAGTCCATCCCAAATGTTGGTCAGCACCGTGGCACTAGGCATAGGGGGGGATCAATCATCACCAAACACCACCATCAATCGCGCACCGTTCACACGACTGTGGCGATGGTTTTGTGATAAACCCGTCAACTCGACACATCAGCGAGTGGGTGATGTACAATAGAGCCAATGGACGATTCAAAGGGAATGACATGCGTCAGTTGATTCAACACCGCGTGGTGGTCACTGGTTTGGGGGCAGTATCGCCCATTGGCAATGATGTCGACACGTTTTGGCAAGGGTTGATGCGTGGGCGTTCGGGGGTAGCGATTGCCACCCGCTATGACCCCACCGACATCCCCTATGTGATTACCGCCGAAGTCAAAGACTTCGATCCAGCGCAATACATGGACCCCAAAACCGCCAAACGCACCGCCCGTTTTGCCCAATTCGCCCTGGCTGCCGCCGGCGAAGCCTTGCGCGATAGTGGCCTCACCACCTATGCCGATCTCGACCGCACCCGCGTCGGAGTGGTCATCGGCACGTCGTTGGGAGGCACCGCCGATGTCGAAGCCCAGACCCTGAGCTTCGAAGCCCGCCAGCGCAAACGGGTCGACGCCCTCTATTTGCCCACCTTCATTTACAACATGGGCTCGTGCCACGTAGCCATCGCCCATGACCTGCACGGACCCAACACCACCCCCGTGATGGCCTGTGCCACCGGTACCTACGCCATCGGCGAAGCCTTCCGGATGGTGCAACGGGGCGATGCCGTCGCCGTCGTAGCGGGGGGGAGCGATGCCGGGGTAACTGCCCTCAATTCGATGGCCTTTGGCGTCATCGGGGCGATCGCCGCCCCTGGCGATGACCCCAGCCGCGCCGTACGCCCCTTTGATGCCAATCGCCAAGGCACTGCCGGTGGTGAAGGGTGTGGCGTGCTCATCCTCGAACAACTCACGCATGCCATTGCCCGTGGCGCCCCGATTTATGCCGAGCTGGTGGGGTTTGGTGCCACCGAAGATGCCTTCCATCTCACCGCACCCGCTCCAGGTGGCAAATACGCCGCCTTGGCGATGACCCGCGCCATGGCCGACGCCGAGCTCCAGCCCAGCGACATCGACCATATTAGTGCCCATGCCACGGCGACCTCGCTCAACGACAGCGCCGAGACTGCCGCCATCCATACCGCCTTTGGGGACCATGCCGCCAACCTGACGGTGAGTGGGATCAAATCGATGCTCGGGCATACGGCTGGGGCAGCCGGCGCCTTGGCGGCGGTAGGAGCCGTCAAAAGTATCATGCACCAAATGGTACCACCGACCATGGGTTATACCACCCCCGACCCCGCCTGCGACCTCGACTGCGTACCCAATCAGGCTCGGGCGAGTCGGGTACGCGCTGCCATGGTCAACGCCTTTGGCTTTGGTGGGCAAAACGCCGTCGTGCTGTTTGCCCAGTATCAAGCATAAACAATCGTCTATCAGAGAGGATGCAGACGTGATTATCATCGCAAGTAGCAACGGTGACATCGGACTCAAGCAAGGGTGGGAGATTCTCAAAAAAGGCGGCACTGCCATCGAAGCCATCGAAGCCTGCACGTGGCCCGTCGAAGACAACCCGCTCGACAATTCAGTGGGCTACGGCGGCTACCCCAATGTACTTGGTCAAGTCGAGCTCGATGCCTCGATTATGGATGGCAAAAACTTGCGGGCGGGCTGCGTCGGGGCCATCAAAGGCATTCGCCACCCGATTAGTGTGGCCCGCAAAGTCATGGAAGAGCTCCACCACGTCATGCTCGTCGGCGAAGGCGCCGAGATGTTTGCCCGCGAAAAGGGCTTCAAAACCGAAAATCTGCTCAGCCCCGAAGCCGAAAAAACCTGGCGCGATGGCCTCGCCGGCAAATTTGGTCCCGAATGGGCCAACGATGGTTTGGCCAATATCAAGGCCTTGATTAGCCAAGCCAGCGCCCTCGCCACCGACCCCCAAAAGGTCGCAGGTACGGTTAACTTCATTGCCATCGACGGTCATGGCAACATGGCGTCAGCAGTCAGCACCAGCGGTTGGGCCTGGAAGTACCCAGGGCGCTTGGGTGACTCACCCATCATTGGTGCCGGCAACTATTGCGACAATCGCTTTGGTGGTGCCGCCTGTACCGGACTCGGCGAAATCGCCATCCGTTGTAGCCTGGCCCGCACCGCGGTCATGAACATGCGCTATGGCATGAGCGTCGAAGAAGCTGTGCAGAGTGCCTTTGTTGATATGCGCACCCTCGACATGCCCAAAGACAAAGTCAACATGAACATGATCGCCCTTGATGCTAACGGTCGCCACTTTGCCATGAGCACCAACCCCAAGGCTGATTATGCCTATATTGCCGACGACATGGATGCCCCAGCCTTGATCCCGCGTATGAATTTTGTGGTTTAGTCAGATGCAGTGGCGCAGGTGGTGGGTAGCATTCAGTTTGATATGCGGATTAACCGCCTGTGGCACGGCACCAGTCACCCCCATGCCAGTGGTGACGGCGACACCCCAAACTGCCCCCACCACCCTCGTCGTGTGGCATGCCCTTGGCGGCAACAATGAATTGGCGTTGCGCGATGTGCTCACCCGCATCGCCAACGCCAATGGATTTACCGTCGTATTGCAACGCATTCCCATTAGCGACATCCAACACGAAGTACAAGTAGCCTTTGCCCAATCCCGTGGGCCCCACCTCGTCATCCTCAGCAACGCACAACTCCAAGCGCTGGCCGGCGACGATTGTTGTCTCGCCATTGACAGCTTGCTCGAAGTAACCACTCGCGATGCCATCGACAAAACCGTGCTTGCCACTGCCCAATATACCCCTGCCAATGCTGCCACCCAAATCATCGGGTTACCAATCAGTTATGCGCTCCCCGTGTTGTATTACAACAAGCGTAGCGTGATTACCCCGCCAAGCACCAGCGAAGATCTGATTAATTTGGCACATAATTTGCGCAATCCGCCCCAATGGGGGCTCGGTGCAGATTTAACCATCGACACGATGTATGGCTATCTGGCCGCATTTGGAGGCGCCGTCGTCGATGACCAAGGGCAACTGGTATTGGCCGATAGCGGGCGAACCGGCAGTGAGGCCTGGCTCAAGTGGTTGAAAATCCTCAACGACGATGCCCAGATGCTAACCCGCCTCAATGCGGTGTTTACGATTGAGCAAACTGTCGGGGCTGGGCAGCTCACCATGGTGATTGATTCGTCGGCGCATCATCAAACTTACGAACAATTATGGGGGAATGCCACAGGTGTCACCACGTTGCCCACGTTGAGTTTCACCAATCAAGCAGCCCACCCCCTCTTGCAGAGCACGGTTGTGGCGGTCAACAAGCATCTGCGATTACCAGAGCTCGTGGCAACCCGCACCCTACTCAATGCCTTACTTACCCCCACGTATCAAACCATGTTGCGTGATTATGGCCTGCAACCAACCAATCGACTCTTGTCGTTAAGCGATACACCTGTTGCACTGGCAATTCGGACGGCGAGTGCCGATGCAGTGGCGCCACCGTTGGCGTTGACTCGTGATGATGTCTATGCCACGTTGACTACGATGCTCGATCAAGTCGTGTTTGGTACCCTCACTCCCGCCGATGCCATCACTGCCACCGATAGCCAATTGCGTCTCTTACTCAAAGGAACAACGACACCATGACACAGCCACTCGCATCGTACATCCGCAACATTCCCGACTTCCCCATTCCTGGCATCCAATTCAAAGACATCACCACCTTGCTCCGTGATGGCAGTGCCCTGCACCGCGCCATCGATGTCTTTGTGGCGCGCTACAAAGCGCAGCAGATTGATGCGATTGTGGCCATCGAATCGCGCGGGTTTATTTTTGGGGCACCATTGGCCTATGCCTTGGGGATTGGGCTGGTGCCGGTACGCAAAGCGGGCAAGCTCCCCGCCGACACCCACCGCCTCGAATACGCCCTCGAATACGGCACGGCTACCCTCGAAATCCACAAAGATGCCTTCCCCAGCGGAGCCCGTGTCATCGTCATCGATGATTTGTTGGCCACGGGGGGCACGATTGCGGCGGCCTGCCAATTAGTCACACAAGCGGGTGGGCAAGTGGTCGAAGCCGCCTTTTTGATTGAATTAGTCGCCCTAGCCGGCCGCGAACGCTTGGGGAATCACCCCGTCTACGCCCAAATCACCTATTAACGATGCCAAAAACTGCGGGGCAAATGCCCCGCAGTCAACACTGGCCGCACCGCGCCCTATCGTCGCTACCGCCGACGCAGGATGACCACCACATATCCCACCGCCAAAATCACCGCAAAGCCAAACCATTGGATGGAGTAGCTCAAATTCGAGCCCATGCCCATATCGGTGGTGGGAATGGGGATGGGTTGATTATCGGCCGCGGGACTCCCGTCGGGTTGGATGTCGATGAACCCTGGGGCAAGGGGCATCGGCATTTGCGCTTGAATGGCAGGGATGGTAATCAAAAACCACTTGTCACGCCAGCCTTTCACGGGGGCAACTTCGTTCATCGTCGCACTCGGCACTTGCGATTCCCGCCAGACCCCTATCACCGTCTGCAGTCCCGTTGGCGGGGCAAAGTGTGTTGACCACGTCGCCGTCACGGCTTCATAGGGGACCCAACCACGATTCACCAATACCACAATGCCATCATCGCTCTGGAATGGTGTCAAAATCTGGTACCCGGTACGGCCTGCATATGAACGATTGCGCCACAAAATCTGATGCGGAGCATCATACTGCCCAACCGCATTGACGAGCCGGAAGTCACGCTCCGTTGCCGGTAGTACAATCTGTTGTGCGAGGGGTAGCGCCGGCAACTGCATCCGCATGACAATCTGTTGATTGTGTGCCATCCGTTGCAAATGTCGATCGAGTTGCCATACCCCCAAACGCGCAAGAATGATGACCCCCACTACCACCACCAGCGTCAGATAACGCCGCCGTCCTTGCCAAAAAAGTGGAAAATATTCCATGTCATTCATCCTTTGGGAACCTGCCAACGTAAATTATTACCTATCCAGCAATCATTATTACGCATTTGCATGAGTTTACGCTAACGAATCTACGGCAAATAACGTTTGACATTGGCATGTCAACCTGATATACTGCCATGCGTTGTTGTGCCGATATAGCTCAGCGGTTAGAGCGAACGACTCATAATCGTTAGGTCGGTGGTTCGATTCCACCTATCGGCACCAATCCACCCAATCCCCCCAAACAGGTATCTGTTTGGGGGGATTAACGTACACTTTTATGCGCATCGCGATATTTTGCGGCTTGTGCGTTGGTCATGTAGCAAATTCACCACACGCCGGCAGTTTTTTGATAAACATCAGCCCTCGTCATGCCAGCGTAACTGCATCAACGGGCGTTCGAGGAGCAGATGCCAGCGTTGCGCCAACCAGAGCGATCCCAGCAGATAGCAACCGGTAATCAGGCCGTCGTGCCACCCCGACGTCCCTTGACCGGCAAACAAGCCTTCGACGGTCAAGCGCCACGGGGTATGAAGCAAATAGAGCGGGTACGAAATCAATGCCAACCATTGGATGCGCCGCGTCAAGCCAGGCCACTGTGGCCATTCGAGTTGCGCTAACCATGGCAGCCAGCAGGCCACGGTGAGGGTCGTGAGGGGCAACAAGAGCACCCGCCACCAGGTAGGGGCATCGAGCTGGGTATAGGTCAGCGCAAAGAGACTCGTCACGATCACACTGCCCCCCACCGCCCCTGCCTGGAACCAACGGACGGCGCACGGGCGCTGTTGCCACCACCATACCATGGCGACCCCCATGGCCAAGGCATCGAGGCGCAACGGCACCAATTGACGTACCCCTGATTCCCACTGCACCGGCATCGTGATTGCCAGCCAACTGCGGGTGAGCAGTGGCACAACCAACAGCACAAGCAACACGAGTTGCAACGCGCGCACCGGTCGCCACCAGATGGCCAGCGTACTCAATGCGATAGCCGTCGCCACATAAAACCACTCTTCGATAGACAGGCTCCATGCTACAAACAAAAACGGTGGATGTGCCTGCCAGATGTTTTGGCTAAAGACGAGGTATGGCACAAAATCGGCCAACGTGGCGCCACCCCACCCTACTACCCCCACCAAACCCAATACCAGCCAATAGGTGGGTAGTGTACGCACCCAGCGCCGATGTAAAAAAAATGCTAGGGCGGACGGGAATCGCCACGCGTCAAGCTGTCGGATCACTAAACCGCCAATCAGCCAACCACTCAAGACAAAAAAACATTCCACCCCAATATAGGCAAACCAATAGGGCAACCACATCAACGCCACCGGATAATAAGCGTAGAGGGCCGAGGCATGCCCAAGCAATACACTTGTAATAGCAAAAGCGCGCATTACGTCAAGCCCAACTCGACGTGGCGTGACTGCCACCACTTGGTACGCATGCATCCCTTGCAACCAAGCATCGAGCACGGGGAATATGCTATACACGGCACGACAGAGTGCATCAGTGCGCGTGTTGACCTGCACCACCCGCCGTCCCTGCCACACCATCACGCTGGTAACCAGCGCAATCACCACCCCGAGCCAACTCGTGAGGGCCAGAGCCAACAATACCCCAGCCAAGAGCGCCCAGCGCATGCGCCGCACCCCACGCCACCACACACGCCGCTGTGTGATTGCACGCACCGTCACCGCCAACGCCACACTTTGCCAGAGTGGTTGCCAAAGGTGGACCCCGCGCCATACCAACCCACCACCCACCACACCAGCAATCACTAGAGCGGTAAGCACCCAATAACGCCGCTGCCGAAAGAGCAACGGGGGGAGCGCCCAACACCCACTCGCCACCAACAATGCGAGGTGGACGGCATTGGCGGCATCACCGCGACGAAGCACCACCCCCACCGCAATCAGCACCAGTGCCATCAGTGTGCTCCAACCCATTGGGATGCGTAGCCAGCGCCCCAACCCAGCCAGGACCAACACGCAGAGGAGACTCTGGCACAGCGCCACCACAGCAACACCCTGCCAACCAATAGGGGTTAGGCGCACATCATCAACCGCTATCCCAATCAAACGCTGTGCCTGGTTCGTCGGAGTGGCAACGGTAATTGTGATAACGAACGGCTGTGGTGGCCATTGCCATGGCACATGTATGGCGGTGGGGAGGCGGTACAACACAAATCCACCCTGCAGATTAATCGTCTGGGGGGGATTGCCAACAGCAGTAATAGTGGCCACACTCCCCGTCGGCGCAGTCGCGTGGATGGCAAGCAAGTAATCACCGGCACCAACTCCGGCAAGGGTGAGGGTGGCCTGTGGCTGACTCCAGCGAAAGGTGGTACCGGAGCCAACTTCGCGGGCATAAAACCCCTGCACGACGGCATCATCCCAGCCCCCAATATCGGCACGATATGGCAGCGGGGCACTCCATACCACCCAGAGCACCGCCATGACGACTACCACCATAAGCGCACGCAACCTGGCGGTATGGCGCTTAGGCACGATTACTACTCTGGATTTCTTGCGTGGTACCATTGGGCAATTGCAACGGCGGTGGTGCATTGAGCATCAGCCGCACATTGGCAGTCAAAATTTCGACATAGCCAGAACCTGCCACCAAGCGCACCGCCGTGCCCGTCGATAGCGCATCATAGGCCCCGCGCACGGCAGAAATTGCAGGAATGCCTAAGGCACGCAACATACTTGCCCCGTGCGATAATTCGCCGCCATGTTCGAGGATGACCCCCGCACATTGTTGGGCGACTTCGATCCATTGGACATCAAATACCCGAGTTACCAGAATTGTGCGTTGGGCATCGAGACCCGCAGGCATAAAGAGCGATGGATGCGCTAAGCGCCATGTAACCCCCTCGACGATCCCATCATTTATGCTCCGTCCCTCGAGGAGCGTACGCAAATTACCGTTGTCGTCACGCCAACGTTCGCTATCGTCATAGCGCATCACGACTGCAGGTACATGGAGTTGTTTTTGGTATTGACGTTGTGCCACTCGCGCTGCATACATGGCGGGGGGCATTTGCCACCCCGCAAAGATGCGCACTATTTCGTCAGGGCTCAGATCCCAAATCATATCGGCACGTGGCAAAGAGCCGCGTTTGACCGCGTGGTCGGCTTGCTGAAGCAACACACGGCGACAACGATCATACAAGCGCATCACTTCAGCACGAATCTTATCGCGCTTGGTCAATGCCCAGCGCAACACCAACCATACCGGCCATGCCATGAGGCTCGCCAACGTATGCCGGTTAGCCGTAATCGAAGTAGTCCCTTGTAGGACGATTTGCATCATGGCATGTGATTGCTCACGGTAGCGCGGCGTGGCGATATCTGACTCGGCAGTACCGCGATGCCCGTAGCGCGCCAACATTTCTTCCCACATACCGGCAAACACCGCATCACTCGGCATGATGCGTTGGCGTAGCAACTCAGTAATATCAGGGCGATTGGCAAGATAGGCGCGTACTGGCGCTAAATCAGCGATAATCGCACGATTGAGTGTTGGATACCGGCTACTCCACTGGGCATAGGCGCGGCGCCAACGCATCCACGCCTCGAGTGGACCGATGACGCGCGCCAACGCCATATCGGCGTGATAGTGGAGCACTATTGCTTCGTGCAAAATCATCATGACAAGATCGATGTCGCCATTGAATCGCTTCACTCGTGCATACAGTGCTCGGAGCTTGTGCAATGTGGATTGCGGACGTCGCCATGAATCCCACGCCAATACCACCATGCGCCACCACTGTTGACGGGCACGAACACGATCATAGGGGATTGCCACCAAGGTCGCATCATTGAGGTCTGCAGCCATATTACCCGGTAACCCCCAGGTGCGACAGACGTCAGCAATCATGCTGTAATTAAACCGCGGCCGCCCGGCGTAAATCTCGACAAATTGGCGTTGTTGTGGAATCCGCCGATCAAAGCGGCGGAAGTAGGCAAACAAATCATTACTCGCGCCACGGTAGAGTTGCGCCATGAAATACGACGGCAAATCAGGCATCGCTTCGCGGATTTCACCACTGCCAAAGCGTTCGTTGCGGCGTGGTGAATGGACAAGCGGCAATAATTGAATCAACCAACACGTCGTGCCGTCATCGGCCCATTCGACTTCCCAAGGCTGATCACCAAACACGGTACGAATCTGGCGCAACAATTGTTGGAGGCGTTGCGCAAATGGCAAGGCCGCCGTATGTGACTCGCCGCTCACAATCCGTGGCAAGTGCATCGTCATCCCAGACACCTGACCACGGAGCAATTGCTCACCTGAGCTCGCGGTAAAATTCACCAAATCATCAGCATATGCAGCCTCACTCACTGCAATCCCGGCATGTTGGGCTTCTACCATCGTAGTCAACAAAATATCGCGCCGTGTCACCGTACCGCTCCGGTTCGCCGTCGCCCACACTGCACAAATCGCCGTTGCCAACCCTTGCGGATCACGGCGATCGATGCGTAATTTACTTTTGATAACCCCATCTAATGCCCTATCATCCCCTTGCTCACACAAAAAAAGCGCCCGCACAGCAATCCGCGCCCCCAACGTAGTCAAGGCATGAAAGATGCCGAGTGATTGGGTAAATTCATGGGCATCACGCGGGGTCAACGCATCGGCTCGACCAGCCAACAAATCATTGCTCCGTGCATAACGCCAGGCATCATCAAGCAATACCATGCTCGCAGGTACCGCAATCCCACGCCGTGCGGCACGGTCAAGGAAGATCCCTTTGCGTGCCATGCCATGCTTGGCAACCGTGCCAGTACCGATTGCACATAAAAACGACGAAGATGCCATAAAACCAACCATTCACACAAAACCTCTCCCTACCATAATAATACGCCTTGTGGTATTGTGTACTTGCGACAAGATTACAAATCGCTCCAAGGAGATGACAAATGCGGTTCTTTTGGTTTCGGCGTACAGCATGGGGTTTTGTGCCTATCACCGTCATTGGTTGGCTGATTAGCATTGCGTGTGGCGCATTTTGTCTGCAAATTAGCTGGTTTTTTGCGATTCATACACATTCAATTAGTGATTTTTTGTATCAAATCTACCCATTTCTTGTTCCTACCTATCTCTTGTGGTATCACATTGCCGAGCGCACAATTGCCGAATAACATCCGCTATGCCGGGCTCAGCGCCCTCTATACATTTTGGGCAGTCGCCATCGGCAGTCGTGTAGCGTGGCAATATGCGACACGGGGTGGCGATTACCTGCCAACCCATCTCTCGGCAGGTGCCGCGCTCCTGTATGGAGTTATTGCCTTTTGGGCATGGTATGGCTGGTGCGACGCCCTCCTCGCAGGACTAATTGTCGAACTCGCCGGGGTGATTGTTGTCGGTACATACGAGATTTTCGCTCCATTTGACTATGCCACGGCGTGGTCACATTACGGTGCCGGGTACCTCTATTTGCCACTCATCTTGCCCATAGCCGGGATCATCATCATCTGGCGGCAAAAAAGAGCGAACCGCTCGCTGAATGCCTAAGTTGCACCGATTTTGCGGACCGGTTGCGTTCCGATGCTATTGACGTATTGGCTGAATATCACAAATCAACAATGGCATCACGGATTTTGAAAAAGGATTCCCGTATGAAGCAGTGCTATCAATTGTTGCTCGCATGGTGTATTGGTTGTTGTTGCCTGTTCCCGCACGTGAGTTTTGCAGCCACCTCGCCGTTTCAAACTACCGCATGTAGTGCAGATGCCCCCAGCGCACGTACGGTAGAATGCGGCACGATGACGCTGCCACTCTATGCAGATGGGCGCAAACCAGGCACGGTCGAATTGCCCATCATGATTGTTCGGAGCAAAACAGCCACCAAAAATCTACCGTTGTTTCTCCTCCAAGGTGGACCTGGCGGCGATACCATCGACACCTTTCAGTTTCTCATCAAAAAACCAGATTCATCCTTACCCACTGACCGCGATTTGGTGTTTTTTGAGCAACGTGGCACCACCCATGCCAAGCCGTCCCTCGATTGCCCCGAAATCCACAAGCAGATGATTTCGTTACTTGACAAAAAAGTCAGCCACAGCGAACAGCTCCAATACAACAAAACTGCCTGGCAAGCTTGTCGAGACCGTTTATCCAAGGCAGGCATCGACCTCGCCGCATTTAATAGCCAACAAAACGCCGATGACGTAGCAGCAATTGCACGCGCGCTCAATTACTCCCAAATCGACTTGTATGGCGTGTCGTACGGTACGTTGCTGGCACAACACATCGTCAAACGTCATCCCACGTTGGTGCACGCCTTGATTTTGGATAGTGTGGTGCCGATGCATCAAAATGTTAATTTGTGGTACCGCAATTCAAGCGACCACGCTATCCGCAATGGCTTTGCTGATTGTGATGCCGATAAGGCATGCACCCACGATTTCCCCAATATCCAAAACGAATACATCGCTCTGGTCAAAAAGTTCAACGAAAATCCGTTGTTTTTGGACTTACATGATAGTAGCAGTAACCAAAACTACCGTAGCCGCATTGATGGTGATAGCCTCGCCGGGTTGATTTTTCAGATGCACTACGATGCTGAACTCGTCACCTACATCCCGATGCTATTGCACCAAATCACTCGTGGCAATTACGCCACACTTACGACACTCGCTGGTTTTTTTGTTTTTGAAGACAGCATGAGCGAAGGAATGCAAGCCAGTACGGTGTGTAGCGAAGAAGTCCGCCCGCAAGCCAGCGACTACCACCTCCCCACACAAAGTCTCGTACCAATTCGCCCCGACGATGTGGCATTTGATGTGGCCGACGAAGCACAATGGTGTGCGATTGCCGCAGTCCCCCAGCTCGATGCCAGTGTCAATCAACCATTACAGAGTAGTGTGCCGACGTTGGTGTTTTCGGGGCGCTACGATCCTATCACACCGGCACAATTTGGTGATGCGGTCATGCCTGGGCTCCCCAACAGTCGCCACATTGTGTTTGCCCGTACTGCCCACGGCTCGTTTGTCTCCGATGCCTGTGCTGGTCAAATCGGCGACGCATTTTTGGATAAACCACAACGTCGTTGGGCGGAACTAACCGCAATTTGTGATAGCACTCAAAAAGCCAGGTTTGCGACGAGTCAAACCATCCGCCAAACCCCATTCCTTAATCAACTCCTACAAGGTATACCCACCGCAATTTCTTGGCTGTATGTGATTATTGCCGTGAGCTTTTTGTTGAGCAGTGTATTTCTCATCCGCCCCCTCAAAACGCTCTACAAAACCGTCCGCGGTGTCACAACCCCACCCATGCTTCAACAACTTCATTGGGCCGAATTCATTGCCGCTGTCAGTGCGCTTGGTGTCGTAGGGTACATTACTTATATTGCCGTTGATAGTAGCATCAATATGGATGGCTATGGGATTATTTTTGGCATCCCAACCAGTTATCGTGCATTACCCGTGTTGCTCTATAGCCTCCCCTTGAGTATTTTTGTCCTCTGGGGTACGCTCTATCGACTCTATGTCGCCCCAAGCTCCACCCAACAAAACTTGCATCCCCAAGCAACGGCACATGCGACCTGGCAAACATTCACCTACGCTGGCATAATTTTACTAAGTAGTGTAGTATTATTAGGAACATTACTCATCAATGGGATATATGGAGGTTGGCCATGGTGAAATTGCGCGGGATGTGGCTGATGATTGGTCTGCTGCTTAGCATACCTGCCATGAGTCGTGCCCAAACGGTAGCAACGCCGACCACTGAGACACAATCAGACCAACGCGCGGCCATGCACCGCAGTACCCGCGATGACATCGCCAGTCATCCCAATGTGTCGCGCTACCAGATTGTCAGCACCATCGACCCGCGCGCACGCACGTGGCAAGGTCAACAAACTTTGACCTATACCAATCAAAGTGGCGTGGCGCTCGACAAGCTGTACTTCCGGCTCTTCCCCAATTTGCCTGATTTAGGTGGTGATTTAACGATTACGGCGGCGACGGTAGCTGGGGTCAATGTACCAGTGCAATACGAATCAAATCGCTACGTGGCGCGGCTTGATTTGCCGACACCACTGCCAAGCGGCGATCAAATCACCACGACGCTTGAATTCATCACGACTACACCCGATAACGTCGGGCAAACATTGTATGGGGCGTTTAATCACGACAATCAAAACTTAGCCTTGGCCTCAGCATATCCCTTGCTCGCCAATAATCCTGGTGGAGTGTGGGAGATTGAGACACCCGATACCAAGGGTGACTTGGTCACTAGTCCCGTAGCACTGTACGACGTCACCATCACTGCCCCACTAGGGTATAGCATCGTAACGACAGGCACGACCACGAGTCGCACGCAAAGTGCGACAAATCAACAAATCCATGTGGTGAGTGGGCTCCAACGTGACTTCATGGTGGTCGCAACCACCCTAGCACATGTCAGCACGGCAGTGGATGGCATCACCCTCAATCTCTACTACCCCAATGACAATTTGCGTGGTGGCCAATTAGCCCTCAAATTTGCGAGTCAAGCCGTACACCTCTATAACGGCATGTTTGGCCAATACCCCTACAACGAACTCGACATGGTTGCGGTCGATGCCGGGACGTTTTTTGGCGTCGAATACCCCGGATTGCTGTTGTTTGAGCAGCGCTTGTTCAACAAATCATGGTTTTTTGAAAGTATCGTGGCGCACGAAATCGCCCACCAATGGTTCTACAATGTGGTCGGCAATGACGTACAGCGCCACGCGTGGGTTGACGAGAGTTTTGCCACCTATGCACAAGTGTTGTACCGCGAAAAAATCTGGGGGGCGACAGCCGCAACTGTCGAACGCAATGGACTCGTCGCCCAATATGCCAAACTCCAGGCGCGCCATGGTGATGGTGCCATCGACCAACATATGCGTGCATTCACGCTATATAGCTACAACGTGCTGGCCTATGCCAAAGGTGCCCTCTATCTCGACGCCGTGCGCAACCAAGTTGGCACAGACGTATTTGCCCAAGCCGTGCATGACTACTTCGCGGCGCACCGCTACGAAATTGTCGATGGGACGGCATTTGTGGGGGCGGTACAAGCAGCCTGCAATTGTGACATTCAACCACTGTATAGTCAATGGGTCCTCGGCCAATAACCCTACGCCACTGAACAAATTCGTATCGTGAGATACGTTGACCAATTGCCGTTGATGGACAACGCTCCATTTGGTATAGTCGTTCATGTGAACTATTTTTATAGAAAGCAGATCGATTTATGCATCGTTCGTTCGCCAAGTGGTTGTTGATGGCACTACTCACATGCATGCTGATTGGCTGTGGCTCCACAACTACACCAGCAACAGACGCACGCTTGAAGGGAACGACATCGCGTACCACAGACCCGCGTGACGATCAACGCCTCGCCATGCACCCAAGTACCGTTGGGGATATCGATGCCCACCGCGATGTCCCTTTTTATCAGATTAATGGCACGATTAACCCCAAGGAATTAACCTGGCAAGCACAGCAAACCGTGACGTTTGTCAATCAAAGTGGTGGCGCGCTGGATCGTCTGTACTTTCGCCTTTACCCCAACCTCGCCGATATGGGAGGCGATTTGACTATTGGCACAGCCCAAGTAAACGACGCACCAGTTACCGTGCAATATGAAGCAGATCGCTACATTGCCCGCCTCGATCTAACGACCCCTATCGCGGTTGATGCCACCACCACCGTCGTCCTAGACTTTGTGACGACGGTCCCCAAAAAAGGTGGAGCCAAATTATTTGGCACGTTGTATTTTGACAAAAAGAGCATGTCGATGCCCTCAGCGTATCCACTGCTCGCCAATATCGAAGGCGGAACGTGGGATTTGGCAGTGCCCAATAGTACCGGCGACCTCGTCACCAGCCCGGTGGCCATGTACGATGTAACCACCACCCTCCCCCAAAACTACACCCTCGTCAGTACCGGCACTGCCACCACCACGAGTCAAGGCGACACCAGCCAAACCGTACGGGTGGTGAGTGGGCTCCAACGCGACTTTATGCTAGTAGCCACGACAAATCCCCATGTGAGTACCGTGGTTGATGGCACCACCATCAGCATGTACTACCCCAACGATGATGTGGACAGCGCCACGCTGGCATTGGGGTATGCGAGTGCTGCACTGCATCTGTTTAACACCACGATTGGTCAATACCCCTACAACGAGCTCGACATGACCACCACCAATTCGGGTTCGTTTGAAGGAGTCGAATACCCGGGTATCGTGATGTACGAGCAAAAATTCTTCAATACCCAGCCTGATTTCGAAGACCTCGTCGTTCACGAAGTAGGCCATCAGTGGTTTTATAATGTCGTCGGCAACGACGTCCAACAACACCCGTGGGTCGACGAAAGCATGACCACCTACACCCAAGTGCTGTATGCCGATGCCGTGCATGGCGTTGAGGCTGGACGCAAAGAAATCCAACAGTTTGCATCAGATTATGACCAAATCCGTGGCACCAGTGATGATCGCAGGGTTGATTCACCTGTCGCTGCATTTGATGAAGACACCTATTCGCTGATTGCTTACTATAAAGGTGCCTTGTATATCGATGCCGTCCGTAGTCAAATCGGCGAACAGGCCTTTGCCCAAGCACTCAAAACCTACTACACCAACAATCGCTATGCCATCGTCGATGGCACGGCATTTGTGGCGGCAGCCCAATCAGTCTGCAACTGCGCTATCCAGCCGCTCTATAACCAATGGGTGTTAGGGGAATAACGCACCGGCGTCATTCCATGGCGCCGCATTCCATGGCGCCGCATTCCATGGCGCCCCCCTCGCATGGGCGTCATTCCATGGCGCCCCCCCTCGCGCCCCTCTCG
>Ga0214917_10002955_pt1 | contig 20181 bp, 16 predicted proteins | sample LL_1208_BB_MetaG_FD_177983 | JGI IMG/M metagenome (GOLD analysis project Ga0214917, IMG submission 177983) | Freshwater microbial communities from Lake Lanier, Atlanta, Georgia, United States - LL_1208_BB | ecosystem: Environmental > Aquatic > Freshwater > Lake | place: USA: Georgia | collected...
CCGTAGCCAAAATGGAAAGGTCAGTTGGATAAAGTACAATCGTATCCTCAAAATCTTTCCACTCCACCAGCCTAAAATCTTCCTGCCATACACGGCAATGAAGAAGTTAGTGGCGTTGTGAGTTCAAGACTGAAGAGCCCGGTGCTGGAAATTGGCACGCCGGGTTCTGTGGGGTGGGGGCTGCCATTGGGCCGCTCTTATACCCGACAAAGCAATCACGGCAACAGCCCACAAGCTAGCTAAAATTATTTACAATATGTTGCGTGATGGTGTTGAATATAAAGAAGCAGGTCAAACTTATTATGAGGAGCAATATCGGGGGCGTGTCCTCAGAAATTAAATGTAAAAGGGGTTAAAATCAATGTGTTAGCTTAAGTTATTTGGAAGACTTTCCTGTGTAAATTTTAGATCCACTTAGCCCCTCAGCGCAGCGGTCTTAATGTGGGGCCGAGTAGGAGACAAGGTTTTTTCTTCCTGTTTTTCTGGACTCTTGATGATTATTAAATCATTCAACTTGCTTCTCATGTGAAATTTTTTCTCAAAGTTTGTGCTTGTTTGCTATAAAAATATTAATCAGCCTCTTCAATAAGCGCTTTGAGCGTTGTTTGTCTTAAACTGGTATCTTGTTGTTTGACAGCCATGGTCATGGCTTTTCGAGTACCAACAAATACCGCAAGTTTTTTGGCGCGAGTCAGTCCTGTATAAACCAAATTTCGATACAACATTTTAAAATGTTGAGTCATTACAGGGATAATAACTGCGGCAAATTCACTACCTTGGGATTTATGTATGGTTATGGCATAAGCCAAGTCTAACTCCACCATATCTTCTTTTTGATAGAGCACCTCTCTTTTTTCAGAAGAAAATAAGACTCGGCATGTGAGATTTTCATGGTCAATTGCGATTATCTTTCCAATATCCCCATTAAACACATTTAAATCATAATTATTTTTTTTATGGATAACCCGATCCCCTTCACGAAAAATACGTTCGCCTACCTTGAATTGTTTTTTTTCTACAGCATAGGGATTGGCTTTATCTTGAATGATATTATTTAAGTTAGCTGAACCCAAGGAACCTCTCGTCATTGGCGATAAAATTTGAATTTCTATATTTTCCCCATAATATTTGGGTATCCAATTTATATACAATTGAATAATGACATCCGTCGCACTCAGGCCATAATGTAATGATGACCAAGGATGGATTTTTTTGATTAATAATTTCAAAGCCTCTACGTCATTATTCGTTTGATTTAGTTTATCCAAATCGACGTGTTCAAATTTTTTGGGCACATTAAAATCGCTTTCATAAGGAGAACTTATTCCCTCCTCGGCTCTAAATTCAAAAAGATTTTGGCAGACTTCATTATCAAAATCTTCTGGTTTCCATTGAAAGTGTTTTTTTACCTTATGAATAAAACTGATTTGCTCTTTGGTCACCTCTTCTGTATCAATAAATATACAATCCTCTTGCGTTTGCCATAATTCTGGTTCTTTAAAAGGGGACTTGATGTTTGGGAGTTTTGATTGATTGATAGCGTGTGCATATTGAATAATAGAAGAGTTTTTGGCTTGCCGAAAAATTTGCGTGAGACGAAAACAGGGAATAGTCGTTGATGAAATGATATCCTTCAATACGTTGCCCGCGCCAACCGATGGAAGTTGGTCCGCATCCCCAATAAAAAGGACCTGGCAATCATTGGGGACCGCTTTTAACAAAGAAGCAGTTAGGCTAATATCCAACATCGAACACTCATCCACAATCAAAAAATCAGCATCAAGTGGATTATCTTCATTCATTTTAAAGTCACCACCTTTCCATTCAAGTAGACGGTGAATGGTTTTGGCCTCATGCCCGATAACTTCACTCATTCTTTGGGTGGCGCGACCTGTGGGGGCTGCAAGAATCACTCTTTTTTTCATTGCAAAAAGCAATTTAACAAGCACTTGTGTCGTTGTGGTTTTACCGCAACCAGGCCCCCCTGTTAAAATTGAAAATCGATATTGCGCAATTTGGCTCACAGCATGGCGTTGCTCATCACTTAAAGAAATGGATTTTTTTTCACAATACTGGTTAATCCAAGAATGAAGACGTTTATCATCTACAGGAATAATACCTTTTAAGTCTAATATTCGTTTTGCTACCACTTGCTCATCATAAAACAATGTTTTTGAGTAATAGCCCATAAATTGCATATCTTCTTTTTGAATCATTCGAGTTTTTAATAAATACTCTTCTTCCATTTCTTCAAGAAATTTAATTAATTCCTCACCTAAATTCAAACCAATTAAAGTTGTTAATTCGGTATTGATTTGAAGCAATGTTAAATAACAATGCCCCTGTTCTCTACTTGCCGATAAAATATGTTTAATAGCTGCAATAATTCGCTTTGAACTATCTTCAGCAATACCAAGGCTTAAGGCAACTTTATCAGCTGAAAAAAATCCAATACCATAAAAATCATTGGCCAATTGATAGGGGTTTTCAGTCACAATTTGAATGGCGTCATCTTGATATTTTTTATAAATTTTAACCGCAAAAAGAGTACTTATCCCGTGGCTTTGCAGAAACATCATAACATCTCTTATTGCTTTATGTTCAGACCAGGCTTGTTCAATCATGTTTAACTTCTTGGTCGCAATGCCCGGCACTTCAGTTAATCGTTGAATCTCCTTTTCAAAAATCTCTAAGGTATTTTCTTTGAAATATTTAACAATTTGTTTTGCCGTTTTCGGGCCTACACCTTTTATTAAACCAGAACCGAGGTACTTCTCTAAAGAAGCTGTTGTTGCAGGTTTTCTTTCAATAACCTGATGCGCTTTGAATTGACGTCCATATTTTTTATCAATTGTCCATGCGCCAATAAATTCCATGGTAGCACCAGCAAATACCTTGGTTTGATGAACTGTAACTGTCTCTTGTTGATCAGGCGAACTAAATGGATGCACCCTAAGCACAGACCATCCTGTGACTGGGTTATGATACGTTACCTTACTTACAATCCCCTTAAGAGTCTCATCAATTTGTTTCATTTTCACTCAGTAGCTATGTTCAAAAAACTCAACCTAGATAGATGCCAGATTATTCGCCGCGAAAAAGCAAAACTAAAATTTATCTGAATACACCAAAGATTGCTCCATGTCATGCTTTTTAACTACTTTTTTGGACCTATGCTAATCTTATTTTTTAAAGTGAGACTCATTATCAAATTTCACCTAGTTAGAGTCAAGTCTATAAATGCTGATGTATTTGTAGGTGCTCGAAGCGCCATGAAGATTAAACAACAAGATACCTGTGCAATAAAAAGTCTTAACAAGTAGAAAGGGGCAATCGGTGTGTCGCCAATTGACCCAGTGGAATGACACATAGCAAGTCCAACCTCGCAAAAAAATTATCACATGTCTTACAAACCATGTCAATTTGATTTACAAAAAAAATCTTAATATATATAGAATTGAGCAGGTGTTTACATGTTAATAACCATTAAGAGTAGTCTTACTAAGACTTTATGCACAGGAATTTATGCAGCTTATTTACCTGTATTTAATTAATATAAGTTATTAATTATTAGTATTTATTTTAAAATACTAACAGTTTTATTTTTTCTAATAAACATAACAAAAAAATATATATATTCTTTTATTTATTAATAAACTTGAAAAAGATATTCGGCTTTTGTATTATTTGTATTCTTTAGGCGCAAAGTTAAGTATGCCATATGTTTTATTCACAAAATATTAGAGAACTTAGACAATATTATAAGACAGCCTGGAATAAAAAATTAAAGAAAGAAAACCTTTCAGACTTAGAAAAAAATATTTGCTATGTAATAGAACTACATCCTGAATATCATCAGATGTTAAATATGGAAACTTTAGAAACCAATTTTACTGACAACAATCCTTATTTACATCTTGGCTTGCATTTGGCTATCCAAGAACAAATAAAAACAAATAGGCCAAACGGCATAAAAAATGTATATATAGCATTATTAAAAAAATATACTAGTCACCAGACTGAACACGCACTAATGGAAATATTAGAAAATACTTTACACACCGCCATAAAGAATAATCATGAACCTGATGAAAAAGTGTATTTACAAGCTTGTGAAGAATTATTACATAAATTAATTTAACACTGTAAAACTGGATCTCTTTGATTTTTTTGCGCATAATACTAATAATTTTAATTTATAGTTTATTTTTATGGATAAAAAGTCCAAAACTCACTTTGGTTTTCAATCCGTTGATGAATCAGAAAAACAAACTAAAGTAAATGATGTATTTACCAAGGTAGCAGGCAAATACGATATTATGAACGATTTAATGTCGTTGGGAATTCACCATTATTGGAAGTGGCTAACAATTAATTCTGCGTTAATTAAACAACACTCCAAAGTTTTAGACTTAGCATGTGGAAGTGGTGATTTAACTAAATTAATATGTAAAAAACAATATCCCCATGTGGACTTAACCCTAGCTGATATTAACTCTGAAATGCTAACCCAGGGAAGGAGGAATTTACTCAACTGTGGATATATTGAAAATATTAGCTTTATTAAAGTTAACGCAGAACAACTCCCGTTTATAGAAAGTTATTTTGATACTATTTTAATGGCTTTTGGCTTAAGAAATGTTACTAATCAACAACAAGCACTTAATGAACTATATAGAATTACAAAGCCTGGCGGTAAAATTTGTATTCTTGAATTTTCAAAACCCAAGATGAATTGGCTTAAAAAATTATATGATTGGTATTCGTTTAACATCATTCCTAAATTAGGTAAATTGGTTGCTAATGATGAACAAAGCTATAGATATTTAGTGGAATCAATTCGCATGCATCCAGATCAGGAGCAATTGAAAAAAATGATACTAACAGCAAACTTTGATAACTGTGTTGTTCATAATTTAGCTGGCGGAATAGTGGCGCTTCATATTGCATATAGGTATTAATCACATGTTGCAGACAATTTCATTAACAACATTACAATTTGCTATTAATAAAGCGTTGTCACTGGATTTTTCCTCTAAAGAAAAAATTATTCAGTTAGAAGGAAAATACATTGAGTTGGTTATATCACCGTTAAATGTGCATTTCTACATAGGCTTCAGCCAAGGTGAAATATTGTTATTGAAAAATATTGACCAGAATCCAGATACGGTGATACATACTAGTCCATTGGGTTTAATAAGATTAAGTTTTTTACCAGCTTCAAAAATGCGTTCCTTATTCAATGACAATATTAAAATTTCTGGAGATATTTTAATAGGACAACAAATAAAAGAATTATTCGATAATATTAACGTAGATTGGGAGGGACATTTAGCGCACTTTACTGGAGATGTCGCTGCATTTCACATTGGTAAAGTTGTTAAAAAAGGAATGCAATTTAAAAAAAAATGCCTACAGCAACTACAAGACAATTCCAAAGAATTCCTCCTTTATGAACTTAAACTTATCGCCAACCAAAATGAATTAGAGGATTTTTACCAAAGTGTCGATGAAACGCGTTTGCGCGTTGAACGCTTAAATGCGCATATTAATTATCTTATGGCAAAAAATGAAAAAAATTAAATTACTGTTTAGAATAATCTATATAAAATTAGTTTTTATGCGCAATGGTATAGATGAAGTTATTACCTCGCATCCGAAGTTAAAACATTTACGTTTCATTGTTTATTTCAATCCTTGGACATTCTTTAGAAAAAAACTTAACAGAGGAGTGATTGTTCGTAAGACACTAGAAGACCTGGGGCCGTTGTTTGTTAAATTTGGTCAGGCATTGTCCACTAGACCCGATATTTTACCAGAAGATATTTCGCTAGAATTAGCCAAATTACAAGATCAAGTGCCACCATTTGCAAGCTCTGTAGTAGAGGAAATTTTAGTTACTAGTTATGGCAGGCATTCTTTAGAAGTTTTTGCAGAATTTGATAATCAAGCTATGGCGTCAGCATCTATGGCGCAAGTTCATAGTGCAAAATTAAAAACTGGCGAGAATGTGGTTGTAAAAATATTGCGTCCTAATATAAGAGCAACGATTGAAAGTGATATCTCTCTATTAAAACTACTGGCCAAATGGGTGCAAAAAATATTCCCTATTTTTAAAAATTTTAAACCACTTGAAATTGTAAAAGAATTTGAACATAGTTTATTAGACGAATTAGACTTGCATCGCGAGGCGGCAAACGCCGCACAAATCAAAAGAAATTTTCAAAACTCACCTTTGTTATTTGTTCCAGAGGTATATTGGGATTATGTAAAAGATAATATCTTGGTGATGGAAAAAATTACAGGTATTCCGGTTAATGATATCGCGCAACTCAAAAAAAAAGGTGTAAATTTAAAATTATTGGCAGAGCGAGGCGTTACAATATTTTTTACGCAAGTATTTAGAGATTGTTTTTTTCATGCTGATATGCACCCTGGCAACATTTTTGTTTCTTATCAATCGCCGGAAAATCCACAATATATTTGTGTTGATTTTGGCATAGTAGGAACTTTAACAGAATCAGACAAGCATTATTTAGCTGAAAACTTACTGGCTTTTTTTAACCGCGACTATCAAAGAGTAGCTGAGTTGCATATTGCTTCAGGCTGGGTTGGAAAAGATACGCGTCAAGAGGAATTTGCCAGTGCTATTCGTACAGTATGCGAGCCAATTTTCGAAAAACCATTAAAAAATATATCGTTTGCTCATTTGATAATGCGCTTATTTCAAGTTGCAAGAAGATTTAAGATGGAAGTGCAACCACAACTAGTACTATTGCAAAAAACCTTATTTGCAATAGAAGGTTTAGGAAGACAAATTTATCCAGATCTAGATTTATGGAAAACAGCGAAACCATTTTTAGAAAAATGGGTAAAAGAACAAATTGGCATAAAAAACTTAATTAAACATTGTCGGGCAAACATCCCTTTTATCGTCGAACAATTACCATATATGCCAAAACTAATGCATGAGGTACTGTTGCTTAGTAAGGAAAACTTTGAAGATTGTGATCATAAAAACAACCTAAGGCCGGCTTCAGGGGCAAAAAAAAGGAATTTTTTTGTTCATTGTGGTATATTAGTGGCGTTAGGAGTGGTCGCTTATCAAAATTACCATGTTAAAGATCTTGCAGATATGAATATGCTATTGTATTTTTTTGCCGGTATAGGCTTGATAAGTGTGCTTAATAAGTTTGATAAATAATATTTTTGGAGAAAATCATGGGGTTGAGCGGTATAAGTCCAATGTCGTTATTATTAATTCTGTTGATAGCAGTAATATTTTTTGGAACTGATAAATTGAAGCAGCTAGGCACAGATCTTGGTAAAGCGCTTAAAAACTTCCAAAATGCTGTGAAAGATGTAGAAGAAGATAAGTAGTAAATATTTTAGATAGTAATTTTTATATGGGACATATATGCAAAAAAAATCAAAAAGGATTAAATCAATTTTTCGTGGCGCGGTTGGTAATTTAGTCGAGTGGTACGATTGGTATGTTTATGCGGCATTTTCAATTTATTTTGCTAAATCATTTTTTCCGCATGGCGATTTAACTGCCCAGTTATTAAATACATCGGCAATTTTTGCGGTTGGATTTTTTATGCGACCTTTAGGTGGCTGGCTGATGGGGAATTATGCTGATAGGTACGGCAGAAAGAAAGCATTAATCGCCTCAGTAGCAATAATGTGTATTGGTTCTTTGATGATTGCGGTAACACCTACATATGAACAAATCGGAATTTTTGCACCAATTTTTCTGACAGTAGCCAGATTATTGCAAGGTCTTTCTGTAGGCGGTGAATATGCTTCTTCAGCAACTTATCTAAGTGAAATGGCTACAGATAAAAGAAGAGGTTTTTATTCAAGTTTTCAATATGTAACACTTATAGCAGGTCAACTGTTAGCTCTGCTAGTTCTAATTTTGTTGCAACAGTTTTTATTGACATCTGAACAATTAAATCATTGGGGTTGGCGAATTCCATTTTTTATTGGTGCAATTATGGCGTTAGGTGCCTTGTTTTTACGAATTGGCATGGAAGAAAGTGTTAGTTTTAAAACAAATAAAACAAAAAAATCAGGATTACGTGCTTTAATTAAATACCCAAAAGAAGTTTTAGTCGTAGTGGGCTTAACCATGGGCGGTACAATAGCATTCTATACCTACAGTACCTACATGCAAAAATTTCTGGTAAATAGTGTCGGTATGACAACAAAATTATCAACCGTTATAACCGCTAGCACATTATTTGTATTTATGCTGTTGCAACCACTAGTGGGTTTATTGTCAGATAAAATTGGTCGACGTCCATTATTAATTGCATTTGGAGTTCTTGGGACGGTTTGTACATTACCAATTTTAAATAAATTACATTATGTGTCTAATCCAAAGGCAGCATTCTTTCTAATAATAATTGCGTTAACCATTGTTAGTGGTTATACCGCGATAAATGCTATTGTGAAAGCGGAACTATTTCCATCTGAAATAAGAGCCTTGGGGGTAGGGTTGCCATATGCATTAACAGTATCTATTTTTGGTGGAACAGCTGAATATATTGCTTTATGGTTTAAACAGGCTGGTAATGAGCAAGGATTCTATTGGTACGTGAGTATTTGTATCTTTTTTTCCTTATTAGTGTATGTATTTATGCCTAATCCTACTAAAAATAGTAGGATAGCTAACTAATTATAATTAAAAGAAGTTGTAAGTTTTTATTGCAACTTCTTTTTGCATGGTTATAATTGTAATAATACAAAAAAAATTCGGGGCATTAAGTGTCATCAAAGGGAAGAAATATTATGAAATTAGTTTTAGCCTTTGCAATAGCAATGTCTAATTCTGCTTTCGCCATAAAAATAGCGCATAAAAAACTTGAACCTTTATTAGATGGATATTATCCACCGTATCCGGCTTTGCATATTGAAGATAAGCAAAATGCAAAGCAAATTCTGAGGGGAGAGTACCTGGCAAAGATGGGTGACTGTATAGCTTGCCATACTAATACAAAACTTGCCGCCGGTCAATTTGCGGGCGGGTTGCCAATAGCTACGCCATTTGGTACCTTTTATAGTCCTAATATTACTCCTGATAAGGAAACCGGTATTGGTAGTTGGTCTGAAAAAGATTTTATCAGAGCAATGAAGGAAGGGGTCAGAGCAAATGGTTCAAACTGTTTTCCTGTCTTTCCTTTTGTATATTTTGCTAATGCCTCTGATGAAGATATTAAGGACTTATATGCATATTTCATGAGCATAGAGCCTATTCACCATAAAAACCGTGAGTTGCCATTTCCGTTTAATCTTCCTGGGGCTAGATTTTCACTATGGGGCTGGAAATTATTATTTTTCTTCCCAAATCAACATTACCAATACGATGTTAAACATTCAAAAGAATGGAATAGAGGTAAGTATATTGTTGACGGCTTTGGCCATTGTAGTATGTGTCACACGCCTTTAAATGTTCTAGGTTCGCCAAAACAAAGATTTTATCTCTCTGGTGGTTTTGTGGATGGTTACTGGGCTCCAAATATTACTAAGTATGGTTTAAAAGGACATACTAGATTTGAAATTGCAGACGTATTTGTAACTAATGAACTACTAAACAAAGCTGGTCCTGTTGCTGGTCCTATGGCAGATGTTAACCATAATAGTTTAGGATACTTGAACCAAGAAGACAGGCTGGCTATAGCAACTTATTTGAAAACAGTTGTCTCAGAAGATCCGTTCCAGCTCCCTGATTTATCCAAGCAGCCACCTTTGAAGAAAGGAAAACAGGTCTACGTCAATGTTTGTGTAATCTGTCATCAAAATGGAGAGATGTCGGCGCCGGTGATTGGTGATAGTTCAAATTGGTACCGACGTTTACGCTCAAGTGGATTAACAGCACTTTATCGACATGTAATAAATGGGTATAATAGCATGCCGATAAAAGGTGCTTGCTTAACTTGCCAGCACGATGATATCGTTGCAGCAGTAGATTATATATTGGATAAATCATTAACTCGTGCACAGCGAATAGAGCTTAAGAAAGGCGGCGCGGAGGCTTTTCCTTCTAAACCGGAAGAAATTTACAAAGAAAGATGTAGTTTATGCCATGACAATGGAAAACTAGCCGCGCCAAGAATTGGTGATAAAGCTGTATGGCAGCCTCTTATAAAGCAGGGTCTTGATAAGCTGGTTGAAAATACAATGAAAACTGATCATCACCCTGAAAAAGCTGGCTGTAAATTATGTACAAATGCTGAAATTGTTGAAACAATTAAATATATGGTTCGCAAATCAGATGCAGATGGTAATTATTCTTTGTGGTAATTTCAATGTGGCGCAGCAAAATATTGCTGCGCCACTAAAAAATCAATTTAATCAAAAACTGGTATTTTTGAGGAATGAATAAATGTTAAAAAAATGTTTATTGATCAAAATATTATTAATAATATTTTGTTCTGTTTTTATAAATGCTTCATTTGCCAATAATTGGCGCTTGAACATGTTTAAAGGGGTTACGCCTTTAAGTCATGAAATGTATAATTTACACATGATTGCCATGCTTATTTGTGCCATTATTGGCTTTGTAGTATTTGCTATCATGATATATTCTATTATTCATCATCGAAAGTCGAAGGGCTATAAAGCAGCATCCTTTCATGATAATACTCGCCTGGAAATTGTGTGGACAGTTATTCCGTTTTTAATTTTATTAGGTTTGGCTTTTCCAGCTACACGTTCATTAATTAAGCTAGAGAATACTGACAATTCCGATGTAACTATTAAAATTGTGGGTTCGCAATGGAAGTGGGAGTATTACTACTTAAATGAAGGTGTGCATTTTTATAGTAACTTAGCCACACCGTACCGACAAATACAAAATAAAATCCCAAAAGGTAATCATTATCTATTGTCAGTTGATAAGGCTTTAGTGGTTCCGACTAATCAAAAAATTCGATTTTTGGTGACGTCATCTGATGTAATCCATTCTTGGTGGGTACCAAGGCTTGGGGTTAAAAGGGATGCTATCCCCGGTTTCATGCATGAAGCATGGGCGACAATTGAAAAACCAGGAATATATAGAGGTCAATGCACAGAGCTTTGCGGGGTAGGGCATGGTTATATGCCAATTGTTGTGCGTGCTGTACCAGAAGAAGAGTATAAAAAATGGATTAAAAAGCAGCTGGATGAGCAACAACAATGGGAGCTTAAGCAGATAAATTTAAATGCGCAGACAAATTTGACGCGAAAACAGCTGATGGCGTTAGGCAAAAAGAAATACTTACAAATTTGTTCATACTGCCACCGCGAAGACGGAATGGGTTTGCCGCCAATGTACCCTGCTTTAAAAGGTAGTTCAGTGGCAGTTGGTTACCCTATTGATAGACATATTTCAATGATACTGCATGGCGTCCCTGGTAGTGCTATGCAAGCATATGGAGACATGTTATCTAATGAGGAAATTGCCGCGGTTGTTACTTATGAAAGAAATGCCTGGGAAAACAATACCAATGATATAGTTCAGCCGGTCGATATTGCCCAAACCAGAGTAGCAAGTAAACACGAGCCTAAATTAGTTCATAAGTCAAAATGGGGAGGATTAAGATGAACCCAAGCGCAACACATATTAGTCACGGACCAGAGCAAGGTCGAGGGGTTATAGGATTTGTAAAAAGGTGGTTATATACCACTAACCATAAAGACATTGGCACCCTTTATTTACTAATCGCACTATTAAATTTCTTCATTGCAGGTGGTATGGCCTTATTAATTAGGGCGGAATTATTTCAGCCTGGACATCGTTTTCTCGACCCAAATACCTATAACCAAATGACTACCATGCATGGGCTAATTATGTTGTTTGGGGTTATAATGCCTGCCTTTACTGGAATGGCAAACTGGCAGATTCCGATGATGATTGGTGCTCCTGACATGGCATTACCACGTTTAAATAACTGGAGCTTCTGGTTGTTGCCCTTTGCATTCTTGTTATTAATGTCAACGATGTTTCATGCTGGAGGCGGACCAAATTTTGGTTGGACCATGTATGCGCCATTGTCTACGAAGTTTGCCCCACCAAGTACGGATTTTATGATTTTTTCTGTGCATATGATGGGTATATCCTCAATTATGGGCTCAATTAATATTATAGCTACTATCCTTAATTTACGCGCCCCTGGAATGACAATGATGAAAATGCCCATGTTTTGTTGGAGCTGGTTAGTTACTGCGTTTTTGCTAATAGCAATTATGCCCGTTTTAGCCGGGGCTGTTACCATGATGCTCGCCGACAGACATTTCGGCACAAGCTTCTTTGAAGCTGCCGGTGGTGGAGATCCTATATTATTTCAACATATCTTTTGGTTTTTTGGTCATCCAGAGGTTTATGTTTTGGTGCTTCCCGCTTTTGGAGTTATTTCTGAAGTTATTCCAGCTTTTAGTCGAAAACATTTATTTGGTTATAACTTTATGGTTTATGCAACCTTATGTATTGCGATTTTATCATTTATCGTTTGGGCGCATCATATGTTCACGACCGGCATCCCGCTCGGAGCTGAACTATTTTTCATGTATGCGACTATGCTTATTTCAGTACCAACGGGAATTAAGGTGTTTAACTGGGTAAGCACGATGTTTCGAGGCTCTATGACATTTGAAACGCCAATGCTATTTGCGATATCATTTGTTTTTATGTTTACTTTTGGTGGCTTAACTGGCCTAATGTTGTCTTTAGTGCCAGCAGATTACCAATATCAAGATACCTATTTCGTAGTAGCTCACTTTCACTATGTTTTGGTTCCTGGGGTGGTATTTGCGTTAATGGCTGGAACTTATTATTGGCTCCCAAAATGGACAGGTCATATGTACAATGAAGTCATGGGAAAATGGCATTTTTGGCTATCTACTATTTCTGTTAACGTGTTATTTTTCCCTATGCATTTCTTAGGTTTAGCTGGAATGCCAAGACGTATTCCTGATTATGCATTACAATTTACTAATTTTAATGTCATTACCTCAATTGGTGCGTTTATTTTTGGCATAAGCCAATTATTATTTGCCTGGAACATAATCAAGACTATACGCGGTGGAAAAAAAGTGGATGGTCAGGTCTGGGAAGGAGCGCGTGGTTTAGAGTGGACTCTTTCTTCGCCACCTCCATATCATTCTTTCTCGGTTCCGCCGGTAATTAACTAAAATAGGTGATGTATGCGAGTCCAACAATACAAACTACTGATAATTTTATTTCTAATTGTATTTGGTATGTTTGGTTTTGGATTTGCTCTTGTTCCTATTTATAATTCTTTGTGTAAAACTTTGGGTATAAATGGGAAAGTAGATTTAACTAAACGAGATGAAAACACCGCTGCTTTAATAGTTGATAAGCAGCGCAATATTGCGGTTGAATTTGTAGCAACCAAAAATGGTGCGGTCCCTTGGAAATTTTATCCTACTACTCGCAGAGTAGTAATTCATCCGGGAGAATTTGCAAAACTGTCTTTTTATGCAGAAAATTTAACTGATCATAAAATGACAGTGCAAGCGATACCAAGTATAAGTCCTGGTATTGCTGCAAAATATTTAAAGAAAACTGAATGTTTTTGCTTTGAACGGCAAACACTAAATGGTTATGAAGCGATGTATATGCCATTGATTTTTCACATTGATGCCGATTTGCCTAATGATGTAAAAACAATAACGCTGTCATATACTTTGTTTGATATTTCATCGAGCATGTAGAATAAGAGGAGAAATACATGGGTGCTCATGGTTCATATTACGTACCAAAACCAAGTCATTGGCCTTTAGTAGCCACGATTGGCTTGTTAACTCTTTTGTGTGGAGCTGCTTCTTGGTTGCACCATGATCTTTATGGGCCCTATGCCTTTTTTTTAGGTTTTGCTATTTTAGTTTTTATGATGTTTGGTTGGTTTGGGCAAGTTATTTATGAGAATAACTCCGGACGCTATGATTTGCAGGTAGATCATTCTTTTCGACTTGGTATGATGTGGTTTATCTTCTCGGAAGTGTGTTTTTTTGGCTGTTTCTTTGGCTCATTATTTTTTTCGCGCTTTTGGTCTGTGCCTATTTTATCTGGTGAGTATCATCCAATTACGCATTTAACACTATGGCCGCACTTTAAATTAGCCTGGCCTTTGCTAAATAATCCTGACAACCAAGAGTTTTTAGGCGCATCAGAGGGTATGAGTTGGTCTGGTCTTGCTCTTATTAATACTATATTGTTGCTATCGTCTAGCGTAACCATTACATGGGCTCATTGGGCATTAAAAATAAATAAGCGTCGCCAGATGCTTATCGGCACAGCTCTTACTGTAGTGCTAGGTATACTATTTTTATCCTGCCAAGCACGTGAATATTATGAAGCATATGTCGAAATGAATTTGACATTAAGTTCTGGTATCTATGGTACTACGTTTTTTATGCTCACGGGGTTTCATGGTCTGCATGTAACAATTGGTACTACTATTTTAATTTTTATTTTATATCGATTATATAAAGGACATTTTACTCCCGAAAGGCATTTTGCATTTGAGGCTGCGGCATGGTATTGGCACTTTGTCGATGTTGTGTGGCTCTTTTTGTATGTGTTTGTTTATTGGCTTTAATTAATGTATATTTTGCATTTTGCCTAGATATTTGATACAATATTGTTTTTAATAATTTACAGCTAGAGTCTTATATGAATCATCCTTATATTAACGAATTAGTTTCTGCTTATGATGCAAAGAATGTTTATACAATAAGAAATGATATTTGTGATACTCCCTTACGAAGGAAGAGAAATCACGAAATATATAGTGAAACTACTCTACCGAAACTATTTGACACTTGGAAGAAACGGCGTAAACTAATATCTCCACTCGATCATGATTTACTAGAGGAAAAAGAATTAAACGAAGAAACCACAACAGCAAGGTTTGTAGTAACAAGTGACAATGAAGTCTTGTTTGCTAATGAGGGTAAAAGAACTCCTATTGTTCCCGCGCATACCGATATGTCATCGCATGTTTATACTGCTGGTAATATTCATTTTTCTAGTGACTGGACAGAGATTGTAAAAATAACCAATAAATCTGGGCATTTTAAACCGAACTTTCAATCGCTTGTGTTTTTAATCCCATTTCTCAAAACAGTAGCTAATCAGCTTATTGCCGGTTTAGACCTTGCAGAAAATCTAGAGTTTAAAAATATAATGGATAATGAGACTGTAATTTTTTCAAAAGATGATCTGTTAAGTATTGAGCTGCATGATGCACCTGCACCTGCACCTGCACCTGCACCTGCACGTTTTGATGCTAATGGTTCGCCACTTAAACGTATTTTTTCTGCAGCAATAGAGGAACCGTTTACTCCTTCGGCTAAACGACTATAGAGAACTTTAGGTCCCTTATACAAGGGACCGCTATTTTAAATCCTAATTAATGTAAATTCTTTATTTTGTTTTGGGAATTTGCTTTGAGTAGATTTTTTTCTCAGTAAGCAATCAAATGATTGTTTTTTCTGCGTTCCTATAATGTGATTTGATCGGTCTAGTACTCCGTGGAGATTGTATATAGGATATTGCCAGCCAAAAACAAAATTGAAGTACTCCTGCAACCAGCCATCTTTTATATCAATAATAATGCCCTTGCAAGCAATATTTTGAAATGGTTTAGCAGAGAAGTCGTGTTGTCGATAGTAGCCATGACCGTAAATATAATGCGGGAAATCTCTTTTCATTATTGCCAACGGTGTGCGGATAATTGCTAAAAATAATTGTGAAATTAGCCATAGTAGTAGTAAATTAGTGGTTAATGAACGTAACTTTCTACTTTTAAATAGCTCAATGCCTGCTAATAAAGAGACGATAAAAAAAGGATATACAAATGACAGTGCTTTGCCTGCTGCCCAGTATTGTCCTTTTGCGAACAAGAATATGAACAAGCTAATTCCTGACCAGGCATAGCAGGTTGATAAAACTAAATAGCGCTTGTTATTGTGGCGCCAAAATGTCAGTAAGCAGCGTATGAATGGAATGCTAAGTAGAGCGGCAAATAGGTTACCAATTGTTACAGCTATGGGGTTTAGTGTAAAAGGTCCCAGGCCCCAAAATCCCATGATATGATAGTCATAAAGCCAGCTAAAATATGCCTGGTGCCAGTTATTAATATTGGTGGCAGCAATATGCATTTGTTTTTTAAAAAATAGCTGCAGAAAACCTATGGTTGGAATTAGTAGTACGAGTGATACAATAAGTATCCCACATATAACGTTAAGAGCTTGAATATTTTTATTATAAGTTAAATTAATTATGGTATATAAACCGCAAGCTACGAACATTATCGGTATTAGCTCCACATATAACAAAACTATACTAGCTAATAATAGCGCGCTAATCAAAGCTACGGAAATTGGCATCTTTTCTGTTTTTGCAAATAGATAATTAAACATTAGCATCACCGGTAAGGCGCTCATCTGCGACATTGCGCGAATATCCAAGATGAATTGAGCCCAGAAGCCACAAACACAGGTGATAGCTAATAGAAAAACTAGCCAACGCTGCTTAGTTATTGTATTTAACCATAGATAAAATAGACCGCTAGATAGAATAAAAAAAACTAAACTATAACTGTAATCTGCTTGGTATAGTGGGATCTTAGCCAATATAGAATAATAAGCGAAAATTAATGCTGTTGCCCAGCGCTCGGTTAATAACTCCTTAGCTAAAGGGTAGGAGGCGTGTTTGTCAAGTAGCTCTTGAAATGACGCAAATTTTAGTAGAGATAAGGGTTCATGTTGTAAAAAACCCGCCATGGTCATATAGTTAAAAGCATCTGTGCCATTGCCGCGTAATACGGTAAAATTGATACCGCCACTTATCATGGGCAATGTTAGTAACAATATTACTAAAGCATAAAAAAGCAGTAATAATTGATTGTTTTGCCAAATTTGACACCAGGTAACGCGGGATATTGTGCACATTAACAAGCTAATTGCAATGGCAATCCAGGTATAATCCCAAGCCCATTGCTCAGCTGGTATATTTAATAACGTTAAATATACGCCGACGATAACGGTGATTGCATAGCCTAAAACTGGTGCAAATATCAGCAACTCTCTTGTGGAAAAATGCCTGCCCATGCAGCTTAAGGCTGGCCCTAAACCGATTATAAAAAATGTTAAAATTAATTCCAGCATGGATTCTCGTTCAAATTAAGTCTTGTTAAGTTGATAATACTAATACGTAACGCTGCCCATTTTCATCAACTTCAGTGCCATGAATCATGGTTTCAAAACCAGGGTAATGATTGCCCATTGCATCTAGAAGTAATAAAAACTCTAAAATTACAACACTTTCTTCTGTGATGGCCTCGCCAGGCATTACAAGAGGAATCCCGGGCGGGTAAGGTAAAATCATTACGGCTGAAGTTCTACCAACCAAATTTTGAATAGGTACTTTGGTGACGTCGCCTCTTACTAATTGTTGGTAGGCGCAATGAGGCGTCATACGCATTAGCGGTAAAATATCAAAGGCATTAGATAGAACCTCCGGGAGTTTTTGTTGCACAAATAGTTGATGCAAATTTTGTGCAAGCGTTTGAATGGTCATGTGATGATAAAAGTCAGGGTGTGCATTATAGACTTGTGGTAAAACATTTTTTATAAGTGCATCTTCATCATACCACTGTTTAAATTGGTTTAGAGTGGCAAGTAACGCCATAGATTTAGCTTGAGAAATACCAATACTGAACAAAAAAAGTAGGGAGTATGAGCCGGTTTTTTCAACTATAATGCCATGTGTAGATAAGAATTTCTCAACAACAACGGCCGGGATCCCCCAGGCATCCAATTTACTATTGGAAATTCCCGGCAATAAGACGGTTACTTTAATCGGATCGAGAAATAAGTAATCGTCTGCAACATTTTTAAAACCATGCCAATGCTGTTTTGGTTTAATTTCAAAACACTCACGACTATTATCATCGCTTGGTTGCCAAACATCATAATACCATGTTTTGCTCTGTTTTTTTAATTCTTTTATTTCATGCCGAAAATCAAATGCTAAATTTATAGTTTCTTGCATTAAGTAATTACCCTGTTCGCCTTGCATCATAGCTGCCGCAATTTCACATGATGCAATGATGGGATAAAATGGTGATGATGAGGTATGCATCATGTAGTTTTCATGCAAAAGATCTTTGTTGTATGCTCCTTTAACATGAATCATAGATGACTGGCTAAAGGCTGCCAGTAATTTATGCGTAGATTGCGTTTCAAAAATTATTTGGTGTTTTGGAGCAACCAGGTTCATAGCAGAAAACTTGCTATAAATTGGATGAAATTTAGTATAAGGAACCCAAGCACTATCAAAATGTAAAGTATCTACTTTTAATTTTTTTTGAATATAATTTAAATTATAAAATATTCCATCATAAGTAGAATGGGTAATGACTGCGTACTTAGGCCAACTGTTAGCTAATGGCTGCCTGTTAATTTTTTCTTTTATCGTGGTCTCGGTCAGTTCATCGGCATGAATGCCGCCTAAAATGCCGTAAGCATTGCGCATGGGCTTCATGTAAAGAGGAATAACGTCAACCATCATTAAAAAATATGCTATTGATTTATGACAGTTTCTATCTATGAGTACTGTATCTCCAGATGTTGCTGAAGACATACCAACAATTTTATTGGCAGTTGATGTCCCATTAGTGACAATTAGCGAGCGGTCACTGCCAAAAATAGACGCAATAAATTGTTCGGCTTCTTGAATAGGGCCGGAGTGATCTAATAAGCTCCCCAATTCTTCAATTGAAATTGATAAATCGGATTGGAAAATATTTTCACCATAAAAATCATAGAAGAGCGCACCTATTGGTGATTTTTGAAAAGCCGTGCCGCCTAAATGTCCCGGAGTACAAAAGGTATAGTTTAATTTTTTAACATAATTCATCAACGTGCTAGTAAAAGGAGGAAATAAATTATTCAAGTAATCCTTGATAGTGCGTAATATTTGTTCCACATCATCTCGCAATAAATTAGAACCATATTGTAAGAAGCGTAGGTTTAGGTCAAAGTCTTCAAGGTCTATTTCAAGAGTGGCATACTGGTGAGTAATGGCAAAAATTGGTAAGTTTTTTTTATGCTCCGAAAATTTATATAAATCTTTAATTAAAAAATCTTCCCAGTCATAGATTACTGCAACCACTCGGGAATTTAAGTTGCTTATTGTAAAGGCCTCATGCATTGAACTACAGTTTGAAACTTGGTAGTTTTTTCTCTCTAGCTTTAACTGCAGCTTATTAATAAAATGTTTTTTGTAATCCTCTACATTTTGTTTTTGCACAACCAAAACATGATACATGTTCAATCCTTATGCCTCTTGTTCGACTATGGTATTTTTATTACAATTGTATCTGTTTATTATATACTTCATGGGCACAGCATATCGATAGTTTTTTCTATTTTATTAATCGCTGAGGAGTTTCTGTGAAAAAAACAAGTTATTATTTTTAGTCGGTTAGTGGCACATCTTTTATGTAAATGGCCATGGCCCCACATTTGGTTATATTGTTGCCGATGTAGCGCGACTAAGAAAACCCATGCAACACATTACAGATTATTTTTCCAAGTTTATGGTGGCGATGCAATCAGCAGATCTACTGGTAATTGACGCCTCGTCAAATAATATAAAAGGAGTTAAATAATGACATTCATAAAAGCAGAACCTGTTATGAAGCGTTCTGTTATTTATACTGATGAAGCTTTTAGGTATTCGGGTGGTAGCCTAGCATGGCGAAATAATAATCCTGGAAACCTTCGACCTAGTGCAATTAGTAAAAAACATGGACAGATTGGTGTTGTATTTAAATTTGCAGTGTTTCCTGATTATGACTCTGGCCATTTAGCATTATTAGATGTTCTAAAAATTACCTACGGTAACTCTTCCATTGATGAACGGATGGATCATTATGCACCACCGAGCGAAAATAATATGGCTAGATATAAAAAATATCGTGACCTTTCGGGAGCTCTGCGAACGAAAATATTTTTAATTTTTTTTTATTTAGGTATGTCAACGCAATTTAGAAATGTCCGCCTCTAGCAATTTAGAAATGTCCTGTTATTGCTCTCAGAATTCTCCCCTTTTTTGCCAAACAACAGTCACATCAATTAAGTTTAATCCATGTAAAATGTAATATG
>Ga0214917_10002956_pt1 | contig 20175 bp, 16 predicted proteins | sample LL_1208_BB_MetaG_FD_177983 | JGI IMG/M metagenome (GOLD analysis project Ga0214917, IMG submission 177983) | Freshwater microbial communities from Lake Lanier, Atlanta, Georgia, United States - LL_1208_BB | ecosystem: Environmental > Aquatic > Freshwater > Lake | place: USA: Georgia | collected...
ACGCGCGGAGTACCGCCTGCTTTTGAGGCAAGACAATGCCGACCTGCGACTGACCGAGAGGGGAGGGGAGCTTGGTTTGGCCTCCGCCGAGCGGGTCCGGCGCACGCGGGAAAAGCGGAATCAAATTGATGAATGCCGCTCCCTGCTCGGCAAGGCCCGACGGGAAGGCAAGTCACTGGAGAGTTGGCTCCGCAGGCCGAATATCACATGGAACGACCTGCCCGAGGAGTTCCAGCGGGTGCCGGGGGAAATTGCCGAGGCCGTTGAGGCTGACGTGAAATACTCCGGATATATCGCCCGGGACTTGGAACGAATCGGAACGCTCAAGGAAATGGAGAGCCGGGAGATCCCGGAGAATTTCAATTATGAAAGTGTGGCGGGCCTGAAAAAGGAAGCCCGCCAAAAGTTGATGGAGGTTCGCCCGCGAACTTTCGGGCAGGCGTCCCGCATCTCGGGGGTCAATCCCTCGGACATATCCGCCCTCGCGGTTTGGGCGGCGCGATAAAGTTTGCGCAACCTTACAGCTCGCGATTCAGCTTCTTGGCGGTTTGGCCTTTGATGGCGCTGTACAGAATGGCCTGCTCGCCGTACTCGATCCAGGGACCGAAGGGAACTTGGTCATCCTCGACAAATTTCCAATCGGTCTTGTCCAGTCCGCTCAAACCAAGATAGTCGCGCACCGCTGGCGAAACATCGAGTCCGGCCCGGGAGTAACGCGTGGGCCTTTCCTCCCCGAACACGTATTCGGCATGGTCGTAGCGAAGGGGACCTACGTCCTCCCATTGAGCGTAGCAGACTTTATTTTGGAACTTAATCATCACCCAGCGTCCCTTGCACTGGGATTCCATGTGGTCCTTTTTGTAGTCCACCTCGCTCCACCAAGGGACGTATTTCCGGGATTTTTCAGGAAAGGCGATGTCATTGAAGGGGAGGGCCACATAAAAAGGGTTAAGCGTGGGGGCGAACTTCTTGGGCAGACTCGCCTCGCGGAACTTTTTGGCGTCCTTGCGGTCGTCCGGGCAGTCGATCCCGCCAAAATTTTTTTTCCAAAACTCATCCCATGCGCTCTTGATGTTTTGCGTGGAACTGATGCTCGAACCCCCCTGGCCGATCCAAAAATAGGTCGTCACAATATTTCGCTTTAGAGGAAAACTAGGGGTAGTGGCTTCGCGAGGCTGAACAGGACTTTTTACAACCTGGCCTTGTTTTGTAAGAGATTCATTGGCAGCACTTTTAAACGGAAAAACCAAGGCCATACAAGCACACAATTGAACAAACAACCGTTGCATACATCATTGGATTAAGTACTTGAGCACATTTGTCAACAGATATCCGTAAAATCTTTGGCTGGTGCCAACCAAGTCCAGTCCCCAGGGATCGCACCGAATGCAAGGTTGGAGGCCGGGCCTAGGCCCGGCCTCCAAAGAAAGGGAGCTTGGCTTCGGGGGTGAAATCTTTATGATTGTCATGCTTCACTGCTTGATTTCGATAGAAAAAAAGAGGTGAAGCCAGGGATTCTCGCCCGCCTTAGCGGGCAACGAAACTGAAACCACATTCCCTAGAAAGGGAAGCTCCGGTCAATCGGGGTCATAAACGGACAGGAAACAGACATATGTTGGCCACTGAAGCAGAAGTGAAACGCTTGTTGGACGCCGGAGTCCACTTTGGACACCGGACCGATCGTTGGAACCCCAAAATGAAGGAGTTCATTTTCGGACCTCGTAACGGCATTTATATTCTCGATCTCTCCCGTACCGCCGAGCAGGTCCGCAAAGCCGCAGATTTTCTCCGTGAAGCCGTGGCCAAGGGGGGAAAAATCCTTTTTGTAGGAACCAAAAAGCCGGCCCAGGAAGTGGTCAAGGAGTTGGCCGAACGCACAAACTCCCACTACGTCAATGGACGCTGGCTGGGTGGAACCTTGACGAATCTTGCCACCATCCGCCGCAGCGTGGGGCGCCTGAAAAGCATTGAAGACAAGGAAAAGTCGGGTGCCATGGACCTGTTGCCGAAAAAAGAGGCCGCCACGCTCCGCCGGGAAAAAGCCAAGCTGGCGCGAAACTTGGCCGGCGTCCTCGAGATGGACAAAATTCCCGCCGCCATGGTCGTGGTGGATTTGACCCGGGAAGAGATTGCCGTCCGGGAGGCCCGCCGCCTGAATATCCCGGTGGTCGCCCTTGCCGACACCAATGCCGATCCGGAGCAGGCGGACATAGCGGTTCCCTGCAACGACGATGCGATCCGCTCGATCCGTGCGGTGATGGAGCCCATGGCCGAGGCGATCGAGGAAGGACGCCGCCACGGAGCCACCAGCGAAGGGTCGGAAAAAAAAGAGAAAAAAGGGAAGGCTTCCAGGGAGAAGGAAGCCGCTTTGACCGCCTAATGTAGAGCGAAAGGAACTTTCTCATGAGCACTGCCGTCACCATCGACCCGAAAATTGTCAAAGAACTCCGCGACCGGACCAACGCCGGTATGATGGATTGCAAAAAAGCCCTTACGGAGGCTAACGGCAATCCCGACGAGGCGGAAAAAATCCTGCGCAAGAAGTTCAATCTTTCCGCCGGGAAAAAGGCGGGCCGGGAAACACGCGAAGGCGTGATTGCCTCGTACATTCATCTTGGGGGCAAGGTCGGGGTGCTGGTGGAGATCAACTGTGAAACCGATTTCGTGGCCAAAAACGAAATTTTCCGCGAGCTCGTGAAGGACATCACCCTGCAGATTGCCGCCGCCAGTCCGTTGTATGTCAGCCGGGAAGAGGTGCCGGAAAAAGTTCTCCAAGACGAGCGTGAGGTGGCAACCGCCCAAATCAAGGGTAAGCCCGCCCCGGTGGTCGAAAAAATCGTCGCGGGCAAGGTGGAGAAGTATTACAGCACCGCCTGTCTTTTGGAACAGGCCTTCGTCAAGGACGCCAACCTCACGATCAAGGAAGTCATCAACAACAAGATCGGGGAGCTGGGGGAAAACATCGTGGTCCGTCGTTTCACGCGCTACGCCGTGGGCGAGGGGATCGGTGTCGCCAAGCCTGAAGAGCCCCAAGCCTAAGCCTCGCTTCTGAAGTTTTGAGGGAGGATGGTTTCTCCCCTTTTTTGGTCCCCCGCAGATTCGTAACGCTTTTGGCCAAATTCAGCCATCCAAGGCGAATCATTTGTGCCAACCGCCAATAAAACAAATCGCATGTATTTGCTATTCAGCATCATGCGTTGATTTATAAAAACCAGCTAGAGTTGGCATGGCATCTGCTGCAGGAGATTTGACCCCGTAGTGACAGGTCTGCACTAATGGTCCGCCCGTGGCGAAAAAAAACAGGCCAAGCAAAGGAGAACAGTATGACGATGCAAAGCATGTTAGGATGGCGCCCGCTGGTGGTGCTTTCCGTGTTGTGGATGTCGGTGATGGGAGTCCGTGGGGAAGCCCCGACCCCGACGCTCGAGCAACGGGTGGCTGGACTGGAGGCCTATCTGGGCAACACCGATCCGACTGCCCCCCTAAAAGATGCGAAAGGGAATATTCCTGAAGGATTAACCACCGCCTCAGTGGGTGTGGCGGGTCCGGGACATAACGGCTGGATGATGACATCCGCCGCCTTGGTTCTCTTTATGACCCTCCCGGGTCTTGCCCTCTTCTATGGTGGGTTGGTCCGAACAAAGAATGTTCTCTCCATCCTCGCCCAATGCCTCGGAATCACCGGGTTGGTTTCCATCCTTTGGTGGGTCGTGGGGTACAGTCTGGTCTTTGGGAAGGGGTTCAACAGCCCCATCCTTGGCGGTTTGGAGTTCTCCTTTCTGAAGGGCGTGACCTCCGCTCCTAACACGGACTACGCCTACTGGGTCTCCCATAACGTGTTCAGCATGTATCAGATGATGTTTGCCATCATCACGCCCGCCCTGATCATTGGGGCGATCGCGGAGCGCATCAAATTCTCCGCCGTGCTGCTGTTTGTCGGCGCGTGGATGTTCATCGTGTACTTCCCGCTCGCCCACATGGTCTGGGGCATCACCGGGTTGATGAACGGTGTTTGGAACTCTGGCGCGTCCATCAAAGCGATCGACTTCGCCGGCGGCACCGTGGTCCACATGTCCTCCGGATGGTCGGCCCTAGTGCTCTGTCTCATCCTCGGCAAGCGATTGGGCTTCGGCAAAGAGCCGATGCCTCCGCACAGCATGGTGCTTTGTATGGTCGGCACGGGAATGCTTTGGGTCGGTTGGTATGGATTCAACGCCGGTTCGGCCGTGGCGGCTGACGGCGTGGCTTCCAACGCCTTCCTCACCACGACCATGGCAACGGCAGTTGCCTCATTCGTCTGGGCGGTGGCCGAGTATTTTGACAAGGGCAAGGCCAGCGTGCTCGGATTCTGCTCAGGTGCGGTGGCGGGCCTTGTCGTCATCACTCCGGCCACCGGGTTTGTCGACGCCTCCGGCGCGATTATCATCGGAGTGGCCGCGGGTCTTGTTCCCTGGTTCTTCTGCACTCGGGTGAAGCAGTGGTTCAAATATGACGATGCCTTGGACACCTTTGGGGTGCATGCCGTCGGCGGAACCTTGGGCGCCTTCCTCACGGGCGTGTTGGCCACGGCCGAAGTGAATTCGAACTTGAACACCAACCTCAAGGACCTCGTCGGTAAAACGCTTTACCTCGAGCAGCTCAAGGCGATGGCCCTGACCATCGTTCTTTCGGTGGTCGGCACCGCCATCATTGCCTTTGTCATCAAGGCATTGTTGGGTCTTCGGCCCAGCGCCGAGGCCGAACGCGAAGGTCTCGATGTCAGCGACCACGAGGAAAAGGGTTACATTTATTAATCAGGGGTTCGCCCCGGAAAGCTGAGGTATCCATATGTCCCTGAAAAAAATCGAAGCGATCATCAAGCCCTTCAAGCTGGAGGAGGTGAAGGAAGCCCTTACAGAGGCCGGCATCGAGGGCATGACCGTCACCGAGGTCAAGGGGTTCGGCCGCCAAAAGGGCCACACCGAAATCTACCGTGGATCGGAATACACGGTCGACTTCCTTCCCAAGGTGAAGTTGGAGATCATTCTGCCCGATGCGTCGGTTCCCAAGGCCTCGGCGGCGATCCTGAAGGCCGCCAAGACCGGCAAAATCGGCGACGGAAAAATCTTTGTTCTGCCTGTGGATGAAGCCATCCGCATCCGGACGGAGGATAAGGGCGAGAAGGCAATCTAAAGGCCTATTTCCGGCGTGACGGGGACCGCATGAGCGGGGTATCAAGAATACCCTCTTTCGCGGACCCCGTCCCGACGGGGAAGCAACCCAACCAAAGGAACCAATTATGGCACTGAAAAAAATCGAAGCGATCATCAAGCCCTTCAAGCTGGAGGAGGTCAAGGAAGCCCTTACGGAGGCCGGCATCGAGGGCATGACCGTCACCGAGGTCAAGGGGTTCGGCCGCCAAAAGGGCCACACTGAAATCTACCGTGGATCGGAATACACGGTCGACTTCCTTCCCAAGGTGAAGTTGGAGATCATTCTGGGATCCTCGTTGGTGGATAAGGCGGTGACCGCCATTCTCAAAGGAGCCAAAACCGGAAAGATCGGCGACGGAAAGATTTTTGTCCTGCCCGTGGATGAAGCCATCCGCATCAGGACGGAAGACAAAGGGGAAAAAGCGATCTGAGATGCCGGCCGGCACAACAGACGCGACCAAGAAAGGAAAGACAACCATGGCAGCGAAATACCTCAACGCAAAATCGGGCAAAGAAGTCTTGGCATTCGCCAAGGCTCACAACATCAAACTGGTGGACTTCAAGTTCTGCGATATTCCCGGCACTTGGCAACATTTCACCACCACCCTTGCGGAGTTGGAGGAGTCGACTTTCAAGGAGGGCCTCGGATTCGACGGTTCGTCCATCCGCGGTTGGAAGTCCATCAATTCCTCAGACATGTTGGTTCTGCCGGATCCCTCGACCGCCATGGTCGATCCATTCAATGCCGAGCCCACGCTGAGCCTGGTTTGCACCGTGATCGACCCGATCACCATGCAAACCTACGAGCGCGATCCCCGGAGCATCGCCCTGCGAGCGGAGAAATATCTCCAGAGCACCAAGATCGGCGACGCCGCCTACTTCGGACCGGAACCGGAATTCTTCATTTTTGACGATGTGCGCTATGACTCCTCGTCCCGAAGTGCCTTCTATCATGTGGACTCCGTGGAGGGTATCTTCAACAGCGGCCGGGAAGAGTTGCCCAACACGGGCTACAAGATCCGCCACAAGGAAGGGTACTTCCCCGTTCCGCCGGCGGATACCCAGCAGGATATCCGCAACGAGATCACCCTGCTCCTCGAAGACCTCGGCGTGCATGTCGAGCGGCAGCACCACGAAGTGGCGACCGCGGGTCAGGCGGAGATCGACATCCGCTTCGACACCTTGGTTCGCACCGGCGACAACGTGAACCTCTACAAGTACGTGGTGCGCAACGTGGCCCGGCGTCATGGAAAAACCGCCACCTTCATGCCGAAGCCCCTGTTCGGGGACAACGGTTCCGGCATGCACACCCACCAGAGCATCTGGAAGGACGGGAAACCGCTCTTTGCCGGCAAGGGGTATGCCAACCTCAGTGACATCGCCCTCTACTACATCGGGGGGATTATTAAGCACGCCCGTGCGTTGACGGCCATCACCAACCCGACGACGAACAGCTTCAAGCGTCTCGTCCCCGGATTTGAGGCCCCGGTCAACTTCGCCTATAGCGCACGGAACCGCAGCGCAGCCATTCGGATCCCGACGTACTCGTCGAACCCCAAGGCGGTGCGCATCGAGTTCCGCACTCCGGATCCCGCGGCCAACCCTTACCTCGCCTGCGCGGCGCAGATGATGGCGGGCTTGGACGGAATCCAGAACAAGATCCACCCGGGCGACCCGCTCGACAAAAACCTCTATGAGCTTCCCCCCAAGGAGTTGGCCAAGGTTCCGAGCGCTCCGGACTCGCTTCTCGGGGCTGCACAAGCCCTCGAGAAGGATCATGACTTCCTGCTCAAGGGAGACGTGTTCACCAAAGATATGATCGAGACCATCCTGGAAATGCGCGTGAAGGATTATGACGCCCTGCGCCTGCGTCCTCATCCGCACGAATTCTCGATGTATTATGATGTCTGATTCGGCCTAAAGCCGGTCACCCGCGCAACAACCCCGGTGGGAAGCCACCGGGGTTGTCTGTTTTTGGGAAAAAGGCGACCCGCCCCGTTTATCCGTAGGCGTTAAGCAGCGGGAAGGATCTTCCCAGAACGGGACCGGATTTGACCCCCAGGTGCTTTTCCAGAACCGTGGCGTACACCGATCGGAAATCGACGTTAAACTGGACGTCCCCGTCGTGGAGGTCCTTTTTCTCCAACGAGGGCATTTTCCCGTGGAGCCCGGCATGGACTGATCCCCCCGCCAGAAAAAGAGGAGCGGCGGCTCCGTGATCCGTTCCGCCGCTGGCGTTTTCCCTCAGGCGTCGGCCAAATTCACTAAATGTCATCAAGCTGACGCGGTCCAGGTTTCCCTGAGCTTTGAGGTCGGCCAGAAAAGCGGCCACGGCATCTCCCATCTCGCGTAACAGACGTTCATGGGCGCCGGCTTGGTCGACATGGGTGTCATAACCGCCTTGGGAGATATAATAGACCCGTGTGGGCATTCCCCCCGCGATCAGCCGGGCCACCGAGGCAAAATTCTGGGCCAAGCGGCTACCAGGGTAGGAGACGGCGTTTTTGGCGCGGGTGGAGGCCTTGGCGATTTCCTGCTGGCTGACCTTGGCGTCCATGTCGGTGCGTTCTAAAAAATCAAGCGAGGACATTTTTCCCTTGTTGCTTGAACCGCTGATCTCCCCGATCGATCCTCCGGCCGGACCGTCTCCCTCGTCATCCTCCATCATGACGGAGCCGTCCGCCTCCAGTTGTGGGCCGGGTTCACGCGGTTTCTTTTTTCCGCCCCCAACCCAGTTGCCTTGGTAAAGCACCCCTTTGGGGGTGGCGGCGGCGAAGGCTTGGGGGGTTTGACCGGCCAACGCGATCCCCACGGAGGCGTCGCACCCCTGGCATGCGTTGTCGAAATATCGTCCGATCCATCCGGTGGTCGAGGACTGGTTTTCATCGGTGGCGGTGGCCCAGATTTCGGTGGAGCGAAAATGAGAGCGGTTGGGGTTGGGGTATCCGACCGCTTGCACCACCGCCAAATGGCCGTCCTGGTAGGCGGTCGAAAGCCCGGCCAACGCCGGATGCAGCCCCGTCTTCGAATCCAGCAAAAGGGCACTCTTGTCCCGGATGGCAAGCTTGGGGCGGGCTTTAAGATACTCGTCGTTGCCGACCGGGATCACCGTATTCAGCCCGTCGTTTCCTCCCGCCAGTTGCAAAACCACCAGAATCTTACCATCCTTGCCCGTGACGCCCTGAACCAAGGCCCCATCCGCCTCGGCATGGAGACACTGCATCGTCCGGCTAAGAAAGGTGGGGAGGCTCCAGCAAAGCGAGCCGCCCAGAAGCCCCGTGCGCAGAAATTCCCGACGGGTCTTGAGATCAGGGGATGATTCCATCGCGGCTCCTTTCAGGTAACTTGATAAGCGGGGCTTTGCACGAGTCCGAGGATGATTTTTCGGATCGTGGCATCCGTAAGGGGAAGAATGGTCCCGGAACTTTCCACCAGTCTTTTCCGCTTTTCTTCCGGCATGGGGTAGCCGAAGAGAAATCGGTCCGACAGCGTCGAAATCAACTTTTCCGGATCCCGGCGATCTCCAGGGTCCACCAGCTGGCCCACCGGGGCGGGGGAGAGGGCCAGTAGGGTGCGGGCTTTTTTCGCGGCCTGAAGTCTCAGATCTTTCTCGGAAGCATCCGTCATACCTACGGGGGCAGGTGAGGAAGGATCCGTGATCATGGGCGGGGGAATCTCCCGCAGACCGCTTTCAATGGCGAGCCGAGCCAAATCCATTCCGGCCAGACGCTGCATGCCACGGGTGCCGGCCACGACCCAGGAGGTGTACTCATAACGTTTGGCCAAGGTGGACGTGTTGATCCAAGTGATGCCACCGTCCCACCCTTTGACGTTGGGGGGTTCCAGAAGTTTTTGGCCCAACTCTGCCAGCATGTTGGAGGCCAGGGCCGGGGCGGGGAGGGGGGAGCCGAGTTGGCGGCATAAACCCACGAGCCACTCCGTGGGAGATTTGACGCGGTCCTCCGCGTGTCGGGGGTCATAAAAAGCGGGGTGCGTCCACATGGCCTGGAGAAAGGGGCGCATGGCGCCATCTAGACGTTTCCATTCCTCAGCCAGTTCCGTCTGTAGATCTTCTTCGGGAAACCATCCCGCGTAAAACCGCCACAACTTACGGGTGATCCAGATCGGAGCGGCTTTCTGGGAAAGGGCGATTCGTACCACGTCCTCTCCGTCGAAGCTCCCTCTCTGTCCGAAGATCTTCTTCGATTTGGGGTCATGCCAGTTTTTTCGGTCCATGAAAACCGGCGGGGTATTTTCCTGGTCCTCCGGTTCTCCCGGCTTGCGGGGCCAACCCACCGTCCAACCGGCAAAGGCCCGGGCGCTCTCTTGAATGTCCTGCTCCGTGTAATTGCCAACGCCTAGGGTGAAGAGCTCGAAAAGCTCGCGGGCAAAGTTCTCGTTGGGCGCATCCGCACGATTTTTCGAGCCATCCAGGTAAATGAGCATCGCGGGGTCTTTGGCCACTGCCAAAACCAGTTCGTGCCAGCGACCATAAGCGTTTTCCCGGAACATCTGGTTCTGGTTGAAAAGCATGACGGGGTTGCGAACCTTCTCCGCGCTGGTTGCGAAGTGGCCGTGAAGAAAGAGAACCAGCTTTTCCCGGGCGGCCAGGCCGGGTTGGGCCATCCGGTCCAACCACCAACCCCGGATCTCGGTAAACCGGCGGTCTTGTTCGGCCCGGACCGCACGGAACAGTTCCCGGCCTTTGGATTCCCGTTCCTTGGGCGGGAGGAGGCGAAGTTTTTTCCTAAGAAAACGCTGCTGCTCAGTCAACCCAGGCAGGAGAACGTTCGGAGGAGGGGTCACCGCCGCCAGTTTTGTCGGCCCCAAAAGATGATCGGTGGCATCCACCGGTCCCATTCCTGCCAAACGATCAACCTCGTCTGGAGTTCCTCCAAACCCGGCTCTTTGGAGGAGTTGGCCGGCTTTGGCTCGATCCCAAGCCGAGGGAGACAGGGTGGCTAACATTCCAAGAGATGAAACTAGCATAAGGGAAAAAAGATGCGCTTTTTTATGCGGATTTTTTCCTTGGGGCGTATCAGAGTCTTTTCGGGGGACATGGAGTCCCGACCCGCGCCGCAACTATTCACCATCTATCAGCAAGCCAATAAGTTGGCACCTCGACTTCGGATGAGGCTTTTCCATGATGGGGCCATGAAATCAACTTCTTCCACCACCCCCCAGATCATCCGGGTCGTTGGTTACGGCCTCCTCGCCTTTGCGGGAATCGATCTTCTCTTTCAACTCTTGGCGAACCCCTTTGGCGGCGCACTTCAGGCTTTCCGCTTTAGCTCGGGATTGGTGGATCGCACCCCCGTCCCCCTGCTGGCCTTGGGGGTCTTACTGGCAGTGCCTCGTCCCATCTCCTTGCCCCTCGAGAGAACTGTAATGAGGCTTCTTTCCTTTGTGCCCTTCGTCTATGCGGCCGGATTTTTGGCGGTCATCGCCGCGGCGTTAATCACAGGAAACCGCTTGATCGTCGTGGCGGAGCAACAGATTGCCGCCCAAAGCCAGGCTCAGCTGCGCCAATTGGAAACAACCGTGGATCGCGTCAAATCGCTGAATGCTGCCGAACTTTCGACGGTGGTTTCCAACTTCAACCAGCAGAACCGCACGACCATTCAGTCCGGTGAGTTTCTCAGCAAATTGACCCAGCAAACAGATTCCCAAAAAGCCCAACTTAAAGAGGGAACGGCCCGGGCTCTTCAGGCACAGCGCCGGGCGATGACCCTGGAGTTGCTCAAGGTTCTGCTGGGAGCGGCGGCAGGCTCGGGAATTATGTTTCTCCTGGGGGGGGCGGGAGCTTGGGCCCGCACCTCGGGGGGCGGACAGGGCTGATCGGAAATCTGCTTGGTCAAGCTTTGCGTCCGGTACGAGGGGCAGTTGCGCTGCTCCGCACAGCATGGGCCTTCGGGCCGCATGCTGGAAACGGATGCGCCGGTTGACAATGAGGGAAAGGGAGAAAGTTTTTCCCCCACGGATCTGGTGGCCACGGCCTTGGCGACTTGCATGGCGACCATTATGGGAATCATGGCCAAACGACACTCCATCGACCTCACCGGGATGGAGGTGGTCACAACCAAGGAGATGAGCCCTGACGTACCCAGACGGATTGTGGCCCTGAAATCGAGAATCACCGTCCCTCTGCCCGGGGATCACCCCCAGCGGAAATTGTTGGAGGCAGCCGCTTTGGGATGTCCGGTCCATCACAGTCTCGATCCGAGGATCGACAAACCGGTCGAGTTTATTTGGAAAAAGTAAGAAAGGGCTAGGGACCTGTTCCGCCGGGCCGCTTCACGGGCATCAAGATTCGGGCGGGTGAATGAATCCGTATGGGTCAAATCCTAACGTACGAACGCCTAATTGTGGAGGCCCCATCGAGGTTGCTCCATCATTTTGATTCCCCTCGCAAAAGGGCGGAGGTGTATTTATGCTTTGCCGTTCAGGGACAGGTGCCGGAGCGGTCTATCGGGCACGCCTGGAAAGCGTGTGTTGGTGAAAGCCAACCGAGGGTTCGAATCCCTCCCTGTCCGAGCCTTAGAGAGGACAGGGAAGCCACCCATCAGCCCGTGGCGAGATGGCGATGGGGCCGGGATTGGTCCCCGGGGAGTCGAGTTCCGACAGAATTTGATTTTCATCTTAATCTTCATCTTCATCGAAAAACGGCTACTTTTGAGTGGTGAGTGCAACACTGCCCATTTCCGTCTGTATGATCTCCGGGGCGGATGCCGGCCGCATCGCGAGGGCTTTGGAAAGCGTGCGGAGTTGGACGTCCGAGCAGATCGTGGTGATCAATGATGACGTGAAGGATGGGACGGACCGAATTGCCGAAAAACTGGGAGCCAAAGTTTTTCGGGAGCCATGGAAGGAACACATCGGTCAAAAGAATTCCGCCGCGGCCAAAGCCACCCAACCGTGGATCTTGGGGCTCGATTCTGACGAGGAGGTTTCAGACAAACTGAGAAAGGCCATCAGCCGCTTCATGCTTTCGGTGCAGGTCGATCCGCCGGATGCCTTTCGCATGGCGCGCTGTTCGCTTTTTCTCGGCCGTTGGGTGCGTCATGGGGACTGGTATCCGGATTGGCAGACAAGGTTCTGGAGGGCCGGCCGAGCCAAGTGGGGCGGGGTGGATCCACATGACCGGTTGGAAGTGGAAGGGAGGGTCGCCACGTTGCATGGGGATCTCCTTCATTACTCCAACCCCTCCATTTCCAGTTATGTTTCGAAAATAAACTACTTCTCCGATCTTTACCTCGAGGCCCGCCTTAAAAAAGGGGCGCGCTGGTCCCCGGGGGAGGCCTCTTTTCGCGCATTTTGGCGGTTTGTCCGTGCTTACGTTCTCCGGTTGGGTTTTCTGGACGGGTTCCCCGGATTTTATATTGCGGCCTCGACCTTCTATTCCACGTTGGTGCGCCACACCCGCCTGTTCGAGCATCAGCTTTCCAAAAGAACGCTACCCCCTCAACCCTGACCGCACCCAACGCTAAAAGCGAACATTGATGCCGAATTGCACGGCATTGGAGATCGGAATGCCGGGGTGAAAGCTGGAGTAGTCTGGGTTGATCAGGCCAAGAAGTTTGTACGTGAGGTCAAAATCCACCATGTCCGAGACCTGCCAGAGAAATCCCGATCCCACCGAAAAGGCAGGAGTAAACTGCTGGGAGAATTGGTCGGAGGTTTCATATTGTCCAATCTGGGTGATTTGGAGTTGGCTGTAGGCGAACCCGAATCCGGTGGAGAGGTAGGGTTTCCAGCGGCCCTTTCCCGGCCAGCGGAAGACGGCGGAAAGGAGCGCTGGCACCTGAAGGTACCGTCCTGTGAGAGAAACGCCCCCGGAGGGGATCGACTGAGCCCCCTCCTGGGTGGCAACCGTTCCGCTGCCACTGAGGTGGTCGAGCCCGTTGTAGAGGATTCCGGCGGAAAACTCGGCCCCCAACCAATCGTTGAAATTGAAGCCCGGCACGACATCGAAGCGAACCCCGGGGTTGATGGAGAGGCTGGGATTCGAGAGAGAGCCGCTGATACCCGGCAGCACGCTGCCGGACAAGTTTTGCGAGCTGGTCAGGTTGTTGGGAAAAGCAAACCCCAAGTCCGTCCGCACGTAGGGGCCCAGGCAGTCGGAGGGGGTGGGAACGACAAACTCCTTGTCCGAAAACTTGTAGGTCATGGACCAGTTCGCTCCGGCGGTCAGGTTGGTGAAATCCCCGGTCTCCGCGATCTGGCTCGTACTGTCGCTCTTCGAATAATTGAAGCTCAATCCAGTGGAAAGCTCCGGGGAGAGCTGGAAGTTCAATCCTAGCCCAAGCGTGTATTGCTGATCCAACCTCCGGTAAAATCCGTTGGCCGTGCCGGTAAACTGACCCTGGTTGTTGTAGTCCGCGGTGGAGGGAGCCGTGGAGGCGTCGGTGTAATAGGCAAGTCGGTACGCGGCAAAGGGGGTAAGGGAAATCTTGTCGGAAAGGTTGACGAAGTACGTTCCCGTAAGACTGTTGTCCGTCCGGGAAAAATAGGTGGGATCGGCGAAGACGTACGAGGCCCGCCAATTGAGGGACACCGCTTGATTTTCCGTGAAGGGATGGAAGTAAGACGCATTGTAGGCGAAATTGAACTCGTTGAGAAAATTCGTCTCGCCCGCGTTCCCTTCCCCCACCGCCTGTTCCCGCTCCGCCGGACTATTCAGATAGAAATAGCCGTTGTAATCGAACGAAAGGCCCACCGAAAGTTCGTCCGTGATCTGTTTGTTTCCACGAAAGAAAAGATTCATCAGGACAAAATCCTGAACCAACCCGATATCGTAGAGCCCGGACTGATTCTGGCTTTGGGAGACTGTGGAGGCGGGCTCCTCCTGCTGGAAGTAATTGAAGAAGGAGGCCCGCACCCCCACCTCTGGAAAAAACTTGTCATAGCCCGGCATCGTGGAAAATGTCGGGGCCCAGGCCGCTTCCAGCGAGGAGACCGATTGCCAGGCCGCAACCACGTTGAAGGAGTTTTTGGCGTAGTTGGCGTTGGAGAGCCAGTTGAAGGTCTGGTCGGCGCGCAGCCGACAAAAGGGCAACTCGGGCCTCTCCCGCAACATGCGCAGCGACCCCAAATCCGGCGAAACCTCGCTCGCTTGGACCGCATCCTGTTCTTCGGGTCGGGGTTGCACGGCTTGTTGCCGTTGCCGGTCCCGCTCTTGCTGGGCTGCCGCATCCGTCACGGCCTGTTGGCCCACCGCACTGGGGAGAGTTTGCGCGGTGAGTTGAGGCACGTGAGCGACCAGGATTGCCCCCAGACATAGGGACAAAAACGCTCGCCCAGAATTGAGCTTAAAACTCTTTTCCACCAACTCGATTTTTTTAGAGAAGGCAGAATCTAATACAACATATAGGTAGTATAAGAAAATTATACTACTAATAGATTCTTAGTAAAAACTATCGGTACTGTTTGAGGTTATTGCGAATGCGTTGATGGACAGAGTGGACCAGAATTTTAGGCTCGATCACCCTGGCATGCTCCCCCCAACTCAGAATCCAACGCTCGATTTCCTCCAGAGCCCCCAAGGTCAGTTCCAGTTCAATCTCTCCGCCTTTCCGCTCCCGAAATTTCTGGCTTGGGTGCCAGTCCCTCTCCCTCACGAGGCGGGCGGCAAAGGGGTCAAAGCGGAGAATCACCCGGTGCTTTCCCGAGCCCCCGAACACCCCGAACCCTGACTTCAACTCCTTCTCGGCCGAGAAATTTCTCGGACGGTCAAAGGTTTTACCGGTGAGCCTCGGGGCGCGGATGCGGGCCAACGCAAAGGTGCGCAATTGGCCCCGAAGTGGATCATGTGCGAGCAAGTACCAGGCATTGTCGACATTCGCCAGATGATAGGGTCGGACATTACGTGTCTCAGGACGGGCGGCTTTGAGGGAACGGTAGGAAAAAACCACTTCCTGCCGCTGGACGATGGCCTTCGCCAGCAAACGAAAAATCTCCACATCGGCCGCGGACGCGCCGGTTACCCGGAACGAGTAGTCCGCTCCCCATTCGCCGAGATTGAAGCTGACCTCCTCCTTGAGGGCGCCCGTCAGTTTTTGAAACGCGCTCGACAAGGTCTTCTCGAAGGGGGTTCCCCGGTACTGGGCCAAGACTTTTTGCGCGACAAACAGAGCAAGGATCTCGCCTTCGCTCACCTGAAGAAGCGGAAAGGCTTCAACGGGTTCGGTGTATCGAAAGGTGTATTTTGTGGCGTTGTACTCGATTGGCAAGTTTAGGCGGTCCCGCATGAAATCCAGATCCCGCTGGATGGTTTTGTAGGAGACCTCGAACTCCCGGCTCAGCTGTTGGCAATTCACCGGTCGATCGTTCATCAGAAGATCGTGGAGGCGTTGCATCCGTTCCAGGGGGGGGCGGCTGTGGCCACCGGACAACGGGGAAACATGTTTCTTCATAGGACTCTTAATGTCCTACCCCATGAAGCAAACTGCAAGTCAAAAGGAGGCACGAATGGAAACATGGGTTCATTGTCGGAGATGCGGGGAGGACACCAACCGCGCGGATTGGGAAGCCGGGCGGGGATGTTGTGCGCATTGTGGCGAAGCGACCGGCGCCATGGGGCGAGGGCTGGAAGCACTGACCGCATTGCGGGAACGATTGGAGCTGGAGCTGGTCTGGCGACCGGGGGTGGGTCATGCGTAGCGTGGCGAGGCTATTGTCCGGACTGGCGGCGGCTGGGTGTGCCGGATTGTCTCTCGGTGTATTCTGGTATCTGCCAGAGCTGGCCATCTTGTCCACCACGGCCGCCGGTTTCTGGTGGCAAGTCGCCCGTTATGCGGAACGATAAATAACTTACCCAAAATTTGGAATGTGGCTTAGATGCGCCTCTCGTTTGGGGAGGGACCAAGCATTGATCCATAGGATATGGCCAAATCGTCAGATCCGGTAAGATATACAATATATTGTGTACAATAAAATTAGTTTGTCTATTTGTTGTATAGAAATAAATGGCAATTCAAATATTTGAACACGATGCATTTATATGTAACCTTGATCAAGTATCGTTGGCAGTTCGTTTGAACGTCTTCAATAACACTCCGGTCGAAGTATGAAGCATATGACTTTGTTCAAATTGGCAACCGCTTTCCTTCTTCTGGGATGGGTTTCTACCTCTTTCGCAGTGATGGAGTTCAAGGAGGCTGACATCACGACAGTGAAAAACGTGGTGGAGAAAAACGAGGGCACGGGTGCTGTCCCGGCCAAAGTGAACGACAAAATCCGTGAAAAATCGGTGGTCTCCACTTCCGCCGCTTCGATGGCGGAACTTACCTTTAGCGACTCGTCCATCACCCGGATGGGATCCAACACCCAGTTTTCGTTTCAATCCAAGGAGCGCTTGGTGAAGTTGGACCAAGGGACGGTTTTAATCAACACGCCTCCGGGGAACGGTGGTGCAACCGTGGATTGCGGTGGGGTGACCGCCGCGGTTTCGGGGACCACGTTCATGGCCAGCCGCGATGCCGGTGGGAACGCCATGTTTGTGCTGTTGGAGGGGGAGGGGGGGTTAAAAGTCACCGTGGGAGGAAGTTCCACGGTCATCCGTCCCGGGCAGGCCGCCTCGGTAGGTGCGGATGCGATCCAAGAAGCCAAAACCTCGGGCTCGCCCGACTCCGGCGCTGATCGTCAGGCATCCGGAGGGACCCCGGCCAAGGCAGAGGACAAAAAATTGGGCGGAACGGGTGGCTCCAACCAAGGTCCGGCGGCATCCGAAGGAGGGGAAAGCACCACCCCTCCGGCCTCTTCGGCCCCCAAAATCCAGGTCTTTGAGGTGGATGTCAAAAAGGTGGTGGCGAGCACGCCCTTGATTGTCGAGTTCAAGCAGGAACTGCCCTCTGCGGCCAAAATCGAGAAGACCATCGAGGTTCAGCAAACGAAAGTGCAGGAAGGCAAACTTGAGAATCTCGGGGTGGAGGTGGTAGCCGTGAAAAACAAAGACGGCGACCTCTTGGTTGGGGCGCCCAAGGTGGAGAAAGAAGACACCGTGGTCGTGAACAACAAGGCTGAAAAGATGGTTGCGAGTGGAACCGGAGGTGGGGACAAATTGGACGTCGAAACCGCAGCCGGACCAGGAGCCGTTGGCGGACCCGGTCCTGAGGCCACCCCCGTGGCTCAGGCTGTGCCGGTAGCGCCCACCGCTCCCGCCGGGAACGCGCCCCCTCCGGCGGCGCCGGTCATCAATGTGATCAGTCAGGTCGCCAATAGCACGGTGACACCGCCACCGGCGCCGACGGGTTTGAGCCTGTCCATCAGCTCGGGTGGACTGGTCCGCGCCTCCCTGGACCGCGCCGCCTTGCAGGTGTCGCCTGTTGAACTTTCCGTCTTGTCCTTGCCCGGTCTGGCGCTTCTTCCCAACCGTCTCTTGATCGCGGCCAACGGAACCACAACAGGGGACTTGGGGGTGAGTTTGGCAAACCCGAGCGCCTATTTCCCAGGGTGGGACTCATCCTACCGTCTTCTTCCGCTCACCGTCCAAGCCCAAGCGGGTTCCCTGAGCGATACGATTTCGACCACCGCCCTATGGCCCTCCACGGAAATCCGCGCAGCCAATCCGATTTGGGAATTCGCGGATGGTTCCGTTGTGGCCGACAAGGTGCTGGCCGCACTGGACGCCTATTTCTATTTCGAAGCGAAGCCGACGGGGGTCATTGGCGGTCCGGCCTCTTTTTTTTCGTCCGCCGCCAACCCCGCATCAATCAATCTGTTTGACCCCGCGCTTAATCCTGTGGACTTGGGAATTTCCTGGACGGCGGCGGAGCGTGCGGGGGGGGACGAATTTCGCTTCTACGCCGCGAGAAGTCTGGAGGCTTATTCCCCCGCCGGGAGTGGAGGCAGCCTGGATTTGACCATCTCGCCCACCGAGAACCTCACTAAGGTTTTCTTCGGGAAAAATGTTCGGTTGGGAGGGGTGGCAGGCTCGTTTGGCAACTCGTCTTGGAGTGCAACCACCGGAATCTACGAACCCGCGAATTTTGGTCCTCCGGGAACACCCAACAGTCTCATGGGATCCTGGGATGAGTGGGTCGCATCCGGTCCCTATGGGAGTCCTGCCTCGGTCGGTGACCGCTGGCGCACTTGGAATGACGAAGAGGGAACCCTGAGCGGCTCGGCCAATCTGACCCTGACGTTCAATCCTTCGCTCGGGACGGGATCCGTTCCTGCGGCAATTTTTGTGGCCGGATCCGATGGGGTCGCTGCCTCGCAGGATCTGCAGATGATGGGCTTGCGGTTGGCGGCATCCCAAGCCCGGTTGGAACTTTACTCTGCCGGAACAGCCCGGATGGAGGCGGTTTGGTTGGAAGGCCTTCGGCGCGACATGGGGCTCACCTCCGGATGGAGCTGGTCGGATGGCAATATCGAGGAAAAAGCCTCCTTCAAGCTTGAAGCGAAGGGAAAAGTGACGTTGGGTGCCGTGCCTGCAACCACGCTCACGGATGTCCAAAAGGAGGCTCTTGCCCAGGATAAACAGGTTCGAATCGAGGCCCTTGCCACGTCCGGAGGAACCGCGCCGACCTCTCCTCCCGGTAGCCTCGCGGTAATCCGTTCGGGGGATTCACTCGAACTTCGCAACGTCGTGATTCGCGGCTTTGCGGGGGCCAAGCTGGAAGGGGCTGCGGGCCGGGTCTTGGTCAGCGGCACCACCATGCGGGATTTTAAGATCAAGGAACTGGCTGGTTTGGCGGTGAACACGGACGCCAAAATCCAGATGGCGACGGTGGATTCCGCCGGAAATCTGGCGGGCACCATGCAGGTCGCGGAGGGAATGCCGGTGGAAAAGTTGGCTACGGGGCAAATGGTCAGTGTCGCGATGGATCAGATCCAGAGCCGAATGGAGGAGATCAAGCTCGATGCCAACGAGGTTAGTTTGGCGGCGGACAAGATTCATCTGGGGGTGGACAATCTGCGCACACAGATTTCGGCCCAAAACCTCATCACGCTGCGGGCCAACACAGTCGTTCTTCAGAACTCCTTCATGAGCGTCGTCAACAACAGCGGTATGATCAATGTCTACGTGCGGGGAGTGGGGGATACTCTTGTGAACCGGACCTATGGAACCGTGGCAACGGATTTGTTGAATTTTCAGGGATTCAACACCATCAAGATCGGTTCGGTTTCCTTTGATGTGCGTGATCAGGCTTCCCTGGATCTCAACTTGGCCAATCGGAACATCAATGAGGTTAAAGGGGGTTCAGCCCCTGAAATTGGTCGCCTGAACGTCCTGCAGATGTGAGGTCGGGGGGGGCGGAGAGACGGAGGCTTTAATCAAGGTAGCCTTGAGGAGGGATCTGTCCCACCGGGGATTTTGGACATTCACTCTTTTCAAGGGAAACATTCCTCCAGGATCGGGCATCTTATTGCCTACAGATTAAGCCGAGTTGAGCATGACATAAAAACTTGGAGCACGGTCTTATCTATCGCTAAAACGATGATAATGAATACTTTAAACAAAAAACGCAGAAAATTACCGAAAACGCGAAAATTTAACCAAAACAACATAAGTAACTGTACAACAATAATATATTTATAAAATAAAGACGTTGCATATCAACGGCTTATGCAAACTAATCTCAATCGGCATTACGTTAATAATCAATACTTTACAAAATAAAAAAAAATAAATAAAATTTTTGTAAATTGTTGTCCAATTGAACTTTCGGGTGGAAAACCGGTCAAAATTGAGTATGGTATCAGTTGTGGGAATAGATACATCTCTAGCCATTGTAGGATCTGGTCGATCTGATCTTACACAGCCAAATCAAGGCTGCGGCCTTGGTAAGCTTCAAAAAAGATTTTCTAAATCTGTTGCAAAGGTAGCGGCGGCCACTCTTATTTCCTTTAGTCTGGCCAGCAACGCCCGCGCCAATCTCTACGGGACGGTTTGGGATCTGTCCTACAGAGATTTCTGGGTCGGGTCGGGTGATTACATTCAGATGACCGGAGACGGGAACGGTGATTCGTTCCGATATCA
>Ga0214917_10002957_pt1 | contig 20171 bp, 17 predicted proteins | sample LL_1208_BB_MetaG_FD_177983 | JGI IMG/M metagenome (GOLD analysis project Ga0214917, IMG submission 177983) | Freshwater microbial communities from Lake Lanier, Atlanta, Georgia, United States - LL_1208_BB | ecosystem: Environmental > Aquatic > Freshwater > Lake | place: USA: Georgia | collected...
CTGATTGGGCAGTCAACGGAAATATACCGAAGCTACCTGTTCAGCTTGAATTAGGTATAAATAGATCCGGCGAAATGTCCCTTTCAGGAGGCTATAGTTTTAGCGTTTTACCCGGAAATGCAACCCTTTTGAAAGGAAATAGAAAATTCAAATGGCCTTGGAGATGAAATGCACAATACATTGTTGTTGTTATTAATTCTTGAGCCGACGTTTACATCCATGTACGGGATTTTGAAGCATAAAGATTGGTTTTGGGACCCTAAGGAAGCATCAGTTATAAATCCGTTCCTTGCCTGGAGATTTAGTTATAACCACTTTATTAAGCAGTTTTTTGGTAAAACGGTGATGGTTGTGTTTAACGTATGCGGTTTGATCTTTATGTGGATTTGTATTCTTGTTTTGATTTTTTTCGGAAAGACCGTTTGATGTAATTAGGGCACCGAGAAAGGGTATTATTTTATCAACGACGCGAATGGGACGCCGTTGATGATAATGGACGAAACGGGGAAGGTCGTCTCGCGGATCAACATGGATGATTGGGGAAATGTGAACAAATACCGAGTGGGGGCGCGGGCGGAGATCAATTACACGGGCAAAAAACTCGATACAGCGACGGGGCTGTATTACTTCAACCAGCGCTATTACGATCCTGAGATTGGGCGGTTTAGCGCCTGCGGCCAAGGGAGAATCTGGCTTTGCCAGTTTGACCGTGTTTCGTCCGGGCGAAGCAACGGCGAAACAAATTCAAAATAAAGATTTGGCGCAAGAATATCTGAATCCGTATGTGTATGTGGGGAACAATGTGGCGAATTTGATTGATCCGGACGGGCTGTTGACCTTTGCGCAATTGAACGGATGTGACACGTGTGAGAGCTCGAGGCTCGCCAGGGGATTTGATTTTGATTCATCCTACGGAGGCGGCTCAATGACGTCGTTACCGTCAGGCGGGATGGGTTGGGGATCGTCGGTGTCGTTTGGGTCGATCGATATTGGAATGCGGCGGCAGGGTTTACCGAATGCGGTGCAGGGGCCGATGAGTGGTGGGCAGAAGCAGTCGGGATTGGAAATGTTGGCACGACTGTACTCGCATTTTCAGGTTGGTAATAAATCCGGGTACCACGTAGACGCATCCAAGCTTGATTTTAGTGGTACAAATCAAAGGCAGTTAGATTTAGCAGGGATGAAGCCTGGGGACTACAAAGATGTGAACTTGTTTAGAGCTGGGATCAACTCCAACTCATTGGCATTTGGTAAGGTGTTTATGACTTACAAAGGCAATGATCAATTCGCAATTAAGGCCAACAAGTTTGATTTTAATATTGAATGGGACAAAGGTGTCACGTGGCGGAACGCGGGAACGGTATTGGGGGCGGCAATTAATTACAGTGTCTTATCAGTATTTCTAGGAGGCCCATATAATGTCATTTTTGATGGAACGGCGACGATACCTAAGTAGAGGTGGGATTAAGGTGAAAATATTAGGCTGTTTTTTAGCCACATTAGTAACGATTTCGATGTGTGGATGTAAAATATTGCCGCCTTTACCGGACCTAGGGAATGGGTATTATATGGGCTATGACCCAGTGAGTGATCGAGCTATCTTGAAGAATTTTCGAGAAGGGGGCTCTCCAACATATTTTATCGATGGCCACATATTAGCCTACACGTTTGACGCCACCTTTATCGTGGTTGAGCAACGTCCAAGAGAAATGTTCCCGGAATGCACTGGCAAAATACCCGGGAGCACCTTAGACGATTGCGAAGAAGCCTTTGCCAAAAGCACGTTTAGTCAGTATTGGATAATCAATAAAAAAGAGAAGCCTGAGTTTAATGAAAAAACGGCAGTGTATTCGAATGTGTATGGCCCATACACGAAAGCGGAATATCTGAAGGCCCGAGAAAGACTGGGTCTGCCAAAGGGATTGCAGATCAAAGGGCGGATCAAAGGTGAGATTTTCTTTTGGAGGCCCATATAATGTCATTTTTGATGGAACTGCGACGATACCGAAGTCGCGTTGGCCGTGAATTACACGGATAAAAACAGCCTTGAGCCAAATTTCGGTGGATGGTAGTTAATCCAACGATAGTTACGCTTAATAATCGTGTTATTGGCGGGGCGGAGGCGGTAACCGGTTCCGAGGTTATTCTGACGACCGGAACGGTTGAGGTTCGAAATACAGGAAAATTGAAGTTGCAATCGCAACAGACGATTATTTTGGGTCCAGGATTTAAAGCGGAAAGAGGGAGCCAAGTGGAAGCCATTGTGACCAGGAATAGGTTATGAAACACTTTCTAATAGCGTTGATAATTTTGGGGATGGGTAGCGGATCTTTTGGGGCAGAAAAAATGAGCGGTTCGACGGGTAACGGCTGTTTTTTCCGCGTAACTTTATTGACACATACGTGAGTCGTTTGAACTTTACCGACGACCATGGCCGACTTAGCGATCGTGTAAGAAATTCTAAAACTCGTGGTACCGATGTGGTCCACCACCAGCTGGACCGTAATATCGTCTCCAACATGTAACGACGAAAAATAGTCCGATTCTGCGTGGACAATGACGAATAAAAATGGCTCTGATTCAAAAAAGCGATGAAAGGTTAACCCTTCCTTTGCCATAACGGTTTCAAAGGCATCATGCGCAAACCGAAACTGGCTACCAAAATACAGAATCCCGGCGGCGTCTGTATCATACATACACCGCGGGGAAATAGAATATGCAAAGAATTGCTGGTTGCAACTGATTATTTTATTGACAGCTTTAGTAACAAACTTAACAAATCCCCACTCGCATTAATCCAGAAGGTATCTAGGTTTCAACAACTCTGTAAAGTACTTCTCCAATCCAGCATACTCGGTCGATCCCCTGGAACCGCGCTCAATGACCTCTCAAGCAACGATTTAACCGCATCCGACGCAGTCGGAAGACGATCATTAATCCGCTGCCGCAATACCGCTGTGTCTGGCATCGCCGGTGGCGCTAATATCCCGTCATAGTCATCGTCTTTGCTCGCCAAAAACGGAAAACTTCCTCCAGAAAGCACTTGAAATACCGTCATTCCAAACGCATAGCTATCCACAGATAAACTCACGCTCTGATCCGATGGCATATATGGCTGGGTCCCCCCCATTTCCAATCCATCAAACTCTGACAGATTCTGAGCCGATCCCAAATCCCCCAACATGCCAACCAAATCCCCAGCTGACCCTGTTTTAACAAATATATTACCGGGCTTTATATCGCGATGGGCATACCCTTTACGATGCATTTCTACCAGGCCATCCGCCGCGTCTGTGAGTAACTTCAACAAAACAGGGGTCTGTTCGTCACGCGGTGTATCGGCCAAGCGTTTGACCACATTCTCCATATCCCCGTGATCCGCTTCAGGCATGACCAGGGCCAAAAACCGAATTTCATTATTATCCAATTCCGTAATTGCAACCGACGATGGCGCCATTATATGTCGATGTCCCGTAAACTGCTGGGCCGTATACACCTCTTGCAAAGCGTCCATCGTCGACACTGTCATATCAGACACCACCATCACTTTAACAACACCATTGACACCATTTTTATCCTCGCACCGATAGACCTGGCCAAATTGCCCCCGACCAACCAGTTCCTTAATCGCATACTTCTCGTCGCCGATTTGCAACGATTCCAGTGCGGAAGTGTCGCTTAGGGAGATATCCCCCATAGGGGTTAATCTTTCAAATTGCGCCGCTGGGACAATCACTTTGTCGATTTTTTCCAATAAAACAGACGCCTGTTTCATGAGTTCTGACTTGAATTCGGCATTAGATCCGGACATCCGATCCAGTTGGTCGATATATTGCTCAAGTTTTTGACTCACCATCTCGATGGCCAATGTCCGAGCCTCTTGGTTCCATGTCAAACGATCTGCGTTCACTTCTTTTTGGATATTACTCACTGCCTGGGCCATCTTATCTATTTTTCTAGCAACGTACTGTTCAGGGCTGAACCGTTTTTGATACGCATTAATAAAACTCCCAAAGATGTTGAACCGACGATCCAGTTTTTTAAGGAGCTTATTAACGTCGGCCCGGGTGACATTCGGCGTTTGAATTGGCGCGCGAACCGAAAAAATTTCGACACAAGCCGTCGCAATTGAATTCGCCGCTTCGGGTGTAGAATCGGTGTAACCATTAAACCTCGCCTCTACTTGCTGATGTCCTGTCTCCGATGACGCCATCGTTTTTAATTCTTTCAACTCTGCAATCGTCATCTGATTAAATATCTTGCCATCGCCCCCGGAGCCGGCCCCGGTTTTTTTGGAGATGCCTTTTAAGGCCTTCTTCACCGCCGTATCGTTAGATTCGTCACCGGTAAACTTCAGCGAAATACCTGCGGCCGTTAACGCTTGATTCACAGACTCTCTAAACTGCGCGTCGTCTAAAGAGCTTCCAGAGTTCAAACTATCCAAAACCCCACCGGCAATTTCCCCAGGTCTCGACATTGCCTGAAAATATTTATTGATGGCCAATCCATCTTTTAGCTCGCTACCGCCTTCAGCGCCCACAAGCCCCCGAATGCCATCAAAGATTTCCGAAATATCGTCTTTTCCAGTTTTCTCCATCGCCCCATCGATATCCGTCGAAATCAGCGATTTTACCGTTTCCAGTACCTGATGCAGCGACATCCCACCCGTTTGAAAAAGGCCGGCAATCTTCTTCACCCCTTTATCAAAATCTACGATTAGGGCACCCTGTGCACCACCAGTCACACACTGATCTCGAATGTATTTTGGCATATGATCCGATACAGCAGATAGAAGCTTCGTTGGAATTTTAGCCGAATGTTTATCCATCACGGGTAGTAAGTCATCGCGTCCAAATTCCACCACGGTATCAAACATATCTGGATTTCGGTTTAACAGTTTAAGTAAGTTTTGACCGCCATCTTCAACATCCCTAATCGCAGAATCAACAAGTGCCCGTTTTTTCTCAGGCGTCAAATTGGTTACATGATCTTTTAAGTTTTTAATACCCGTCTCACTAAGTGGCTCTGATCTGGCGGGGTTAGACGCAATCCCCAAGTTTTTTACTGATATTGTCATAGAAATGGGCGCACCAGAATTGGCCTGGGTCACACTTGTCGCAATACGCCTAAATACATTCGCGATATCATTAAGCGATTTTTTCACTTTTCCCAGCGTACTTGAGGACACTGACTCACGTGTCATTCCTGACAATTTGGGATTAACAGAAGTTTCAGAACTACGTGGTCTGCCGACGAAATCATTGGAACCTGGGCCTTGGACAGGCACTGACATAAAATTCTCCTTTTATTTGGAAATCGCGATGAGTGCGTCTTCAACAGAGGCAGAAAACGAAAAAATGATGCTAAATCCTGAAATATCAAATATATGTTTGATATCTGAATTTAAGTTAACCAATATCGACTTTCCACCCACCGCTTTTAATTGTTTTTGAAGCATCAAAAGCACCCGAAGACCGGCGCTGCTAATATAATCTAAACGACTAAAGTCAATAATGAATTTAAGTTTATCCTGTGATATCAGTGATTTGAGTCGCGTGTCCAATTCTGGCGACGTCAGTCCGTCCAATCGTCCCACAAGGGTTATAATGACTGTCGACTGCACATCTGATTCTTGTATTTCCATAAATGATCCCAACACCTTATTTGCTATACATTTCGGCCCGGTTTGCCGAAATGTCTTGCGCAATAGAATCTAGTTTCCTACTCAGCCAATCTGCGCTACTCGCTGTAAAATCCGCCTGGTTTAATATCGATTTCATACCAACAAAATCGATCTCCCACTCATTCCGAATCACGGCATTTTTTTCCAGGAACCTAGCATATTGACGGGTGATTGTAAAAGTATAGACCGTCTTGTCCTGATTTTTGACTAACTCTGAATTGGTAATAATAACTTGCTGTGCGGACCCTAAAATAGAAAACAACATCTCCTTAACCAAGTCTAATTCAGGAAGAGTAACGGGCGCTATGGTAGATGAAGCCCTTTCACCAGCAGATCGCCGCCCAATTTTTTGAGCCAACTGAATTAACACGCCAGACGTTTTATTGGACAGAAGATCTGAATTTTCGACGAGCTGTAACTTATTCTCTGCATCGTGAGCATTATTCAAAAACTTCGCCCAGAATTTATAAGGTTTTTCTTGTAGATGAACGCCGATAATTTTCAGTCGGTCGGCAAACAGTTTAAAATCATCCCCCATCGCTCGGCGTTGATTCACACTCAAAAAACTTGAACCAAACACCAATTTAAAGAGACGTCGTTTACCTTCTTTTTTCTCTTCCAACTCCAGAGTATCATCCGAAATTTTTAGCAAAAATATAAAGGCAGATTCACTGATTTCCGGGGCTTTATTCGTGGTCAGCAAGATTAAATAGTTACCGCCAAGCAACGGGGTAACCAGGGATTGCAATCCTGTTGGCAATGGCCGATTTAATACCGGCGTCCCCGAGAGTCGGGCCTGGTCTTGCAAAAGCGCGTGAATATTGATCGATTGAATTTTTATATCCATAAATCGCAGCAGACAGTTTACTTTTTCTACTTAAAAACGCAAATCGCCAATCTTAGCCGGGGTAACCAGTTAATTATTGGATTGTGAATCACGCGTCATGTACAATCGACCGCCATGTGCAAACGACAGTGGTATGGAATTTTACTGGTCATGATTGGCTGCAGCACACTATATGGACACCCGCCCATTCAATTGGGAATGTCGGCTGCGTTCTCGGGGCCTTCTGGAAAAATCGGCACCAAACTCTTGGAAGGCGCTTCTCTTTATTTTGATCAGCTTAATGCACAAGGCGGTATCCATGGCCAATCCATACGGATTCAGAGTTATGACGATGGGTACGACCCGCCCAAAACGGTTTACAACACCCTGAGACTCCTTCAGCGGGACCAGATCTCTATATTATTTCAATACGTCGGAACCCCCACAACAGCCCTCATGGTCCCGTTATTAAACACAACAGACAAAAAGCCGTTATTGATGTTCCCTTTCACGGGAAGTGAAACCATGAGACAGATGCCGTATCAGGAAAAAATTTACAATTTCCGCCCATCCAATACCCAAGAGACCCGTACACTTGTTGATTTTTTTGTTGGCGAAAAAAAAACCAAAATTGCCATTGTCTACCAGGCAGATGCCTTTGGCCGAAGCGGCTGGGATGGGGTCAGAAAAGCATTACAGCGGCATCATTTAAAATTGGTTTCTGAAGCTACCTATCACCGAGGATTCTCATTTAACGAATCCATGGCCGCCCAAATCAACATCCTCAAACGAGGTAATCCGGATGCGGTTATAATCGTCGGCGCATACGCAGCCGCCGCCGCGTTTATTCGCGATTCGCGTGACTCCCAATGGGGGATACCAATGGGCACAATCTCCTTCGTGGGCGTCGAAAGTTTATTAGATCTGCTGAACAACAATCCCAGCAAGGCAAAAAAAATAGTGGACAACATTTATATCACGCAGGTGGTGCCCTACTACAAAGACACCTCTTTAACCGTGGCAAATGAGTATTTATCCATGTCAAAAAAACATAACAAAACGCCCAACTATGTGGGATTTGAAGGCTATATAAACGCCAAAATATTGTCGCAACTGTTATTAAAAACAACCGCTCCGTTCTCGAGCGATAAACTATCATCTCTACTTAAAAAAAATCACATAGTCGACATCGGTTTGCGCGAACCGGTTTCCTTGGGTGGTCGAGAACACCAAGGCTCTAACCGTGTTTATTTAATTAAGATCACACAGGGTAACATCGTACCCATACAGGATGTTCAATTATGACCAAATTAAAGCTAACCCTTTTTCAGGAAATTTTGATCTCGGTGATCGGCATTTTTGTGGTGACTGGAATTTGTATCGCCGGTTATTTCGGCGCCATTTTACGCCATCAAATACTTGTACAATACGAGAGTAAGGGCGTCGCCATTGCAAAAGGTATCGCAGATGCAAGCCCAGAAATTCTTTCGAGCAGAGACATTAGCCTATTACAATCCATGATTGACCAGTTCAAAGAGATTCAAGGGGTCGCCTATATCTGCATTAGAGACAATAACGGCGTATTCATCTCCCACACATTTGTACCTGAAGTTCCAGACGCATTGAAAAAAATGCCCATTGCCAACACCCTGGATCCTCAGAGAAAAACCACGACCACGCAACTAACCCTGCCAGGCATTGGCAATATAGTAGACATTTCAACCCCAATACTGATCGGACAACTTGGCACAGTCCATGTGGGAATGGACCTCTCGATCATCCCCAAATTACTTCGCGAAGTCTTTATCAACATGGTTATTATTATCGTGTTTATCTTTCTGATCAGCATCGCGATCTTTTATAAAATTCTTAGCCGTATTTCAGCCCCCATCGAACAATTAAAACGGTACACCACCCAACTCGCAGACTCTAATTTCGTTGCCTCTAAAGAACTGCAAGTTCTACTGAAACATATCGAAACCCACTCAAAAAATGAAATCCATGACTTGGCTGTTTCGTTTCATCATTTAAACCAAGCATTGGCAGCCTACATTCAAAATTTACAAGTCACCATCGCGGAAAAAAAAGCAATCGAAAGCGAACTTTCAATTGCCCGTGAAATTCAACTAAATATGTTGCCAAAACTTGAGACCCAGCATCCGTCAGGATCGCTTATTCAGGCTTACATGGCGCCCGCCACCGCCGTAGGTGGTGATTTTTATGATGCGATCACCATCGGCGATTACCTGATATTAAGTGTCGGAGATGTCTCAGGGCATGGGGTTCCGGCCGCACTCAATATGGCCATTTGCATCACGCTGATTCGCTCGATTGCGGCCCAAACCCAAGACCCTAGCCAAATTGTACACCGTGTAAACAACGCGCTCTGTCAACACAATGATACCGCCATGTTTATCACATTATTTCTTGGCGTGATCCACTTGAAGACAGGCCGATTGAACTATTGCCTCGCCGGCCATCCAGCGCCCTACATTCTTTCCTCTGGGACCCTCACCGCACTTGCCATGACCCAAGGAATTCCATTAGGAATTGAAAGTGATTTTCAATTTAATTCATCAGGGATAACATTGCAGCCTCAGGATCATTTGATCGGGTTTTCTGATGGCATTATTGAAGCCACGAATCCACAAAAAGAACTTTATGGAGAAGGTCGATTGGAGACAACTTTGACACAACACTCAGCGCTTGACCCAAAATCCTTGTGCAAAACAGTGATTGCCGACGTATCCAAATTCTCGAACGGATCACCGCAAGCGGACGACATCACCCTACTTCATTGCCAATGGCACCCACAAGTCGCCGAGCGCCCCCAAATTGGCACTCATTTAAAAGTCGATTTCATCAACGACATTTCCGAGCTGGAACCGCTTCAAAAAGTAGTCGAGCTATTCTGCAGCACCCATCAGATGTCGAATACGATAACAATGAATATTAATTTAATATTAGAAGAGCTGCTCACCAATATTATTTACTATGGGTATACAGATCACGCGCAGCACGTCATTTACATCACGTTTGAAAAAAGCGACTCTGAAATCAGGCTCACCATTGAAGACGATGCCATTGCCTTCAATCCGTTAGAAACAGAAACTGTTGATGTCGATACCATGCTTGAAGATAAACCCATCGGTGGACTAGGTATTCATTTTGTTAAGACGTTAACCCAATCCATCAACTATGAACGAACCGGCGACGGAAATAAATTAGTCATGGTGATGAGCCTAAGTTAGGGCACCCAATTACCGAACCCCAAGCAACAGAAATTGTTGTCGCGGTCTCTCAACCCAACCGCAGCATCAAAAATATAGCCACGCCTTTGAACTGTGGTTTTGTGATCATATCGGTCCGAACATCGTACTGAAGCTTAAAACTACTTCGTTGCGAAACATCCACCGAATCGATCGTTTGTGTGAGAAACCCCGAATGTACCCATGTCGCCATTTCGGTCACTGATACCTTATAGTCCGCTTGGTTCAATTTAATCCCCGACAACTGTAAAAAATCACCCCGAAACAATACAAATTCTTGAAATTCGCCATTCGAAACCTTGGAAGTTTTAATGGCATGCGGAATCAAAGACTTTATATCGGACGATGTTTCCAAAAATATTTCAGCGTATTTCCTAAAATTTTCGGAACTTCGCAATTCGCTTTGGGAAACACCACAAGCCCCCGCCCGAATTATCTCGTCATCGACAATTTGTAATTCTGCAATAAACGGATGCGTCGCCGACAACGAAATAATTCGAGGATAGGTCATTATTCTATAATATTAGGACTCAAAGCTATTTGATAACCCCTGGATTAGTTGGCAAATAAATACGCCACCAAGACGCTCGGTAAGCCCCGTTCTACCCGCCGAATCCGCGAAGCAGACAGGGTTTAGTTTCGGCAGATAGACCGAAAGTTATGGGAAATTAAAATTCGGGGAGTCGATGGTGGGTACAGGATTTTTTATGTGACCGTGAATTCAGGTAAAGAAATGATCTTGCTACATGGCTATAAAAAGCAGTCTCAAAAAGTGCCGCTTAGAGAAATTGAAACGGCCAAACAACGAATGAAGGATATCCTAAAATGAACAAAAAAAGATTCACGCTAAACGAACACATTGAAGAACTTAAAAGTGATCCTGAATTTGCAGAATTATACGCAAAGGAAGAGCTTATAAATCTTGTATCTCATTTAGTCTACCAAGCAAGAAAAGACTCTAACCTATCACAACAAGAGCTTGCCGAAAGAGTTGGAACTAGCCAGCCCGCCGTTGCACGACTCGAAAGCGGGAGATCAAAGACAGCTCCAACACTCGACGTGCTGGCCAGAGTAGCTAGGGCGGCAGGAAAAAAATTGGTTATATCGTTTCAATAAATGCCAATAGCCGTAGTCTACATCCGCTATTCCGACTCCAAACAAGACGACGGATATTCCATTCAGGCCCAACGTGACGCTTGTTTCGAATACGCTGACCGTAATGGATTCGATGTTGCGCAGGTGTTGGAAACGAATGTGTTGGCATAAGGCCAGTAGTCCCAAAAAAACCGAAGGGTTAATCAACGTCAATCCGAAACAGGCCAACGTGTGTGAAGTCCATAAAGGACGAAGTGAAACGGAGGACGACTGGACTGAGGATTTGGCCGATAGGGGGGCTGGTAAGGGGGGCAAGGCCCCCAATGCCGGGGTCCAGGGGTGAGGAACCCCTGGATAAAGCCAAAACATAAAGAAAATAAAGCCAGAAAAATTATCGCGATTCAAAGACGCAATGGGTAAAAAAGACAGATTTTATATTTTAAGATAGACCCGATAAACTATCGCAATGATTCATGATGACTATTTAGCCCTAGTCGACCAACTCAACCATCACGGCCGACTATATTACACGGACGACAGCCCCCAAATTTCAGACGACACCTATGATGCGTTAATGCGGGAGCTCCTCGCTTACGAGGCGTCGAATCCCTTATTGATATCACCGGACTCCCCAAGTCACCGCGTTGGTGGGGCAATACTCCCGCAATTTTCATCATTTACCCACCCTCGGCCACTCAAGTCGTTAACCAACGTGGTGTCTGAAGACGAGTTTCAGGCCTTTTACGACCGTGTCGAAAAGGGGTTAAATCGTACCAATCTCCCCTTTACGGTTGAACCCAAAATGGATGGACTGGCCATTGCAATCCATTACCAACGGGGCCAACTGGTTGTGGCTGCTACCCGTGGCGATGGAATATCCGGTGAAGTTGTCACCGACAATATACGGACTATTCGGTCGGTACCCCATCAATTACCGGACCCGATCGATATCGAAGTCCGGGGAGAGGTGGTCATGCGCCACAGCGTATTTGCCAAACATCGGGGCGATTATGCCAATCCCCGAAATATGGCGGCGGGTTCATTGCGCCAATTGGATCCTGCCATCACCGCATCCCGAGAATTGGATTTTTTCGCGTACCAAGTCATAGGCCCTGACAGTGATTCACATTTTGATCTCATGCAATTGGCAGGGCGCCTTGGGTTTCAGGTGACTGCGGATCGGGAACGGGGGGTCGGCACCCAATGGATTTTAGACACGGTGCATCGCATTTATAGTCAAAAATCATCCTATGATTGGGATATTGATGGGGTCGTGGTGAAATTGGATACGATTTCTCTACAAAACGAATTGGGGATGACCGCAAAGGCACCCCGATGGGCCATCGCGTATAAATTTCCAGGCGTTCAAGCTCACACCCGCCTTGATGACATCATCGTTCAGGTTGGGCGAACGGGCGTCGTAACACCGGTTGCGGTATTGGCGCCTGTCGCCGTTGGGGGGGTGGTCATCCGACGGGCGACACTGCACAACATCGAAGAAATCGAACGCAAAGAGATTTATATCGGCGACATCGTCGCCGTGCAACGGGCAGGAGACGTAATCCCCGAAGTAGCCGGTCGGGTCTCTCGTGAACCTGATAGTCGTCCCTTTTCCATGCCGACCGACTGCCCAGAATGTCAAACGGCTCTGATTCAAAATGAGGGAGAAGTGGCGTTTCGATGTCCCAACCAAGAATGCCCGGCCCAGGTGAAGGGCCGATTGCGTCACTTTGTGTCTCGGGACGCCATGGATATCGAAGGTGCAGGAGAATCTCTCATTGAAACGGTAGTTGATAACGGCTGGGTCCGTTCGCCTCATGAATTATACGGGATTTCAGTGGAACAATGGGCCAGTTTAGACCGTATGGGCGGTAAATCAGCCGAAAATTTGGTTGCGGCTCTTGAGTCCAGTAAAACAAGATCGTTGTCCCGATTTGTGTTTGCCTTGGGAATTCCCTTTATTGGCAAAACCACGGCCGAAACACTGGCGATCCGATTCCAATCGATTGATGCATTGCGCGCCGCCACCCGAGATGACTTTTTGGCCGTAACCGAAGTGGGGGAAAAAATGGCCGATTCATTGGTGGCATATTTTGAAAACCCGGATCACCAAGCCTGGATTGATGGATGCCTGGCGGCTGGGATTGCGCCGACGATTTCGGTGGCGACCGGGGGGCCATTGTCAGGAAAGACATTTTTGATTACCGGGACCCTCAGTCGTCCCCGGTCGGATATCGAAAAAGAAATCAAAGCCGCCGGTGGGACGATCTTGGGGTCAGTATCGACGAAGTTGAATTACCTTGTCGTGGGTGAAGCGGCCGGTAGTAAACACACCAAGGCACTGCAATTAAATGAAAGCGGAAAAGCGGTTATTCAGATTGTTTCGGAGTCAGAATTGGGAGCATTAATTGGCTAAAAAACTATCGATTGTGATTCCGGTTTTTAATGAATCGTTATGTATCGACGAATTGTGGGCTCGTGTGAGTGGCATCGCGAATCAACTGACATACGAAGTGGAGATCATCGTGGTGGATGATGGCTCGACGGATACATCGTTTGCTCAGATTTCTGCAATTGCCCAGGCGGATAGCCGTCTGAAAATCATTCGATTTTCAAGAAATTTTGGGCATCAATTGGCGATTACGGCGGGGATGGATTTGGCAACTGGGGATGCGGTGATTTTGATCGATGCGGATTTGCAAGATCCGCCCGAATTGATCGTGGAAATGCTGGCCCAGTTTGAACAGGGGGCAGATGTCGTCTACGCGGTGCGCCGTCGTCGGGAAGGGGAAACCGGGTTTAAAAAATGGTCAGCTGCCTTGTTTTATAAACTGATGAGGCGCTTATCTCCGATTCCCATTCCCTTGGATACCGGGGATTTTAGATTAATGAGTCGTCGGGTAGTCGATGCCCTCAATACCATGCGCGAAAAAGACCGCTTTGTGCGGGGAATGGTGTCGTGGGTGGGGTTTGATCAACGCCCAGTGTATTTTGACCGCGACCCTCGGTGGGCCGGTGAAACCAAGTATCCGCTTCGCAAGATGATCAAGTTTGCCTTAAATGGATTAACCTCGTTTTCGACGGTACCGCTCCGATGGGCCACTTGGCTGGGCTTTGCGTTTGCGGTCGTTGCTGGGTTTTATAGTGTGGTCGTGGTGGGCTTGCGCCTGACGGGGCATACCTTCCCCGGTTACGCGTCATTAATGATTGCGATTCTCTTGCTGGGGGGCATTCAATTGATGACGGTGGGAATCGTCGGCGATTACGTTGGACGCTTGTATATGGAATCCAAACGACGGCCGTTGTACGTGATTCGTGACCGGGTGGGGTTTGACTAGTCCCAAGCGCCATGTGGCGGTCATTGGGGCTGGTGTTGCGGGGTTAGTGGCTGCGTATCGACTGCTGGGAAGGGGCCATCGGGTTACCCTCTTTGAGAGAGGCGACGCCGTTGGGGGGCAACTCGCCACCACGACGGTCGGCGGCACCGTGATTGAACGGTATTACCATCACGCGTTTACAACCGACGATGCACTGTGGCGACTTTGCGATGAATTGGGGTTGAGGGACTATATCCGTTGGGTTCCCAGTACAATGGGGTATGTTTCGGATGGACAATGGTATCCATTTGGCACCCTCCGGGGATTATGGGGATTTAGTCCATTGGGCGTGGTAGGTCGGATTCAATTTGTTGTCTCCGCGCTATGCATGCTCGCACTGTCTAAGCGACAGACCGAACGGTATCCCGTTGCTCGGTGGTTTAAAAAATGGGGGTTTGGCCACGCGTGGGCCATCGTTTGGCGACCGTTATTCGCGATGAAATTTGGTAAAGATGCAGACACGATCGCGCTCACCTGGCTCTGGGGGAAATTAAAAACCCGAGGGCAAAGTCGGACATCGGGTCAGCGTGGCGAAGTGTTAGCCTACATGGACGGTAGTTTTGGTCGTTTGGCAACGACACTCGCTGATCGAATTATCGCGTTAGGCGGCATCATTCAACTGAAGACGTCTGCTGAAATGATGGTGCCACAACCGGACGGAGCGGTGGCGTTAAATGGCACCATTTACGACGCGGTGATTACCACTGCCGCATCAGGGGTGGTGGCTGAATCGGCCCCGTGGACACCGGCGTTTCGTAGACAATTGGAAACCTATCGATACACTGCGGCAATCTGTGTAATGGTAATCTCAAATCGGCCCTGGATGCCGTCGTATTGGACCAACGTTGGCGATGACGACATCCCATTTGGCGGGGTTATTGAGCATACCCGATGGATTGATCCGACGACCTATGACGGTCGTCATATCTTGTATTTGTCACGTTACGTCGATGATACCCACGCCCTATTTATGATGCCAGAATCAGATCTCGTTCGACTCTTTTTGGAGGGACTCGGGAGAATATGTCCCGACTTTGACGAGGCTGCTGTTCTCGAGGTCCGTGTGTTTCGCCAACGCAATGCTCAGCCGATTGTTCCCGTGGGCTATGTGCCGCCTCAGATGACCACAGAAGTCGCCAATATTTTTTGGATTTCGACCCATCATACTTATCCTTATGACAGGGGTATCAACTACGCGGTGTCCTGTGCGGAGCAGGTAGTTGCGGGGTTGGTCTAGGGCGGGGGGTTAAGTTTGTAGCGCGGAGACCCGTTGCCGAAATTGGTCTACCATCGCCAATAGTTCCGCCCCTGTGCCTTGGCTGCCCAATAACCGTTTTGCGAGTACGGAAAGCTCCGCATCATTTGCGGGAAGTGTGTGGGTTTGTTGGTCGTCCAAGACTTGTAAAAAATGTTCGAGACGCCGAAACAGCAGATATACCTCACGTATTTCGTATGCCAATGTATCAGAGACGATGCCGCAGGCACGGAGTTGATCCAAAGCCGCAAGGGTACGCCGAATCCACAGTTGTGGAAATTGATCGAGGTGGGTTAACTGCAACCCCTGTACCCAAAATTCGATATCACGGATACCGCCGGCTCCGTTTTTGATATCGATCCCCCCACCCAAGCGGCGGGCGGATTTTCGGATAGCGGCCACGCGGAGTTCTCGAATGGTGGAGACCAATTCTTTAGCCGGAAACCGGGCCAATCCACGTGCCTTTAGGGCATCTAAAACGGCAAATCCGATTGCCCAATTGCCGGCGACTGGACGCATTTTAAGTAACGCTTGAATTTCCCATTTGGAGGCAGACTGTGCGTAGTAAGCGGTGAGCCCTGAGACAGAGGTAACCCATTGTCCCGATGCGCCAAATGGCCTCAGGGTATAGTCCATTCGGTAGCATTGCCCTTCGTCGGTAAATTCGGATAGGTCGGCGTTTACTTGGCGCAAGATTGATTCGATGGCTGTCGTCACCTCGGGGAGTGCCGATTCCGGGATTCCCTCCAAATCCACAATGGGGATCAGATCGATATCAGAACTGTAGTTGAGTTCGGTGGCCCCCAATTTTCCCATGGCCATCATGCAGAACCGATTGGCTAATCCATGGGGATCGTTCGGCCACTTTTGAAAGGCAAAGTCCACGCAGGCCTGGATAGCGGCTTCGGCGACTAACGAAATATCTCTGTAAATTTTGGGCATCGCATTTTGAAGCGTGATGTCCTTAATGGCGATCCGTAGTAGCTCGCGGCGTTTAAATAACCTGAGGCGGTTGCGCCAGTCTCGCACCGAGTGGGCCTGCCGGGCACTTTCTTTGAGTTCATCTGCGGCGCTTCCGCGTAAAAATCGATGATCCAAATAGCCCTTTTGTGTCATGGCCGCAAAAAAGTCAGGATTACGGATGAGGGTGTCGGACAAAAATTGACTCACCGAAAAGACGTCTAGCAAAATATCGAGCCGGATGGGTTGGCTTAATAAGAGTTCAAAATGGGCGGCGGGGTCTGCCAATTGGGCCACAAATCGTTCCCAATTGTTGAGCGCCATATCGGGATCGGGTTTGTGTCGCAGCCACTCACAGGCCAATACAACAAGGCGGGAAAAGTGCGCGGGGCTGCGATCAACGGATGCGAGACGTAATAAATTGACTTCGGCGCGAGTGGGGTCATGGAATCCGGAATCGCGGAGAATCTGTTCTTTGAGATCGGAGGGCATCGTGGGGTTTAATACAATATCTGCGACGTTCGCAAAACTTTGGGATGGCAGGGATTGTCGCGAAAAATGGGCCTGTAAAAACGTCCGGGCGGTTGCTGTGACGGCATCAAATTCCATATGCAATTGAGCCGCAGCCGTTAATACGTCCGAGTCTTGGTATCCCATTCGACGTGCGAGATGGTCATATTCGGATGACGTCACATCGGGCAAAAACAGGTCTTCTGCCGATCCGCGAAGGATTCTCAGCCCATTGGTGAGACGTCGCAAAAAGATGTATGCAACGATGATCTGGGACGTTTCTTCCGCTTCTAAAATTCCAGCTTTTCGCAATGCGGTTAGGGCCTCCCGAATCCGAGGGGTCCGCAAACTTTTGAATCGGCGACCCAGCATAATTTGGAGTGCTTGGACGGTATATTCGATATCAACCAATGCCCCCGGGCTAAATTTGGCGTTAAGCCGGGAGGATGCCTTTTCTTGGTATTGTTTTTTGCGCAATTGCCAGAGTTCTGAAAAATCAAAGTTTTCGGTTCCATAGACAAACTCATCGCGCAATTTTTCGATCCGAGCGCCCAGTTGGCGATTCCCCGAAATATGGCGAAGCCGTACCAATGCCAGTTTTTCGTAGATGTGCGCAGGGCCACCAGGGCCAAAATATCGGCAAAAATTTTCAACGCTGACGGCCAATGGGCCATCGTTGCCATAGGGCCGCAAGCGCAGATCGATGTCAAAAATGCCGGATCGTTTGGAGACAATGAATTGGCGTAGTTCGCGCACGAGCTCCGAAAAAAAATCGGCATTTGACATGGGGGATGGCCCATCGGTTTCGCCGTTGTCGCTATAGATAATTAATAATTCGATGTCGGATGCGTAACCCAACGCAGCGCCGCCCAACTTCCCGAGCCCAAATGCTGCATATTGTGCGGGAATTGCGCCGACGGTCATGGGAGTTCCATGTTGTGCGATGAGATGGGCCATCACCAGTCGGACGGCAGTTCCGACCACGGCCTCGACCAATAAGGTGAGTTGTTTGGACAATTTTAGAATGTCGGTTTGTTCGAGAATGTGGCTGAGATCGATTAAAAAAGTTTCATGATCTTTGAATTGATTTAATACTTGCTTTTGCTCGGCCAAGGTCGAGGCGGTTGCTAGCTCGGCGTCCAGACGTTGTTGGATGGTAGATTCGCCTGTGTAAACGGGTGCTTGGCTGGATTCCGGTCCAAGAAGCGGCAGCAGTGATTCGTAATGAAGTCGAATGACGTCTTCCCATAAATAGTCGCTGGTGCCCAACAACCGTGCCATATCCCGCAATGCCAAGGGGTTCGACAGGAGGTCAATCCATTGCCCCTTTTCGGGGAGGGTTAAAATCGACGTAACCAATTGTTCGAATCGTGAAATGGCATCGAATGGATTGGGGGCACGATCCAAAAAGTAGGTGAATTGTTTGCACAGTAATACCGACAGACGGAGTTGATCTAAGAGGGCGGGGGATTCCAGTTTTTTGCCGTGTGAATCCGTCAACGCAAAGGTGTCCCGGACCTGGTTCCCAATCGTCGATATGGTTAAGTGATCGATGGAAATTTCATGATGAGCCAACGCCGTCGAAAACGAATATAAGAAAAACGGTGTGTTTTCGGTAATTAACGTGAGCTGGGTGACGTCGGGCCGTGAATTGTCGAAGTCAACTTGAACGGGGGACAAGAACTGACTGCTGCGTCCGGCAAGGTCCCGAATGGCAGTTGCGGCGCGGCGATTCACGACTTCGCTGGCATCACGTACTGCCGTATCGGCGCCGGTTTCGAGAAGCTGAGTGACGATGCCTAGTTCTTCGGTCACTTCAAGCGCCCATTTGCGAAATGATAAATTTCGGATGAGTTTGACCGAGAAAAAATCGACAACCTTGCGACGCTTAACCGCAGTAGCAAGATGGCGGCGATCCAGCAAAACGGTGGGCTTCCCGGTCATTTCGACCGGGGCCGTTGAATAGGTAAAGATTTCTCCAGAAATAATTTCGACCCCGTTCGAACTTAATACCCCGGTAATTAACGAGAATAAAAAGGGGTAATTATAGGTCACGATCGTGCAATCGATGCGGTCATCCCCGTTTTGGCGAAACGTGAGTGAAATGGGGCCTTCAGATGACAGTGCCGTCAATTTGACTAGGTGATCGCATTGCGTCTGAAAGTCAAAGAATTCGAAATATCGGTCAGGTAAACGGCCGATAAAATCGGAGATGTCGGGATCGGATAATCCCGGAAGCGCATCGCGAAACGCAGTGATCGTGGGACGCATGGGGTTAGAGTGCCCCAATACTGGATTTGGCAGTTGCTCGGGTCATCATCGTCCGGGGTAACTGTAGGGGGTTCGGGTTTTGGGGCAATGGAACTTGGGTGACTTTTGACCGAATGGTCATGGCATAACGATATCCCGACGCCTTTAGCAATTCTTTGCCTTCAACGGTACAGATCCCGAACGGATAGACATAGATATCAATGGGGACCTGCAATTCTCGTTCCAGAATTTGTTTGGATAAGACGGCTTCTTTGTCGAAATCAGCTGGCCGACTATCTTTGAGTTTTTGATTCAAGAACTCATGGAAATAGCCATGAGATGCGAATTCGTTACCATTGGCTTTAAGGTCCCGGAGTTGGTCCCATGTCATTGCAAATTTTCGGGTGCTGATAACGCCAGGATAGATTGCGAACAACGCCGTAATTTTGCGCGGTTTCAGAACAGTCTCGTAGGCATCGTAGGCGGATCGATTGCCATCATCGATTACCAATAACACATTGCGATCGCCGGTGACTTTACCGGCACGCATCTCCGCGAATGTCCGAAATCGGTATCCTTTTGATTCTAACGTTGTGATATGACCGTCGAACTCGGCGATTGAAAAGTCGGTGTCGATCGTGGGTTTTGCCAGGAAGGTGTGATAACAGAGGATATGAACTTGGGCCGCGTGTACTGTTACGCCTAATACCGCACTCATGATCATTCCCCAAAAAAACGGAAGTAGGCGTCGCTTAGTCATGGCACCCTCACAAGGTTAAAGATGGAACCCGAATTGTTGGGACACGGCCGAACGTGGCATCGATATCGGGGAGCGATAGCCCTTTGCACAACCCCGTGTCCATGATGGTTGCACCCGAAATGCCCAGGTCTCGGGTTAATTGGGCAACATTTTTAGGGTTGTCATCAAAAAACCAAGTTTGGGAAT
>Ga0214917_10002958_pt1 | contig 20168 bp, 24 predicted proteins | sample LL_1208_BB_MetaG_FD_177983 | JGI IMG/M metagenome (GOLD analysis project Ga0214917, IMG submission 177983) | Freshwater microbial communities from Lake Lanier, Atlanta, Georgia, United States - LL_1208_BB | ecosystem: Environmental > Aquatic > Freshwater > Lake | place: USA: Georgia | collected...
GTTAAAAAGGTTAATATTCTTTCGCTTTTGATAATTAACAGATATAATCATTATCTATTAAAAATATTAATTAAAATAGTATTTAACTTATTATTTTAATAAAGTCTAAATAATCCTTAATATTTACAACCTTGAAGATTTAAAATGGGACTAACACAACTTAAAGACATTTTATATAAGTTATTTAATAATGAATAGTAAGAAGTCTATGATGAATTACTCCAGTAAGGGAAGGTCTTCTGTCTTATAAAAAGGCAAGTGAGTCAGGATTTTCAATTCAACCTTACCTAAAACTTAATGGATTTTAGAAGAAATCCCATAACCAAAATTTACATATTCCTGAAATGGATAAACCTTTTAGATTTGGTGCGAAGGTGCAATTTAAATCTTCAAGGGTGTAAACTTTATTAAATAATAAGTTTTAATAAAGTCTAAATAATCCTTAATATTTAAAAATTGTGAATAATTCGTTAATATATTTTATTTAAATATGTGAATTATAAATATATGAATTTAGAGTTAAAACGTTTTGATATGAAAAGTATAAGCTTTAAGGCAAATGAATCTAAGGGTCCAGTTATTGTATTAATAGGAAGACGTGATACAGGTAAATCATTTTTAGTTAGAGATCTATTATATTATCATCAGGATATTCCAATTGGAACTGTTATTTCTGGAACAGAAGATGGAAATGGTTTTTATAGTAAAATGGTTCCAAAATTATTCATTCATAATGAATATAATACAGCAATTATAGAGAATATTTTAAAACGTCAACGAGGTGTATTAAAACAAATAAAAAAGGAAATAGAAACTTTTAAACGTAGCACAATTGATCCAAGAACATTTGTTATTTTGGATGATTGTTTATATGATAACACATGGGCTCGTGATAAAATTATGCGATTACTTTTTATGAACGGACGGCATTGGAAGGTAATGTTACTCATCACAATGCAATATCCTTTAGGCATACCCCCAACGCTGAGAACTAACATTGATTACGTCTTTATTTTGAGAGAACCCTACATTGCAAATAGAAAGCGTATTTATGAAAATTATGCTGGTATGTTTCCAACACTTGAATCGTTTTGTCAGGTTATGGATCAATGTACTGAGAATTTTGAATGTTTAGTCATAAATAATAACGCAAAATCAAATAAATTACAAGATCAAGTATTTTGGTATAAAGCAGACCCACATAACGACTTTATATTAGGTTCAAAAGAATTCTGGGATTTATCAAAACAGATTAATGATGATGATGATGATGGGGAGCAATATGAGCCATCAAATGTGAAGAAACGTGGTCAGGGCCCCAAAATAGCAGTTAAAAAGAGTAAATGGTAGAATAAAACTTGGTTTCAAATTTATTTAGTAATATTTATATTTAAAATTAATTTAGTAATATTTATATTTAAAAATTAATTTAGTAATATTTTATTATAATGGAATTAATAAAATATTTATTAATATTTTTATTTTTAGTTGATATAAAAGGGTTTATAAATAAGAGTAATAATAGATTTAATAAACACTCTTTATATCTTAAAAAAAAAAATAATTGTGATAAAAATTTGTGTTTACAATACAAGCCAAAAACTGAAAATCAACACATATATGTAAATGTTTTAAATTCAATAGATGATAGTATTACTATAGTAGTTGGGCCAGCCGGAACTGGTAAAACTTTGATGGCTTGTAATATAGCTATAAATTATTTGAAAGAAAGTAAAATAGATAAAATAATAATTACAAGACCAGTTGTTCCAGTTGAAGAAGAAATAGGATTTTTACCTGGTTCATTGGAAAAAAAAATGGATCCATGGACAAGACCAATTTTTGATATATTTGAGGAATTTTATTCAAAGAAAGAGGTAAATAATATGATAAACAATGGTCAAATAGAAATATCTCCTTTAGGATTTATGCGTGGTAGAACATTTAAAAAAGCGTTTATTATAGCTGATGAAATGCAGAATAGTAGTCCAAATCAGATGTATATGTTATTAACAAGAATAGGTGTAAATAGCCGTATGGTTATAACTGGTGATTTAGAACAAAGTGATAGATTGGAAAATAATGGATTAAAAGATTTAATAGAAAAATATGAACTTAAAGGTAATCTAACTAAAATAAACTTAATAAAATTAAATAAAAATGATATTCAAAGAAGTGAATTAGTTAATCAAGTGATACATCTTTACGAAAAAAACAATGTTAATAATTCTGTGATTTTAAATAAAAATATTAGCACTAACAAATATATTTTGTCTAAAAGAGGATTTGATGATGCGGCACTAATTCCTTATAAAGATTGTCATGATATTAAATAATAAATTATATATAATTATTATTTAATAAATAAATTTAATAAGTTTTCTTAGCAAATGGACCTGATTTCAATTGACTTTGTCCATAATCAGTCTTCCCAACAACAACATTTTTTCCATTAAATAATTCGTTTCTGATATCAGCAACAGAAATACTTTCACCCTCCTTTGTATTGAATGTTTGCTCAGTAGTAGTTTGACCAATACCAACAAGATTACCTTCTTCATCGATATCTTGAGTAAGAACATTACCATGCTTTTCAGCATTTTTTTTATTCTCATCAATCGCCTTTTGTTTAGTTTCCTTGACACGTTGTTCAAATGCATTTTTAGCAATTTCTTCATTCTTCTTCTTCTCATGAGCAAGTTGATTCAATTCCTCTTCCAAATATTCAACACGACCAGTCTTATATGCTTCAGGTTCCCAAGGTAGCCAAGTGCCAACAGGCCCAACAAAAACATCAAAAAATGGGTCAGTTTCTCTTAGAAGTTTAGCACGTAATTCAGCTTCTTCCTGGGAAGAAAAATTTCCTCTACTCTTGAAACCTCTAACTGATGTTTGAAAATTATGATTTATATTAAATTTCTTTTCAAGTTCATTTTCCTCGCAATCTAAGAAAGTTTTATAGTCATCTTCAATTGAAGAAGCCATAATAGTTTTACGTTCTTCTTTAACAAATACTTCAAAATCCTTAATAACTTCTTCAAATTGTAACTTATATTTAAATGAAATAAAATTCAAAAATTGATGGAACTTTGTCATAGACTTATTCATTTCCCATTGCTTTAAAAATTCTTCAAAATAGAAAATTTCACGTTGTTTTAAGATCTTTTCTGGTGAAATAAAAGAAAAACAACCAAAAGATTGTCCTGCAATAGGCTTATCAACTTCTAATAAATCAACATATTTAGGATTAACAGAACCATCCTTTTTTTGTCTCCTTTCAACCCCATTTTTTCCGGCGTTATTTTTACTCATTATAATATTTAGTAAAATCTTAGTTTTAAGTTTTAATTTATGTAAAATATTATTTTTTTCTTTTTATTTTATATAAAGATGGGTATGTTTGATGTTACCGAACTTATTAAGCGTATTATAAAGTATTTGATTGAAGGTTTAATGGTTGCTATAGCTGCCTTTGCTATTCCAAAACGCTCATTGAACATTGAGGAAATTGCGTTAATTGCTTTAACATCTGCGGCTACCTTTGCTATTTTGGATACTTACATTCCTTCCATGGGCGTAACTGCAAGATCTGGTGCTGGTTTTGGTATTGGTGCCAATTTGGTTTCTTTCCCAGGTGGGTTTTAACTAATAACATGTAAAGATGTCTTTAAGTTTTTTTTAAATATATATTTTGGAAATCCGATAAAATTGAATTAAAATTATAAAACACATTATTACATAAAATGTTATATAATAATGAGACATTAAAATCATATTGTGAATTTTTAAAATCATATTGTGAGATTAATCTGATTACATTACTTGAGAACTATGATGATATAAAGATAAATAGAGAATGTTATATTCAGGGACTATGTAAAAACAATTTTGGTAAAGAATTCAATAAATCTTTTAGGCAATTAGTAAAAACGGGTTCATATTGTAATGTATGTACCATTGAAAATGGATAACAAATTAAAATGTAAATACAACATGGAATATTTAAAAACTTATTGTGATGAAAATAATGTTATATTAGATAGCAACTACACTAACAAAACATCAATAGAGATACGGTAAATATTTTAAATCCATAAGCTATGAACTTCGGAACAAAATACGTTGGTCGTCATACTTTTATGCGAACAATAATGTTAAATGTATGGAAAACGAACGTAGATTATAAGACATGCTTCAAAAAAACAGTTAAACAGTAGGAATAAATTCCCAATCTAATTCAATACACATTTTTTTCCAAGTTTCATCTTGTTCAATAAGCTTTTCACGATCTTTTAATAAAGGAATATCAGGTAAATATTGTATTTCTTCAAGAAGTTCACAAAATTTAAAAAGAACATAATAATAATTTAAAAAATTAACACGATAATCAGGACAAGTTTTAGCATAAGGTGCTTGAATTTTCATAAATAAATTACATAAAGTATCTTCCAATTCAGGGCTAAATACAGGAGGTTTTATTCCTAATTTATTTTTAATAAATGCTATGTGTTCATAATATTTATTAAATCCCAATTTTTTTAGAATTTCTTTAGTTTTATGATGTGTAAGTTGTTCAAGACCAATTCTTTCCTTTTTAATTTGTTGTTGTATTTGTTCAATAACATCATCAAGAATTTGTGTAGTTTCTTTGCCTTGAAATTGCGCTAAAATTTCTTTAAAATGATTAATTTTCTTATAAGCATAAAAAAAAACTTCTTTTGGTGGTTCTTTATAACTAGGTTTTTCATTTTCAATAAGATAGGGTATGTTAACAGCACAAACATTACATGTTAATACACCTTCATCATCCAGCGGGGTCATTTCGCCTTTATAACAGATTTGACATATATCAGTTTCTCTAACAAATGCGTTTATATCTAAAAAAGATTCATCAATATTACTTAAATATTTTTGAACCAAATTTTTGTTATTATTTTCATTAATATTTTTATCCTTATCGGATTCATCTTGTTTGACCTTAAAAATATTAAAAAGTAATTGGTTTTTACTCGTAACAACTTTGTTAGTTTCTTCAATATTATTAATACTCTTTTTGTTTTCAAAATATTCAAAAATATATTTTGAGTTATCAAGAAAATAGTTATTTTTTTTGTTTTTTAACTCTTTTATAGTTTCATTAATTTCTTTAATACGATCTTTAATTTCCATAACTTCATCAATATTAAGATCTTTTTCAATTTCAAGTTGTTTCTGTAGACTATATCTTTCTTCCTTTAATTTAGGTATAACATCTAATTCATTTTTAGTAAATTCATTTACAAACTCTTTATGCTTACCATCAAGAGTAGTAGTATATTTTTTACAAACTTTAATTTTTTTAGCGAACTTAGGTTTAAATGATGGCATTAATATATTTATGTATAAATATTCTTAATTATATATTTATGTATAAATATTCTTAATTATATATTTATGTATAAATATTTATTATTTTTACACCTTTGCACATTTAAAACGCCGACTTTTAAATATGCAAATTATTTATAATTTTTTAATGTTTTTATTCTATTTGAAGGTTTCTTATTATATTTTTTTCGTTGTTAATTCGGCGTTTTAAATGTGCAAAGGTGTAAAAAGATATAATTGAAAAAAAAATATTTAACTAAAAATAGTTAACATAAATAACAAAAGGATAAAATGAAGCAAAAAATAATAAGTTAAAATAAAAAATAAAGAATGATAAGTAAATTTAAGAATGAATATAGAAATAAAATTAGAAAAAGATCAAAGTCTAGAGATAGATAAAATGAAATTTCAAACGATGGTTTTTGTATTTAATGCTTTAAACAATGGTTGGTCAATTAAAAAAAGAAAAGATACATATATATTTACAAAAAATCATGAAGGTAAAAAAGAAGTATTTGATGAATCATATCTGGCTATATTTATGAGGGATAACACGGATATTAAAAATTTCATTTCGTAAATATGTAAGTAAAATGAAAAATAAACTAATTAATTTAATTTTGAATTAATTAATTTTCCAAAAAATTTTTTCTTTTAGGAATGTATAAAATGGGAGGTGGCCTTATGCAACTCGTAGCTTATGGTGCACAAGATGTGTACTTAACTGGTAATCCACAAATTACTTTCTGGAAGGTTACTTATCGTAGATATACTAACTTTGCAATTGAATCCATTGAACAAACCTTCAATGGTCAAGCTGATTTCGGACGTCGTGTCCAATGTACCATCAGTAGAAATGGTGATCTTGCTTACAGAACTTACTTGCAAGTCACTTTACCTGAAATCAACCAACTTATGGGTATTGCATCCTTCGCTGCTGGTGTTGGTTCTGGTGTCTATGCCCGTTGGTTAGACTTCCCTGGTGAGCAATTAATTGCCCAAGTTGAAGTTGAAATTGGTGGTCAAAGAATTGATCGTCAATATGGTGACTGGATGCACATCTGGAACCAACTTACTATGACTTCTGAACAAGAGCGTGGTTACTTCAAGATGATTGGTAACACTACCCAACTTACCTTCATAACTGATCCTTCTTTTTCTGAAGTAGATGGTCCTTGTGACTCCTTGGCTCCTCGTCAAGTTTGTGCTCCTCGTAATGCTCTTCCAGAAACCACTTTATATGTTCCTCTTCAATTCTGGTTCTGCACCAATCCTGGACTTGCTCTTCCTTTAATTGCTCTTCAATACCACGAAGTCAAGATTAACCTTGATATTCGTCCAATTGATGAATGCTTGTGGGCTGTTACCACTTTAAGCTGCAATAACAGTGGTGTTTCTCCAATGGATAAAAGTGCTTATCTTGCTGGTCAATATACCCCAGGTCGTCCAGTTCCTGCTGCTATTGCCTACAATCAATCTTTGGTTGCTGCTTCTTTGTATGTTGACTACGTCTTCCTTGACACAGATGAGCGCCGTAGATTTGCACAAAATCCTCATGAATACTTGATTACTCAACTCCAATTCACTGGTGATGAGTCTGTTGGTTCTTCTTCGAACAAGATTAAGCTCAACTTTAACCATCCTGTTAAGGAGTTGATTTGGGTTGTTCAACCTGACCAAAACGTTGATTACTGCTCATCCCTTGTTTGTGATGCTCTTTTATTCAAGGTTCTTGGTGCACAACCATTCAACTATACTGATGCGATTGATGCTCTTCCAAATGCAATCCATGCCTTCGGTGCTCCCGGTGCTGTAGCTCGTGATAGCAACTCTTACATTGATGCCCAAGGTCTTTTCAATGATGCTGGTGCTCTTGACTATGACATTCCAGCAGGTTTCACGGGATACTGGCATGGTGCTGAGAACCCATACAGTGAACCCCACTTTGGTGGCCAAGCAATTGACTCCAGTGGTTTAACTGATGCTGAAAAGGCTAAGCTTGCTCTTCTTACTTCCTTACAACGCAGTCACCTTGACAACTCCACAGTCTCTGATGCTGGTACCTTCGTCCTTACTGAGACCTCTTTGGACATGCACTGCTGGGGCTTAAACCCTGTTGTTACCGCTAAGCTTCAACTTAACGGCCAAGATCGTTTCTCTGAGCGTGAAGGTTCTTACTTCTCTTGGGTTCAACCTTACCAATCCCATACCCGCAATCCTGATGAAGGTATTAACGTTTACTCTTTCGCCCTTCGTCCTGAAGAGCACCAACCTTCGGGCACGTGCAACTTCTCCAGAATTGATAATGCCACACTCCAATTGGTCTTGTCTAACGCCACTGTTGAAGGAACCAAGACTGCTAAGGTTCGTGTCTATGCCACTAACTACAACGTCTTACGTATTATGAGTGGTATGGGTGGCTTAGCATATAGCAACTAAGCACCATATATCGTGTGGTTTTTATTTATATATTTTGATATTAAAATTTAAATACTTAATTGATTTTTAATATTAAAAGCAAAAACAATATAAAGACAAGTCTTTAATAAATTATATAATATAAGCATAGATATCGTTAATCTTATTGAAAGCAACCCAATCACCAAATTTTCTGGTGATTACCATTCTAAATTAATCGAAAAAGTTAAAAATAATTTTACAAATTATGAACAACAGATGTTTTTATCAAGTTTTTACTTCTATTTGAAGTATGATTCTAAAAATGATTTTGTAATTGATCTTGATAATGTATGGCAATGGCTTGGGTTTGGACAAAAGTTAACGCAAAAAGAGTTCTTGAAAAGAATTTTTTAATTAATAAAGACTATAAATTATTGCTTTGCCAACCGGCAAAGCAAACAATACAAACCAAAGGAGGTCACAACAAGGAAATATTTATGTTAAATGTTCAAACCTTTAAAAAATTTGTTTGAAAGCAGAAACAAAAAAAGCTGATGAAGTTCATGATTATTTTATTAAATTAGAAATATTATGTTTGAAATACAAAAGAAGAGTGTAATGAATTAAAACAACAAGTAATGCAACTTGAAAATATAAATAAAGAAATGGAAGAAAAAGTGATTAGACAAAAAGAATTAGAAAGAGAAAAATTTTATTAAATGAATACGCCGCAGCAGGAAATATGATATATATTATCAAAGTTAAAACAAATGAAGACGGAACCTATGTTGTAAAAATAGGAGAAAGTAGAAAAGGCATTACAGATAGATATAATGAATGTAAATCTAAACATAAACAAATTTTATTACTAAACTGTTATCAAGTTGATAAGAGCAAAGATTTTGAGAGTTTCTTACATAATCATCCAGCTATTCATCCACATAAATATAAAAAAATAGAGGGACATGAAAAAGAAAATGAATTATTCTTAATTGGCACAAATTTAACATACCAATCCTTAATAAAATTATTGATGACAATATTAATAATTATAATTATAAGGTTAGAGAATTATTATTAGAAAATCAATTGTTAAGAAATAAAAATATTAAACGACCAAGTATTATGAAAGCTATTCAAGAAAACACAATTTATCGCGAGTTTTGTTGGCTACTAGTAGAGAGAAATTTAGATCCCAATATAATTCACTCAATTGAACCAACTAAAGAAACTAAAATCCAAAATCTTGGATATATCGCTAAGTTAGACGCAAATAAAATAGAAATATTAAACGTATATTTAGACAGAAAACAGCAGCACAATTAAATGGTTATCAGATTTCATCAGCTTTAGATAATCCAGTTAAAATGGAACAATAACAAATGGTCATTATTATATTTTATATAACAATTGTGATGAAGAATTAATTGATGAATACGAAGAAAAACATGGAAAACCATTATTATATAAAAATGGACTCGGACAATTTGATAGTGAAAATAATATGACAAATGAATTTTCATGTAAATATGATTGTATTAAAGAACTCAAGATGAGCGTTAAAACATTAGCAAAATGTATTAACAAAATATAGCATATAATGGGTTCTATTATAAGGAACTAGGTGAAAAATTATTTATATAATAAAAGCGTTAAAAATAGTTAAATATTATATAATATTTAACTATTTCATCATAATAAGCTTACGAATTATTATCTTCAAATTCAAGATTTTGAGAATACATTTGATCAAAAAATCTTTACATATGTTAAAGAATAATTTTATACTCATTTATATAAAAAAAATAATTACATTACAATATTACAAAATAATTATGCTTCGTCATCTGATTCTTCTTTTTGAACTTCCTCTTCTTCTTCCTCTTCTTCTTCCTCTTCATTATTGTCGTCAACAACCAATTCTTCATCAGGAAACTCTTCATACTCTACGCCATTCCATTTAATAATTTTACAATTAAATAGCTGATTCATGTTAATTACTTCAGGTTTATGTTCAGATGCAAATTTTGTAAATAGTGTTGTTACTTGACTATCATCTCTAAAGCGTGCACTATATTTTTGTTGAATATTATTACGTCCAATCCGTCCTAAAGCTTGAATAATCTTTTCTTGAGTAAGTTCAAGGTCCTTACCTAAATAGCCATGGCAGAATTGATAGTTAGTTCCATAAATATAATCGCTATCAGCTATAATTAAATACAACTTTTGTTGATCCGCTAATTTTTTCATAATTTCTGTATACGCAATGCTTCTATGATCAGTGAATACACCAATGCCGAGTAGCAATAAAATCTTCCAGCTATCTTCTACATCTTTAAGCAACATAATAGAAACAATGATGCTCTCTTCTATATCACTTGTAAATGCTTCGCTAGTATTAAGTTCCTTAGCCCATTTTTCTAAGTGAACAATTCTATTTGGAATAAACATATCATCAATAGAAGCATTCTTAGCCATACTTTTTAAAGTTGTAATATCTTCTCTCATTTTAGAAATTTTTCTATCCTCAGTTTTATTAACAATTTTATTAGCAATTTTAGACTTACTTTTGCCATCTTTTTTACCCATAAGTTTTTTTGCCTCTTTTGACGTATCAGCTGTGCTCCCTTCTAACTTTGCGGCCATTTTAGTTTCTTCAAATTCTAGAGCATTTTCAAGCTGTTCAATCCTCTCATTAATTTGATTATTATATTCAATTTTCTCATTAATATCCTTCATAACAACAGCAGGAATATTTGCTTGTTGGATACAAAATTTAGCAATTTTTGATAAGTCATTTGCTAAGAATATAGTTGGGCCATCAGTTAATGTATAAGCATCTTTAGTAGTAATATAAATACCACAGCTTCCAGGAGGATCTGTATCTGGATTTATTGTAGTATATTGAACACTTTTAATACGAGATAATGCTTCTCCGGAGCTTGGTGCTGCAATAGTTCCTAAGCTTGTGGTTCTGTTAATAGCATTTCCTTTAGTATCCACAGTATTATTAAATTTAATTCTCTTTGTCCTAGCATTTCTAAAATGATTAAACACTCTAAGCCAATTTCCTGGAATAATATTTTTTAAAACTTTCAGATAATATAGTTTAATACTTTGCATATCAATATCATCAACTGAAGCAAAATTTCTCTCAAATTTTGAAGAGGCTTTATTAAAATTATTAGTTTCAATATAATGAATAAAGTCGGCGGCTTCTTTGAGATCAAAATATCTCATTAAAGTCATATTTTCTTCACAATGGGTAACAGTTTCTAGAATTTTTGTATAATCTTCATGAAGATAATGTGGCATAACTACATATCCATTATTATTAATTAGTGGAATTGTTTTGCGACAATCGTGACTGACAATATTATTGATATTAGCATCTGGAAACTTTTCTTTGAAATCAGCTATGGTTTGCGTTAATTCATGTAGTTTAGGTAGTGTAGCAGAAGATAATACAAAATTTGGAATAATATTTTGTTTCCAATTTTTCTTAATAACTTTATGTAAATCATGATTTTCATAATCCATTGTAATTGTAGGTTCATCCCAATAAGTGACAATATCGTTAATAGGATTAAATGATGCTATATAAAACATAGCAGCCAAATATGATCTAATATCGCAAATAATAATTTCTACCTTATCTCCAACAGTGTTATCTACTTTTTTAATTTGACCGCTGCGTTTATCTTTTGTGAAAGACTTAGCTGAGAAATAATGTAAACGAACATCTTCAGCAGAAGAACAGCCAAATGCGAATGCTATGCGCTTACCAATTGAAATAGCTGATCTAGCAAGAGCAAGTCCTACGTGTCTAGCAGCACAAACAAATATTACCTTATATCGTTCAGATAATCCAAGAGGCGTCAATGTTTTTCCAGTGCCAGTAGGAGCAATATATAATATTAATTTAGACTCAGGAGCAGTAATAGCAGTATAAATTGCCTTTTGATGGTCATATAATGTTATATCGCTGTATTTTAAGATACTAGAATTTTTTTCAATAAATTCAGATGAATTTTGAACAATATAGAGAAGATTAACATCATCCTCATATTTTTTAATGAAAGTTTGGATAATTTCTGTTACAAATCGGTTAACCTTATCAACATTATTTTTAATAAGTTTACTTAGTGTATAATAAAAGTAAACCCATTTTTGGTTATTAGCGTGTTTAAATTCAACCATTTTTTCCAAATTTTGATAAAGAACAAATTCATACATATTTGTATCATTATTAATACTATCAGCGTCTAATCGTGACAAACGAATTTGATCACTGCTTTTTAGTTTAACAATTGTAGCTACATTGATATAATAATCTCCGTTATCTTCATGGCTTTTAGTTCTTCGTAAATTTGGATTTGCTCCAAAATGTATAAATGGTACATTATTTTTTTCAACCAGTGTTTTAATTTTATCAGCAAAGAACTTGGCGTATAGAAATTCTTCAATTTGTGTATTATATTCTATCTTTAGATGCGTAAAGATAGAATCCGTTTTATTAACTTTTAAATGAACATTTGAAAATCCATCTACTATTAAACGCAATATTTCAAGTTCATCTTTATGAACTGGAATTTCAATTCCATCCCATTCAGACTTGGTTAATTTTCGTTGTTTAAGATCCATTTAAGTGCGTGTGTAAGGTGTAATTTGCTTATTTCTTTAAATCATTTTAATAATTCAATTTTATTTTACGGTGGATATCCCGTACTCCCATTGTGATGGTTTACACCTATATTAATGTTTAATATTAATATATAACACATATTTTGGAACCAATGTGAAAAAAATTGAATTGAAAAAACAAGTTATAAATATTGGTATAAATTATTATATAGAATGTCTACGAATTATAAGATTGTATCAATTGAGGGTAATATTGGTTCTGGTAAATCAACTCTTTTAGAAAATTTAAGGAAATTTTATAGTAATAATACACACGTATTATTTTTAAGGGAGCCAATAGATGATTGGGAGAAAATTAAGGATAAAGAAGGAAATACAATGTTAAAGAAGTTTTATGCTGATCAAGAAAAATATTCATTTGCGTTTCAAATGATGGCATATATTTCAAGATTAAAAATATTGCGAGACACTGTAGATAAAATAGTGTCTGAAAGGAATGATTTAGTTAAAAAAAGATATGAAGATATGCTAATAGATGAGGATGCCCCAAGTTATTTTGAAATTCCAAAATATGTTATTATTACAGAAAGAAGTTTATATACAGATAAATATGTGTTTGCAAAGATGTTACATGAACAAGGAAAAATAGAAGATGTATGTTATCAAATTTATTTAAATTTGTTTGAGGAGTTTGCAAAGGATTTTCCAATTAATTATTCAGTATATGTGAATACAAAGCCAGAAAAATGTTATGAGAGAATTCATAAGCGGGCGAGAGATGGTGAGGAAGTAATTCCTTTAGCTTATTTAAAAGATTGTCATAATTATAATGAGGCGTTTTTAAATGAATTAATTACAAGTAAATTAGTATTGGATGGTAATGTAGATATTTATGAAAATAAAAAAAAACTTGAAGAATGGTTAGAACAAATTAACCAATTTATACAGAATTGAATGCGTTTGTTCTCTTTAATTAAATTTATGATATTAATAAATATATTAAAGACAAACGTTTTATAACTTTTAAAATGAATGAAGAAAACCCCACTAATTTAGTAGTTATTTGTCCTCATTGTAAAGTACCAGTTTTAATTGAAAAACTAAATTGTTGTATTTTTCGTCATGGAATTTTTAAAATCAATGGTGAGCAAATTAATGCTCATGCAACAAAAAATTTATGTGATTTTTATATTAATAAAGACTTAATATTTGGATGTGGCAAACCATTCCAAGTAATAATTAATCCAAACTCAACTAGCGATGATAATAAATTTATAGCAGTTATTTGCGATTACATCTAAACTTAATTATTTTTTTAAACAAACTAAAATACGCTACTTTATACCAAGTACAACCACCTCTTGGACAAGCCATTGCTGAATAATAATCAATAAATTACCATTCTACATTATATTAAACTAAACGCAGACTATTTTTATCTTTTCTTTTCCAATTTATATAACTGATGGACAATCAGTATCAACTAATATAAAAGGAAAAAAGAGACAAAATTAAAAATAATTATAGAAGTCTTGTATATAAATACATAATATAATATAAATACATAATATAATTGAAATATATTTTACAATTTATAAAAATAAAATTATACTTCAATTATATATAACATGAATAAGAAAAAGATGAATATCATATTACCTGATAAAACTATTTCTGAATCTAAAATTTATCCTACAACAGAATATGTATTATATTTTGATGGATGTAGTAAAGGTAATCCAGGACCGGCAGGTATTGGTGCAGTTATTTATAAAAATGGAGTTGAATATTGGGCTGCTTGTAAATATATTGGAAACAAAAGAACTAATAATGAGGCTGAATATTTTGCTTTAATATTTGGACTCCAATATACATTAGAACAAGATATCAAAACACTTTCAGTTTGTGGGGATAGTTTACTTGTAATAAATCAAGTTAATAAAATATATAAGGTTAAACATCCAAATTTGGCTGAACTATATGAACAAGTAGTTAAACTTGTTGCTCAATTTGATTATATTGATTTTAATCATGTTTTTAGAAAAGAAAATAAACGTGCTGACAAATTATCTAATTTAGGTTTGATATGTATTACACCAACCGAAAAGATAAATGATAAAACTTGCAATCATTTATCTTTTTGTTCGGTGTAATATTCAAGTAATCCAATACTTAATAACTGATTTGATTTATATTTTAAAATATCTATTTCTTTTTTTGTAGTAGGAAATAGTTCTTGTCCATAAATATCTTGTAACATTAGCCATTCAAACATTCCTCCTAAATAAACAAAAATATTATAAAATCCTAATGAATATATTTGCTGATATTTTTTATTAATTGTATCGTCATTACAGTTTTTCCCATAAATAATAATTCTAATGCTTTTATTTTCTTTCATAAATCTATTAATTATTGCCTCTTCTTCATTAGCAACTATTGTATTAATAATAAGACAATGTTGTTCAGAATTGGGTAATGTATTAATAATCAAATAAACTTCAGGATTTTTTATAACAGTTTGTATGTCTTCATAATTTATTTTTGTCATAGATTGTGTATTTCCCATATTTAATTTATATTGTTAGTTTTTAAATAATAGAATAACTTATTAAATAATCATAACTTTGATAAAATCTCCATTATAGTAATGAAAAATTAAAAAGCTAGTAAGTCCAAATATAACATCAACTAACAAATAAGCCTAGGCATTTTGATTACCAATTATTGCATTATACGCGAATAAAGAATATAATAATCCATGAATAGGTCTTAGATCATTCCACCATATTTTATCACCGAATACTTCATGTCATGTTTTTCTTTGACCACTAAAATATAAATAAAAATCCTATGGCAAGAAATAAAGCTAAATAGTCCATATACATTAACATGGTTTTGTTAGTTGTTTTGGCGATATAAACTAACAAACTTCTCGTTCCCCAATTAAAAATAATAGGAATCTTTTTGGATGTTATTCATATTATATTTAATATATATAATATAAATTATAAAGTTAAGTATAATGAGTTGTATTTGTATCAAATATCCAGTGATAATTATTTACGTGAATATCATTTAAAATTCTATGTCTTAATGCTAGTGCTGAAATGTTGACATCTTTTGCACCATCAGATATATTTTTGAAGAATTGTTTTTCTCCATTTTTACAACAAATTTTAACAACTGGTTGTTTTGTGAATTGTTCTTCTTTTGATACACCGGAATATCTCCATAAAAATCCTTGACATAGTCTACTTTCTCTAACAGCATATGCAATTGCTAATCCAGTAATTAAACCACAAGAACGTCGTGCGGCTTCTATGCTTTCAAAAGTTTCTATAACTTCTCCGGTTTCTTTATTGATTTTATCAATTGAACGTTTGGGTTTTCTTACTATTGGAACATTTGGATTAATTTCTTCATTTACATTTATAGTAAGATTATTAGAAAGAATATCTAATAATAAATCAATATCTTTACCGTGTTCTGATAATAGTTCTTCTAATTTAATAACAGATTGTATTATTTTCTGAATATTTTCAATAGATGTTTCATATTTTTGTTGACCTAATGAAATACAATTTTGTTTTAGTAAAAAAGTCATATTTCTTTCAGTTAAAGGATAAGAACATTTAAATTGATAAATTATTTTGCCGGTTGGATATAAATCCTTTAAATTTTTTAAAATTATATCAAAATCCTTTTGTCTTGTAATTGAACAAATAAATCTCATATTTTCATATTGATATGCATATAAAAAATATCCGTATTTACATAAAGCAAAATTACTGGATATTTTAGTTTTATTGTTATCAGTAATATCATATTCAAGTTTATTAATTTTTTTATTACTATTCTTAATTATTTTAGTTTGTTCATTTATTTTATCTTGTAATTTATAAATTTCCTCTTGCATATCTTCATTCTTTTTTAATAATAAATTATAATTGTCAATATTATATTGATTTTCTTTAATTTTGGTTAATAATTTTACATTATAATCATTAGACAAAATTGTTATTGGATTATTTTCAATAAGTTTAACGATATTTAGATGTTTTTCTTCCATTATAAATAAAAAACAAATTATGTCTTTAAATAATGATTTATGTTATTGTTTGTACTGTCATAATAAAAACTGCTAGCGACCAAATTTTAATTAAACTGAACAATGATTTCTACTTTTTCTTTTTTGATGCTCTTAGTAGCAGATATAGACAATTCTTCACGCTTCTTTCTGGTCTTTGAGTTATCAATAATTGTTTCTTTACGCTTAGAAGTGCTATTTCGGTTATTCATATCTTTTTCAATCTCATTATAATTTTCCTCTATATAATTTATAACATTGTTTTCGATAGCCCATTTAAAAAAATTAAGTTGTCCAATAGTAGTTTCAATAAATTTTCCATTTGTGTAAGAAATGCTGATGCGTTCCCAGCGGCAAAAAGGGTCAAATCTTTTCTTACTGTATGCCTTTAATTTAAGCTTGTAATCGTCATAAACTTTAAAACGTCTTGTAATATTATCACTGGTTCCTTCAATAACATAAAGAGTATAATATTTCTTAGCGTAATTGGTAGCAAACCAATCAACAATGCGTAGAGATATTTTGGATTCTCCAGTGATAATCTTTAGCATTTTATCTAAATTATTATTTGAATTATAAACCCCATCCATATCTTCGGTTTTGTAAAAAGACATTAAATTTTTAAGCAATAAATCATTTTGCGTTGTGTAATTAGAATTGTTCATTATTTAAGTTTTCAAAAATTTATTTAAGTAGTTTTATTCCTAAATTAAATTATTTTTATTTTTTAACGAAGTTTAGAATTTAATATCTAAGTAAATATTATTATGGCTAATTTTATGGATCAATATTTTGGCCCCTTGCCTAGGGAATACTGTCTATATTTCTATGCTTTATCAATCGTGTTTGGTATTATGTTTGCTATAAGTGCTGTATCAATAGTTTATTTCATGATTACACATATTAAGAAAGTAAATACAATGTTTATCGTAAATTCTGTCTTTATTTTGTTAAATTCTCTATTAGCATATTTAGCTAATAGATTGCTTCATACTATGTGCGTTAAGAGCATCTAAATTGCAATAACTTCTATTTAAGTTAAAAATTAAATAATATAATTTTTAATTTATAAAACGCAAAATATAATATGACGCTGTATATTCAATAATTTATCTGTTACTACATAAGTCGGATATGGCATATTTTTATATGTATTTTTATATGTATTTTTATTTTTTAATACCCAGTATTTTCTATATAAATTAACCATTCTTTGAATGTATAATTATAACAATAATATCGATCTTGGACCTCTTCGTAACATTCTTCAATCATATTTCATTATTTTGTTAGTTTGTGGGCTTTCAACAAATGATAAAATAATATTAATTATTTCTTGAGGCAGATTAGCCATATATTATAAATATTATTATATTTAATTTTCTTCTTTTGACTTTTCTTTTGAATGCTCAAAAGTTGTATTTATTGGTTTTAAAAATATATCACGAGCTACTACATCATTTACATAACTTGTTTGCACAAATGGATTTACTCCTCTTTGAGCAATCATTTCACGACCAGCTATTTTTGAATCTAAATCTTCGCGTCTAGTTCCACTCTGATTTTGATTTCTAGAAAACATTGAATTTGTTATATTTATTAAATCACTATCTTGATTAAAAAATGAGTCATCTGCTAAAGATTGGTTAATTGCGTTTCTTTGTGAATCATAACCTATCTCTGGTTGTCTTTCATTTTTTTCTGGTCTAGCACTTTTATAATATGCTTCTCCTGTGCTCCATTTCCATTCACTATACATTATTATATTTGATTTTAAAATAATATATTATTAAACTTAAATAACTTAAAATTTTGGAAATTTAGGATTTAAAATACGCGTTGCTCTAAATGGGGGTTAAAAAATTGAAATCTTAATAAATATATTAACATGTAATCAACTATAACAATATGGAATCTTATAAAGCCATCTCACATGTATTTATGTCTGGTATAATTATTTATAAGATTTACGCCGTGTTTTATCTGTTTTTGTGATTTTGGTCTAGATGATTTAAAACTAGATGAACCACTTATAACAGAACTAGATTTATCTAATTCTTTACTAGGACTATAAGTATATCCGCCTCTCATTTTCTTACGAGTTCTTCTATGACGTTTTTTCATTGTTTTTCGTCTACGTTTTCCACCTCTACTACCTGGTATATTAAAATTTATATTAACTCCTTTTTCTTTTAATTCTTTCAATGCTTGCTTAATTTGTTTAATAGCAATTGGGTCATTACGTTTAGCATTATTTATTGCGCTCTGAATCTTATTTATATAAAGCGCGTTAGGTGTTGACCTTAAACTAGTATATAATCTTTTTAATGGTTCTTGATTCTCACTATTACTAACACCAATTAAATCATTATATAATTGTTCAATTTCAGCACTAAATTCTTGTTCTACTTGTTGAACAGGAGATTCAGTTCTTTCTAATCTTCTCCCCTCTAGAATATCAATAATAGCTGTTATATTCCCTGTAATAAGATTAAATTGTTCTCCAATTTCACCATTATCTAAGTCCCCTAATTGGTCTGCTATCTGATTTATATTTTGAATCTGGTTTCCAAGTGAACCAGTAATTAGTTGAATACGATTAGCTAAAACATTTACTTCATCTGTTTTAGCTTGTAAATTGTCTTCAAGAGCTTTTTTATCAGTTGTTAAATTTTGAATCTGTTGTTCAATATCTTTAATTTGATTATCTTTATTCTCACCATCTTGTAATAGTTTTTGAATTTGTTCATTTTTAGCTTGTATTTCTTGGTTAAATCGTTGAATTTGAAATTGTAAATCATTAATTGTTTCTTTTGCTTGATCTAAATTACGAATTTTTTCTTGTAATTGTTGTTGTAATTGTGGTAATTGCTGTAATTGTTGTCTTAAATCAGCAATTTCCTGCCATTTTGTGTTATTTTTAATTCCATCAAGAGATATCTTGAGTTGTTTTAATTTTTCTAATAGATTAGTTTTATATTGAGTAACTCTGGCTTTTTGTTCCTCCACTTTTCCAGAAATACCTTTAATTGTGTCATCTAATTGATTTAATGCTCCATTCAAATCTGCCATTTATATATAATATAATTATTATATATAAATCTGCCATTTAAATATAATAATTATATTTTTTATAATATTGTAAAGTTATAAAGAAATAAAGTAATTATTCAATAAGTTCATCTAATTCGGCCTTAATTTTGTCAATTTCATTGATAATATCTTTTTGGTCATGTTTAGCTGTTCTAAGTTGTTCATCTACCAGATGTTCAGTCTTTATTAAATCATTAATATATTCCTTAAGTAGATTTAGTGCGTTGTGTTGTTGTTGTTTTTCATTTAAAATATAATCATAATATTTGGAATAATCATTCTTTACACCGAACAAGTAGTGATTTAGTTTGTGTTTTCTGTCCAAATCTTTTTTCTTCTTAACTAACAATTTCTTTTTATTTAGTATTTCTTTCTCAATTTGTAATAAATGTAAATCTCTCTCTGCTAATGGTAAGCTCATTCTTATTTTAATAAGTTATTAAATTAAAAAAAAAATATATTAATAAAAAAATATAAAATCTATGCTTTATATATATTATTTAGAATGTCTAAGACCAATATTGAACCCTTACTAGCAAGAGACGATAATAGATTTGTAATGTTTCCAATAAAA
>Ga0214917_10002960_pt1 | contig 20160 bp, 22 predicted proteins | sample LL_1208_BB_MetaG_FD_177983 | JGI IMG/M metagenome (GOLD analysis project Ga0214917, IMG submission 177983) | Freshwater microbial communities from Lake Lanier, Atlanta, Georgia, United States - LL_1208_BB | ecosystem: Environmental > Aquatic > Freshwater > Lake | place: USA: Georgia | collected...
AGCGGGGCGACGCGCGTGTTTGAGCGGGGCGACGCCGTCTCGTGAGGCAGCGTCAGCCCGACAGCGCGGCGCGCAAGGCAGCCACCAATTCGTCGCGTGACGTCGCGGGTGCCTGACACGCGTACTGGCGGCACACATACGCAAGGCCATCTCGACGATCGGCGAAGAGCGGGGTATCGAACGTTTCGCCCCATGCCAAAACGACCGTCGGCAGCCACTGCGATTGCAGATACGACACGAGCTCGCCGCGTTTGCCGGTGATTGCGATCTCGGTCAACCCGACGTGGTGCAGGTGCAACGCACACAGCAGATGGGGGAACGCCGTCGGCGCACTTTGCACGATGCGTGCCAGCAATTTGAAAACACCCTCGGCGTGTGTGCGGTACTGCTCGACGCCGGTCAAAGCGGCGAGCCGTTGCAGGGCGAGAGCGGCGACCGAGTTCGCTGATGGCGTGGCGTTGTCGATCAGGTCTTTCTGGCGCACGATGAGCCGTTCACCATCATCGGGCGTGGTGAAGAAGCCGCCCTCTGCGGCGTCATGGTGGTGGGCGATCAGTTGATCGGCGGCTTCGCGCGCAAGCTGCACCCAACGTGCGACGCCGGTCAGTTCATAGAGCCGTGTGAAGGCGTCGACCAGATTGGCGAGGTCGGCAGCCATCGCCAAGTGCTTGGGTGTCGCGTCGCGATGCCATGTGCGCAACCATCGGCCGTCGGTGCGTCGCATGGTCGTCGCCATGAAATCTCCGGCGCGTTGCGCGGCCCGTGCCCATTCGTCGTTGTGCAGTGCTGCGGCGGCTTCACACAACGATGCGATCATGAGCGAGTTCCACTCGAGAATCACTTTGTCGTCAAGACCGGGTCGGTGTCTGGTGTTGCGAGCAGAAAAAAGCAGTTGGCGAACCGCTTCTACATCTTCGTTGCGCAGCAGGTTTCCCCGATTCGACAACCGACAGGGAATCGACTTGCCTTCGAAGTTTCCGGCGTCGGTGATTTCGTACCACGAAAGTGCGGTGTCGACGAGATGGCTGGGCACCACCTGACGCACCTGGGCCGGAGTGAACACGTAGAAGTGCCCTTCGTGCGAGTGACCCGACTCATCGAGTGAGTCGGCGTCTTCAGCGCTATAGAACGCGCCTTCTGGCGAGCAAAGATCACGCAACACGTAGTTGATGGTCTCTGTGACGACCTGCTGCCAGCGCGGCTCACGCAAGACGAGTGACGCATGCAGGTAGGGGCGAATGAGCAGGGCCTGGTCGTACAACATTTTTTCGAAGTGCGGCACCAGCCACTGTTCATCGACGCTGTAGCGGGCAAAGCCACCGCCGAGATGGTCGTACATGCCGCCCGAGGCCATCGCATCGAGGGTGGTGGTGAGCATCTGTCGAGTGCGCGGCGACTCGTCGTTGAGATATGCACGCAGCAGCAACTCGAGGGCCATCGTTCCGGGGAACTTCGGGGCATTGCCGAAGCCGCCCCAGCGGGCATCAAAGTCGGCGTCGAGTCGTTGCACCGCGGCCTTGAACACGTCGATTGATGGAAGATGCTCGTTCGTGCTGATCTGCGATGTGCGACCGATGTTCTCGACGAGTGCCGCCACGTTGTTGTCGATGTCTTCGCGCCGATTTCGCCAGGCGTCATCGATGGCATTCATCAATTGCATGAACGATGGTGCGGGGTAGTAGGTGCCGCCGAAGAACGGCTGGGCGCTCGGCGTCAAGAACACCGTCATCGGCCACCCGCCCCGCCCGGTCATCGCCTGTACGGCATCCATATAGATGCTGTCGACGTCAGGCCGCTCTTCGCGGTCGACCTTCACGTTGACGAACAGTCGATTCATCATGGCGGCGACGTCGGCGTTTTCGAACGATTCGTGGGCCATCACATGGCACCAGTGACATGCGGAGTATCCGACCGACAACAGCACCGGCACATCGCGTCGCCTGGCTTCGGCGAACGCCTCGTCGCACCACGGCCACCAGTCGACCGGGTTGTCGCGGTGTTGCCGAAGGTACGGCGATGATTCGCCGGCGAGCCGGTTCACGCGCCGACGGCGTGGTAGCCGCCGTCGACATGCACAATCTCGCCCGTCGTGGCGGGGAACCAATCAGAGAGCAACGCGCAACACGCGCGCGCGACCGCAGTCGAGTCGTGGATGTCCCAACCGAGTGGGGCGCGGGCGTTCCAGATGTCTTCGAATTGGGCGAACGACGGAATCGACTTGGCGGCCATCGTGCGAATCGGTCCGGCGGCAACGAGGTTGCAGCGAATTTTTCGTGGGCCAAGCTCGCGAGCGAGGTAGCGGCTCGTTGACTCGAGCGCCGACTTCGCGACCCCCATCCAGTTGTAGGCGGGCCACGCCACGGTGTTGTCAAAGTCGAGCCCAACGATGCTGCCACCGTCACCCATGAGCGGCACGAAGGCATCGGCAAGCGTCTTCAACGAAAATGCCGACACCTGCATGGCGACTGCCACGTCGTCCCACGTAGCAGCCATGAGGTCGTCACCGAGGCACGCGGCGGGAGCAAACCCAATCGAGTGCAGCACCCCGTCGACTTGACCGAGATGCTCACGTGCGGCCTCGCGCACCGACTCGACATGTGCAGGATTCGTTACGTCAAACTCGGCCACCGCAGGGGCGGGTGAGAGCTTCTTGGCAGTGCGTTGTGTGATCGACAGACCACGACCCGCACCTGTGAGCAACACCTGTGCTCCCTGTGCAACTGCCAGTTCGGCGACACCGTAAGCCAGTGATGCATCGGTGAGCACACCCGTGATGACGAGTCGCTTACCCGCAAGAATCGCCACGTCGCTACGGTAGTGGACATGCCCGACACGCTTCCGAGCATCGGATACGTCGGCGGCACCGGCCCAGCGGGCAGCGCGCTTGCGGTACGACTCGCGTCGGTGGGTTACGCGGGGTGCATCGGTTCGCGCACCAAAGAGCGTGGCATCCAGGTCGCAGACGAGATGAAGGCCAAGTGGCCGCGACACCACCTTGACCTCGTCGGTGGCGACAATGTCGATGCCGCCTCACGCGACATCGTGGTGCTCGCGACACCGTGGGATTCTGCCGCCACGACGGTGACTGAACTCGCCGATCACTTGCGCGGCAAAATCGTGATCACCATGGCGAATGCGCTCGTGCGCGTCGGTAAAGAGTTTCAACCGCTGATTCCACCGCGCGGCAGCATTGCTGCTCACGTGCAGGCTGCGATTCCTCAGTCGCGCGTGGTTGCTGCGTTCCAACACCTACCTGCCACCGAGTTGGGTGACCTCGACCACGCGGTCGACAGCGACGTCTTGATTTGCTCAGACTTTCGCGAAGCTACCCAAGATGTGAGCGAGATGGTTTCGCGCATCGCAGGCTGTCGACCATTGAACGCCGGGTTGCTGTCGAACGCATTGGCGATTGAAGCGCTGACCGCCGTGTTGTTACAGCTGAACGTGCGCTACAAGACCCGTGTCGCGCCCCGCTTCACTGGCATCAACTGACCAACGGCATCGGCGTGCAACTCTTCGACACCGCTCGGCGAGAGGTGGTCGAGTTCTCACCCGGCAGCGAAGTGAAGATGTACGTCTGCGGAGTAACGCCGTATGACGCAACCCATCTCGGTCACGCATTCACGTTCATGGCCTATGACATCCTCATTCGTCGACTGCTCGACACGGGCCGCAGTGTCAAATGTGTACGCAACGTCACCGATGTCGATGATCCACTGTTTGCCAAGGCGCGCGAGCTTGGTGTGCACTATCTCGATCTTGCGGCGCGCGAGGAGACGCGACTCAACGACGACCTCGCCGCGCTCGAACTGGTGCCGATGCATTCGACGCCGCGGGCATCATCGGCGATTGCCGACATTCGCGGGTTCATCGGCATGGTGCTCGAGCGGGGGTTCGCCTACGAGTCGGGTGGTGCGGTGTACTTCGACGTTGCCCGTTCTCGTGACTTTGGTTCGGTCTCGCACTACGACCGTGAGGTGATGCTGGCGCTGGCGCGAGAGCGGGGCGGCAATGTCGAGGACCCGAACAAGCGAGACCCGCTCGACTTCGTGCTCTGGCAACCGTCGGCGGCCGATGAGCCGTCGTGGGACACCATCTGGGGTGCCGGGCGGCCGGGCTGGCACATCGAGTGCAGCGCCCTTGCCCTGCGCGAGCTTGGCACCACCATCGACCTGCACGGTGGTGGCACCGACCTCATTTACCCGCATCACGAGTGCGAGCGAGCCCAGTCAGAGGCCGCCACCGGTCAGCCGTTCGTGCGCCACTGGATGCACGTGGCGATGGTCTGGATGGATGGCCACAAGATGTCAAAGAGCCGGGGCAACCTGGTGTTCGTTGATGCCTTGCGCCGCCGATACGACCCACGGGCGATTCGCCTCGGACTTCTCGTGAACCACTACCGCCACGAGTGGGAATGGGACGAAGGTCTCATCGATCGAGCCGCCGATCGGCTTGGCATATGGCAGGTCGCTGCTGTTGACTCAAAGAGAGGCAATTCGCAACGCAACGAACAGGGGGAGTCAGACGTGTTGAACGCAGTTCGCGCCCGACTCGACGCTGATCTCGACACCCCTGGTGCTCTGGCCGCCATTGACGCTGCCGCCCGCGATGGGGTCGACGTGACCGCAGCGGCCGCCTTGCTCGGGGTGCGGCTGTGACGAACTCGGGCGCAACGCACGCCAAGCAGTTTCCTGACTGGGTGTTCAACGGTGCCACCCAGTTTCAAGCGCGCCTGCGCACCACACTGCAGCCGCTCGCTCGTTTCGCGTGGAAATTCGAACTCGATGGCTTCGGCCGCTTACCCAAGCACGGTGCGGCCATCTTGGCGCCGAATCACATCAGCTTTCTTGACTCGGCGTTTCTCATGCTGTTGGCGCCGCGCAACATCTCGTTCATCGGCAAGAGCGAATACATGGATTCGTGGAAGACACGTTGGTTCTTTCCAAAAGTTGGCATGATCCCTGTCGATCGCGCCGGGGGTGAAAAATCGCACGCCGCCCTCGATGCAGCAGAGCGAGTGCTGCAACGAGGCGAGTTGTTCGGCATCTTCCCCGAAGGCACGCGCAGCCGCGACGGCATGCTCTACAAGGGTCACACCGGTGCAGCCCGGTTGGCGGTCAAACTCGGCTGTCCGCTGTTTCCGGTTGGCATCGTCGGCACACGTGACATTCAGCCGCCCGATGCGGCGCTGCCACGACTTGGTGGCACCGTGCGCATTTCTATTGGGCGTCCAATCGAAGCAGCGCGCTACGCCGCACGCGGCAATGATCCAATGATGCTGCGCGAGATCACCGATGAGTTGATGTTCGAGATTCGAGAGCTCACCGGGCAGGAATACCGCAACACCTACGCCACGAAGAAGCGCACCGAGACCATCGTTGCCGAAACGGCAGAGATTCCGCGCTTCTCTGACGAGCGCATCGCTTCTGCAGAGTCGTCGCACGCGTAGAATAAGACGCGCATGTCAAGCGCAGCGCTGATCGACGTTCGGCTGCCAGACGGTTCCAGCAAACAACTGCCCGCCGACGCAACCTCAGCGGTGCTTGCGAGTGCGATCGGTTCGCGGCTCGCCAAGGCGGCAGTTGCCGCAGTCGTCAACGGTCACGAGACCGACCTCAGCGCGCCACTCGCTAGCGGCGACCAGGTCGCAATCATCACCGCAGACAGTGACGCCGGCCGACATGTGCTGCGGCATTCCACCGCGCACGTAATGGCCCAAGCGGTGCTGCAGTTGTTTCCGGGTGCCAAGTTCACCATCGGTCCGGCGATTGAAGACGGTTTCTACTACGACTTTGAATTGCCCGGCGGGCGCACCTTCACCGACGACGACCTCGCATCGATCACCCAGCGCATGCAAGAGATCGTGCAGGCCGACCAGCCGTTCGTGCGATCAGAGATGGCACCGGCGCAGGCGCTGGCCCTCTTCGCCGACCAGCCGTACAAGTGCGAAATCATCCAGCGCGTCACTTCGGGTGCTGCCGATGACGGTGACGCCGGCGAAGTTGGCGGAGGCGACAGTGTCAGCGTGTACCGCAATAGCGACTCGTTCGTCGACTTGTGCCGTGGTCCGCACGTGCCCAGCACCGGCAAGCTCGGCCACTTCGCCTTGATGAAGGTCGCCGGTGCGTATTGGCGTGGCAACGAAAAGGGCCCGATGCTGCAGCGCATCTACGGCACGGCGTGGGAATCGAAGGCCGCGTTGCAAGAACATCTGGTGCGACTTGAAGAAGCAGAGAAGCGCGATCACCGCCGCCTCGCCACCGAGATGGATCTGCTGTCGTTTCCGCCTGAACTCGGCGGCGGTCTTGCGGTGTGGCATCCGAAAGGGGCCATCGTTCGCAAGTTGATGGAGGACTACAGCCGCGAGCGACATCAGAACGGCGGTTACCAGTTCGTCTATACGCCGCACTTGGCCAACGCCAAGTTGTTCGAGACCTCTGGTCACCTCGATTTCTACAAAGACGGCATGTATCCGCCGATGGAGATGGACAACGGCACGTATTACCCCAAGCCGATGAACTGTCCGATGCACTGTCTCATCTATCGCGACCGCCAACGCAGCTACCGCGAGTTGCCGCTGCGACTCTTCGAGTTGGGCACGGTCTATCGCTACGAGCGAGCGGGCACGCTGCACGGCCTGATGCGCATTCGTGGGTTCACCCAAGACGACAGTCATATCTTCTGTACGCAGGAACAGCTCGCCGACGAGATTCGCTCGCTGCTCAACTTCGTGCTCTCGGTGCTGCGACGTTTCGGGTTCGACGACTTCACCTACAAGCTGTCGACCCGCGACCCGCAGAAGTCGATCGGCACCGACGAGATGTGGGATAAGGCGACGAGCGCTCTGCGCAACGCGCTCGAGCGTCTTGGCGTGCAGTACACCATCGGCGAAGGCGACGCTGCCTTCTACGGCCCGAAGATCGACGTCGACGTGCGTGACGCGATTGGTCGCAAGTGGCAGCTTTCGACGATTCAGGCCGACTTTCAGTTGCCCGAGCGATTCGGTCTTGAGTATGTCGGCGCCGACAACCAACGCCATCGACCGATCATGTTGCACCGAGCCCTGCTCGGCTCGGTTGAGCGTTTCTTTGGTGTGTTGCTCGAGCACTACGGCGGTTCGCTGCCGACCTGGCTTGCGCCAGTGCAGGTGCGCATCTTGCCGGTGACGAGCGCGCACGAAGCGCACACTGCGACGCTCGTGTCACAGTTGGCGGGCGACGGGTATCGCGTCGACACGGTCGCCGCCGACGAACAACTCGGCAAGCGCATTCGTGCTGCAAAACTCGAGCGCATTCCGTATGTGCTCGTGGTCGGTGACGACGATGTGCAAGCCGGAACCGTCGGCGTCAACCCGCGCGGGGGAGAAGTGCAACGAGATACGCCGTTCGATGCGTTTCGGGCGCGACTCGCCGCCGACGTCGCTGACGGCTCGGGTCGCTAACACGACATGCTCGAACGTTTGTGGGCCGGGTGGCGTTCGGAGTACGTGTCGGGTTTTGGCCCCGAAGGCAACAACGCGCCAGCCAGCGGTGAATCGATCTTTGCGCGCATCTTGGCGAGCGGGCTACCCGACGATGAGACCCACATCATCCACCGCGGGTCGCTGTGTTTCGTGATCCTCAACGCGTATCCCTACGCCAGTGGTCACCTGCTGGTGCTTACGTATCGCCAGGTGGCAAATCTCGAAGATCTCACTGACGCCGAGCGCGAAGAACTCTGGATCACCGTGAGCGACGCCACGCTGGCACTCAAGCAGGCGTACGCGCCGGCTGGTCTCAATGTTGGTCTCAACCTTGGGGCACCGGCGGGCGGCAGCGTCTCGCAGCATCTCCATGTGCACCTCGTACCGCGCTGGATTGGTGACACCAACTTCACGGTGGCGATTGCCAATACCAAGGTGCTCTCTGAATCGCTCGCCACCACAGCCACGCGCCTGCGGTCAGCCTGGCCGAAGGGGAAGCGATGACGACACCCGGAGAGCAGCCAGCCAGCGCCGACGGCGCTGTGTCAGCCAGCGCCGATGAGATTCGCGATCAGCTTCCGGCCGACCTCGACGTCACCGGCTTCGTCGGCGCCTACCAGTTTCCTGACAACAGCCGACGACGATTGCCCGCTGCGATCTACTCGCTGGTTGCGCTCATCTGTTTGGTGCTGTGGTTCGCACAACGCAACGACACGGCGTCACTCGTGAACGACGGGCTGTTGTATGTCGCGGTAGTGCTTGGCGCTTTTGCGACGTACGTCTTCACGTCGTCGTGGAAGATGAGCATCAACGAACGCGAGGCGTTGGTGCGCGCAACTCAAGCCGTCGGGTTTGCCGTTGGTCACGCATCGGCTCAACAAGTGTGGCGCGGATTGCGCAGTCGTCCGACGTGGCGAGTGTTTTGCTACAGCGCACAAGAGCCACCGCTGCAACGTGGCTTGGTGTTGGTCGATGCCGTCGACGGTCGCATCATTGAGACCCTCGTAGAAGACAACCCGCGCGAGTAGCCTTGTCGTGTGTTTGACGGCAAGTTTCGCGTGCATGTCGATAAGTACGTGCGCCCCGTCGGCGTCACGCTGACGCGCACCAAGATCACCCCCGACCACCTGACGGCCGTCGGCCTCGCCATCGCAGTTGGCGCGGCAGTGGCCATCGGAGCCGGCTATCTGCGGCTCGGGCTGCTTCTCGTGATCGCGGCGGCATTGCCCGACATGCTCGACGGCGCGCTCGCCAAGGCGTCAAACGTGTCGAGCCAGCGCGGAGCCTTCTTTGACTCGACCGTCGACCGAATCACCGACTCGCTGATGTTGGGTGGCGTCGCGTGGTATCTCGGCGATACTCGCGGTGGCACCGCTGCAGTGTTGCCATTCGCCGTTATGGCGGTGTCGCAGTTGATTTCGTACCAGCGGGCCAAGGCAGAGTCGCTCGGCATCCAGGCCAAGGGCGGTTTGATGGAGCGCGCTGAGCGCATCGTCGTATTGTGCATCGGACTTCTGTTCGACTCAGGGCTTTACTGGGTGATGTGGGCGATGCTTGTGCTCGTTTCGGTCACCGCAGTGCAGCGATTCGTGAAGATCTGGCGTCTCGCGGCAGTGTCACCGTTGACCGCCGAGCGGCTCGAGTCGCGTCGTTCGCGTCGAGCGTCGCGACGCAGCGCGGTTGCCTCACGGCGTGACCGTTTGACGTCGCGTCGCCGTGATGGCTGAACGCGCCAGACCCTCGCGCACACCTGGCCCCGGGCTCGCGTTTCGTCTCGCCTCGCTGTTTGGTGCCGCAGTACCTGATGTAATTGCGCACGGTGCTGCGCTTGGTATGGGCGGCTTCGGAGCCCTTGCGATGCGCAACGAGCGCAAGATGGTCGAACGTCATCAACGTCGGGTCTCACCGCACCTGAGTGCGCTGCAGATGCAGCGTCGCGTCAGTGATGCATTTCAGAGCTACATGCGTTACTACGTCGAGACGTTTCGCATGCCGACCTTCACGCCCAACGAAATCGAAGAGGGCTTCAGCGTCGAAGGGTTCTCGCACATCGAAGCGGGTCTCGCGCAGGGCAAGGGCGTGATTCTCGCGTTGCCACATGTCGGTGGGTGGGAATGGGCCGGTCGTTGGCTGATTGAGCGCGGCCACCAACTCAGCGCGGTGGTTGAGGTGCTCGACAACAAAGAGGCCTATCAAGCGTTCACCGACGTGCGACGCGCCTACGGCGTCAACGTGATTCCTCTCGATGACCACGCCGGTGTGGCGGTGCAAGAAGCGCTACGGGCGAACCACGTCGTCAGCCTGTTGTGTGATCGCGACATTCAGCGCAACGGAGTCGCGGTCGATTTTTTCGGCGAACGAACCACGGCGCCAGCTGGGCCGGCGTTCTTTGCGCTGCGCACCGGCGCGCCGCTCTTGCCAATCGCGGTGTACTTCACCAGGCGGGTAAATGGTCACCACGCCGTTGTGCGACCACCGTTGGCGCTCGAGTCGCGTGGCGGCTTGCGTGATGATGTCGCTCGACTCACGCAGCAGTTGCTGGGTGAGTTTGAGATGTTGATTCGTCGTGCCCCTGAGCAATGGCATCTGTTCTCGCCGAACTGGCCGAGCGATCCGGGTTATGCGACCTGATTACGCCGCCGTGCTTGCTGGGCTCTCGCGGTGACTTGCCCGTCGAATTACGCCGTGTAGGCAGCGAAGAGGTTGGCCACACCTTTGGCTTGGCCGCCGTCGACCGCTGACATCACCGCGACGGGCATCACCCCAGCAGCCCACCAAGTGGAGAATCGCTCGCGTACGAGGTCGGCGGGGCCCGAGATGGTGCAGTCGTCGAGCCAGGCATCTTGCATCACCGCGGTGAGTTCATCGCTCAATTTCTCACGAGGTGCGCTCGACAGCACGCGCTCAAACGCCTCAACCTGTTCGGCATGGCCCGAGTCGCGCCAATAGTTTCGATAATTGGGCAGCGTCGCGTACATCACCAACGTGCGGCGGTTCACCGCCCGCGCCGCCTCGATATCGTCACTCACCACCGTGGGAATCATGTTCGCCATGAAGAACGTCTCCCGTTTGTCGCTCGGCACTCGTTCAACCTGACGCGCGATGCCGCGCAGAGATGCATTGGCCCAAAGCGCGCCGTCGGCAATCTCGATTGCGAGGTCGAGCATCTTGTCACGCAGGGTGGCTAGGTAGATCGGCGGCAGAGTTCCACCAAACTTTTCGTTGGCACGCATGGCCGCCACATAGTTGCGAATGTCGCTGAGCGGTTTGCCCGTCTGCACGCCCAGTCGCTGCGTGACAGGGCCGTGACTTACTCCGATGCCAAACGCAAAGCGTCCGCCCGACACTTCATGAATATGCGATGCAGTGTTGCCTGCCTCGACAGGGTGTGCGAGATAGATCGGCTGAATCGACGTGAAGTACCGAAGCGTCGTGGTTGCGTGAGCAAGCGACGTGCACAACGGCATCGCCGCACCGAGACTCGGGCACGCGACATGGGTGAAGCCGTGGTCTTCTGCCTGCGCTGCAAGTTGCAGCACTGCAGTGCGCCGCGTTGCAGATGCGACGAGCGAGATCGCGGGGCGCTGCGTGATCGAGTGCGTGGTCATGGTGTGGCTCGTAACGACATCGCGCAGCCCACCGTACTGTTAAGGGGGTGGAAGTCGCCGAATTGGTCAGACGCCGCAACGACATGTTGCGCATTGCGATGGTGAGCCCCTACAGCCTCACCATTCCTGGCGGCGTGCAACACCAGGTGCTGGGGTTGGCGCGCGAACTGCGCCGCATGGGACATGAAGTACGGGTGCTCGGGCCCTGTGACGGGCCGCCGCCTGAACCGTTCATCACTCCACTCGGCAACAGCCTGCCAACGGCCGCCAACGGCTCGATGGTGCCGATTGCCCCCGACCCGTCGGCGGCCCTGCGCACCCTGCGGGCGTTGAACGATGAGGCGTTCGACATCCTTCATCTGCACGAGCCGCTCGCACCGGGGCCGACGGTGACGGCCCTGATGCTGCGTCTGGCGCCGATGGTCGGCACGTTTCATTCGTCGGGAGACATCGCGTGGTATCGCCGTGTACGAAAAGGGGTCGAGTGGTTGGCGACGCATCTTGACCATCGCGTTGCAGTGTCGACCGCAGCCCGCGACATGGCGGCGTCACACCTCGCGGGTGATTATGAAGTGCTCTACAACGGCATCGATGTCGCCACCTATCGTCGACCGCACACAGCGCGCGAAACCCAACCGACGATCTTCTTCTGCGGTCGTCACGAACCCCGCAAGGGTCTTGAAGTGCTACTCGACGCCTTCCACTTGTTGCCCGACAACTTTCGTTTGTGGATCGCAGCAGACGGCCCGAAGATCGGCGAACTCCGCGCAACGTATTCAGCCGACGCACAAGTGGCGTCACGCATCGAATGGCTTGGGCAAATCTCAGAGCCAGACAAACTCGACCGCCTTGCACGCTGCACCGTCTTCTGCGCGCCGTCGGTCGGCGGTGAATCGTTCGGTCTCGTCTTGCTCGAAGCGATGGCTGCGGCAACACCGGTGGTTGCCGGTGACATCGACGGATACCGAACCGTGGTGACCAATGATGTGAACGGCCTTCTGGTGCCACCGGGCGATGCAGTCTCGCTCTCGGCGGCTCTCGTGCGCGTGACGCGCGATCGTGAGTATGCGGCGCGACTCGTCGCAGCAGCAACCGAGCGTGCCGAAGAGATGTCGATGTCGAAACTTGCGCAGCGTTACGTGCAGATTTACCGTGACGTGTTGCAAGCAGAAGCCGAAGAACGCATTGTGGTGCGCCCAAGTGCCGCGGTGCGATACTTCGAAGAACGATTGTTGCGTCGCCCGCGACTCGCAAGATTCTCGCAAAACGTTGTCGACACCGTCTCAGATACCGTCGCCGACACCGTCGCGGTATTGCGTGACAAGTCACAGCAGCTACGCGAGCGAGTGAGCGGCGACAAGAACGACGACGAGTAGCCTTTCGACCATGAACGCTCTCTGGATCGTGCTCATCGTGGTGGCACTTCTCGCCGTGTGGGTGATCTTCTCGTATAACCGTCTGGTGAGTCGCCGTAATGAGGTCGACAACGCCTGGTCGCAGATCGACGTGCAACTCAAGCGCCGACTTGACCTGATCCCGAATCTCGTTGAAACCGTCAAGGGCTATGCCGATTTCGAGAAGGGCGCACTCGCCGCGGTCATCGATGCGCGGTCGAAGGCGATGTCGGCTGCGCCAACACCAGCAGCGCAAGGGGCGGCCGACCAGGGCCTCACTGGGGCGCTGCGGCAACTCTTCGCGCTGTCTGAGGCGTATCCCGACTTGAAGGCGAACACCAACTTCTTGGCGCTGCAAGAAGAGCTACAGAACACCGAGAGCCGTGTCGCCTATGCGCGCCAGTTCTACAACGACGCAGTTGAGCGATATAACAACACGACGCAGTCGTTCCCCGGTGTCATCTTCGCCAAGTCGTTCAACTTTGCCGACCGCGAATACTTCGAGGCCGAAGCTGCCGCTGCCAACCCACCTGTGGTGAAATTCTGAACGACCTCATCGCTGCAAACAAACGCCGATCGGTGGCATTGCTCGTCGGCTTTGTCGTCGTGCTCGTGCTCGTCGGCATGGCCGTCGGTGTGCTCGTGGGCAACGGCACCGTCGGCACGATTGCCGCACTCGTGATTTCTGCCGTGATGGCGTTCGTCTCGTATTGGAAGTCAGACGCCATTGCATTGCGCGTGAGCCGCGCGGTGCCGGCCGACCCCGTCGTCTATAAGCGACTGCACAACCTGGTCGAAGGTTTGTGTATCGCGGGCGGCGTGCCGAAGCCGCGCGTATATGTGATCAATGACCCGGCGCCGAATGCCTTCGCGACCGGTCGTAATCCGAAGCATGCGGCTATCGCGGTGACAACGGGTCTGCTTGAGAAGATGAATCGTGTCGAGCTCGAAGGCGTAGTCGCTCACGAGTTGTCGCACATCAAGAACTACGACATCCTCGTGATGACGATGGCCGTGACGCTGGTCGGCGCAGTCGCAATCGTCACCGACATCGCGTTGCGCATGATGTGGTGGAACGGTGGGCGAGTGGCCCGCAGCGGTGATCGCGACAATCGTGCCAACCCGTTTGCACTCATCGGCATCATCCTTTTGATCGTCGCACCCTTACTGGCGCGCGCGATGCAGGCCGCCGTAAGTCGCAGGCGTGAGACCCTCGCCGACGTGTCGGCAGTGCAGCTCACGCGGTATCCGCCTGGGCTCATCTCGGCGCTCGAGAAACTGCGTGCCGATAGCACCGTGACACATTCCGCATCAATGGCCACCGCCCATATGTGGATTGAGCAGCCGTTGTCGGGGGTGAATGACACAGGTCGGCTCGGGTTTTTCCATAAACTCTTCAATACCCACCCGCCTCTCGAAGAGCGCATTGCGCTGCTTCGCGAGATCTGAGTCAAAGGAGACCCATCGTGTTGGCATCGTGGCGTTCACGTGCAGCATTCACCGCAGCCCTGTTTGCCCTTACTGTTCTCGCTGCATGCAGCGGCGGCACCGACACGGCGACCGACGAGACCGTCGCCGAACCTGCGGCTGTGGCCACCACCGTTGCTGAAACGACGACGACAACTACGACGTTGCCGCCAATCGTGGCTCCGCTCACTGGCTTGCCTGTTGACGCGGCAATCACGCGCCCGGCACTCGTCGTGAAGATTGACAACCATCCAAAGGCGCGACCGCAGTGGGGTCTCAATCAAGCCGACATCGTGTTCGAAGAAAACGTCGAGATGTTGACGCGATTCGCCGCTGTCTTCCACACCAATGACAGCGACCCGGTCGGTCCGATTCGCAGCGGTCGCAAGCAAGACGTCGACCTGCTCGAGTCGTTCAACGCACCGCTCTTTGCCTGGAGCGGTGGCAATGCCGAAGTCACCAAGTTGATTCGCGCTTCGACGATGATTGACCTCAGTCATTCGTCGGCGAACAACGAAGGTGGATACCGTCGCGAAGGTTCGCGCTCAGCCCCGCACAACTTGTTGGCTGACACGTCGAAATTGTGGACCCTCGCACCCGAAGGTGCGACTCCGCCTCAAGCACAGTTCACCTATCGCGCCGCCGACGAGGCGATTCCGGCAACCGCTCGCGAGACGGGTGGCGCAAAGTTGACGATGGACGGCGTGAAGGTCTTGTGGGAATGGAATGCCGATTTCAGTCGCTTCGTGCGATCGCAAGATGACAAGCCGCATGTCGACACCGATGACGTGCGGGTGAATGCAGCCAACGTGGTGGTGCTCTTCGTGCAATACAGCAAGAGTGGCTACAGCCCGGTCGCCAAGACGAAAGGTTCGGGCGAAGCGTGGGTGTTTACCGCGGGCAAGTTGTTCCAAGGCACCTGGGAACGTGACGACGCCGCCAAGCCGTTCACGCTCAAAGACACCGCCGGCAACGTCATCGCGTTGACCCCGGGTAACACCTGGGTTGAGCTGGTTCGTGTAGGCAAGGCGATTTCGTTCTTGCCTGGCACCGACCCGACGTCGTTCAAGTACCCGTGACGCTTGGCGCTTCGTTACGGACGCCATCACCTGAATCGGTAGCCTTGAGTCGCTATGGCGAACGCTGATCGCACCACCGGCTCGATGCGCGTGCAGCGCGGTTTGGCCGAGATGTTGAAGGGTGGCGTGATCATGGATGTCGTCACGCCCGGCCAAGCCAAAATCGCCGAAGACGCCGGTGCTGTTGCGGTGATGGCGCTTGAGCGCGTGCCGGCCGACATCCGCCGTGACGGTGGGGTGGCGCGCATGAGCGACCCCGAGATGATTGAGGGCATCAAGGCAGCCGTGTCGATTCCGGTCATGGCGAAGGCTCGCATCGGTCACTTCGTCGAAGCCCAAGTGCTCGAAGCGCTCGGCGTTGACTTCATCGACGAGAGCGAAGTGCTCACGCCGGCTGACGAAGCCCACCACATCGACAAACTGAAGTTCACCGTGCCGTTCGTCTGCGGTGCGACCAACCTCGGCGAAGCACTGCGCCGCATCGCCGAAGGCGCAGCGCTGATTCGCTCGAAGGGCGAGGCGGGTACCGGCAACATCGTTGAAGCCGTGCGCCACCTGCGTTCGATCATCGGTGACATTCGCAAGATCACCCAGGCTGATTCGGCAGAGCTGTTCGACTGGGCGAAGAAGCTGAACGCGCCGTTGCCTCTCGTGCAAGAGATCGCCGAGACGGGCTGGCTGCAAGTTCCGCTGTTCTGCGCTGGTGGCATTGCCACACCCGCCGATGCTGCGCTTGCCATGCAGCTTGGTGCCGAGTCGGTGTTCGTCGGTTCGGGAATCTTCAAGAGCGACGACCCCGCTCCGCGCGCCAAGGCCATCGTCGAGGCCACGACGCATTTCCGCGATGCACACATCATCGCCAAGGTGAGCCGCAAACTCGGCGCCCCGATGACTGGCATCTCGATGGACGAAATCAACCAGCGTTACGCCGAACGCGGCTGGTAGGGGCCCCTCGGGGGCACACATGTCGGCGCGCGCCCGCATCGGAGTGCTCGCCTTGCAAGGAGCATTCGCGGCACATGCGCTGGTGCTCGAACGCCTCGGCGCGAGGGTGCACGAGGTGCGCGTGCCGTCCGACCTCGACGACTGCGACGCCCTGGTGATGCCAGGTGGTGAGTCGACCACGATGTCGAAGTTGCTCGAGACGTCGGCAGTCTTTGATCCGCTAGCCAAACGCATCACCGATGGCATGCCCGTGTTTGGCACCTGCGCAGGCATGATTCTCTTGGCCGCTCACGTGAGTGACGCGCGGCCCGACCAGCGATCGTTCGGCGCAATCGACCTCGACGTGCAGCGCAACGCCTATGGTCGACAAGTCGACAGCTTTGAGACTGATGTTGGCATTGAGGGGTTCGACCGAGCATTTCATGCGGTCTTCATTCGCGCGCCGCGCGTGACCCGTGTGGGCAAGGGGGTCGAGGTGCTCGCTCGTCACGACAACGTGCCCGTGCTCGTACGCTCAACGACCGTGCTGGCGGCGTCATTCCACCCCGAACTGAGCGACGACGACCGTGTGCACGCGCTGTTTCTCGGCCTCGTTGCAAGCGCGACTGGCTCGCCTGCGCGGGGCGCGAGGTAAGGGGCGGCAATGTCTGGACACTCCAAATGGGCAACCATCAAACGCAAGAAAGCGGTGATCGACCAGAAGCGCGGCAAGACGTTTGCCAAGTTGGCGCGTCAGATCGATGTCGCCGCACGCCAAGGCGGCGGAGACCCGGCAGCGAACGCACCGCTGCGCACCATCATTCAAAAGGCAAAAGCAGCCCAGATGACCAACGATGCCATCGACCGTGCAATCAAGCGCGCGACAGGCGAAGCACAAGGTGCCAACTACGAGGCCATCACCTACGAGGCATATGCGCCCGGCGGCGTGGCACTGCTGATCGACATTCTCACCGATAATCGCAATCGCACGGCGTCAGACGTGCGGGCCATCTTCAGCAAGAGTGGCGGTTCGATGGCGGCCCCAGGTGCGGTGGCATGGCAGTTCAGTCGCAAGGGAGTGATTCTCGTCGATCGCACGGTGAATGAAGACGAGTTGATGAATGCCGTGCTCGAGCATGGTGCCGACGATCTGGCCGATGACGGCTCGGTGTGGCGAGTTACGTGTGATGCCCACAAGGTGTACGAAGTGAAGGCAGCCCTCGAAGCGGCGAAGATTGCCGTGCAGTCGGCCGAAAGCACGATGGTGTCAGCACAGACCGTGCCCGTCACCGACGCGAGCGACGCCAAGGCAATTCTGCGCATCATGGACGAACTCGAAGAGCACGACGACGTGCAAGATGTGTACTCGAACTTCGATATCTCTGAAGAGTTGCTCGAGGCCGCAGCATCGTGAGCCTGCGCCGCGGGCTCGCTACGGTGGTCGCATGACCATCGGCGTCGGTGACGTAGCCCCAAACTTCTCGTTGCCCGGCACGGGCGACAAGACGTATTCGCTCGAGCAGTATCGCGGAGCACCGGTCGTGCTCGTTTTTTACCCGGGTGACAACACGCCCGTGTGCACAAAACAGCTGTGCAGTTACAACGACGAACTCTCGCAGTTCGCCGGAGTCTCAGCACAGGTGCTCGGCATCAGCACCCAAGACGTCGCCAGCCACGAGAAGTTCGCCGCCAAGCACGGGTTTCAGTTTCCGCTACTTGCCGACAGCGATAAGACGGTGCACCGCGCCTACGGCGTGCTTGGTCTCATGGACTTGCCGCGTCGCAGTGTCTTCGTCGTCGACGCATCAGGCACGATTCGTTATGCCCATCGCGCCCTCGTCGGGGTGACCTACCGACCGGTGCGCGAATTGATGGACGCCATCACCGCCCTGCGCTAGCATCAAACACATGTTCGCCCCTCGGCAAGGGCCCCAGACACGCGTCTCGCCGGCAGCGCGCGGTCGCGACCGTGACGAGGTGCCCGTGGTTGTCGGCATCGACCCGGGTCTCACCCGCTGCGGTTATGCGGTGGTGCGCGAAGCCGCACAACCCGAACTGGTGTCGCTTGGCGTCTTGGCAACGCCCGCTGGTGACGAGCTGCCCGATCGGCTCGCACACCTGCAACGCGATCTTGAGGCGCTCTTTGACGAATACGCACCAGCGGCAGTCGCTGTTGAGCGGGTGTTCTTTCAACACAACACGCGCACCGCGATGAGCGTCGGCCAAGCGAGCGGCATCGTCTTGGCGCTGGCAGCGTCGCGCGGCTGTGTCGTTGCGCAGTACACGCCGACGCAAGTGAAGAACACCGTCGCAGGGTGGGGTAGTGCCGACAAATCTGCGGTGGCACGCATGGTGCAGATGCGATTTGGTTTGCGCACCGCACCAACGCCAGCAGATGCGGCAGACGCAGCAGCGCTGGCGCTGTGTCATATTGCTGCTCAACCGTTCGCGCGCAGCGTGGCCCGCACGAGGGGCGTTCAATGATCGGTTCGCTGCGCGGTCGGGTACTCGAGCGGCTCACCGACTCGACGGTGCTCGTCGAGACTGCCGGGGTCGGCTACGTCGTCAACGTCACGCCGCGCACGCTCGGTGAACTCGAGCCAACGACCGAAGCCTTTCTGCATATTCATCACCACGTGCGTGAAGATGCCGAGACGTTGTTCGGTTTTCTCGACCGTGACGAGCGACGCATCTTCGGTCAACTGATCGAGACGACGGGCATCGGGCCAGTGTTGGCGATGGCGATTCTTGCCACGCACTCGCCACGCACCCTGGTCGATCTCGTCGTCTCGGGCGACGTCGCTGGGCTCACTGCGGTACCCGGTGTCGGAAAGAAGACGGCAGAGCGTCTGCTGCTCGAACTCAAAGATCGACTGAACCTGCCCGTCATCGACGAGCCGCGCCCAATCGGCGACCGCACGGTGGGTGGTGTTGGCGACGTGCGTGATGCACTCGCCGGCCTCGGCTATGACGAAAGTGAGATTCGTGCGGTGCTTCGCGAGATCGCCATCACCAACGACGCAGCGGTGATGTTGCGCGAAGCGCTCAGTCTGCTGGGGGCTCGCCGTGCGTGAGGAGTTCGTCGACCCGACGACCAGAGACGAGGGTGACGCACATGTTGACAGCGCGCTTCGGCCGCGTCGACTGAGTGATTTCGTTGGCCAGTCGGAACTGAAGAACCACCTGTCGATCGTGCTCGGCGCGGCTCGTCAACGCAACGAGGCCGCCGACCATGTGCTCTTGGCCGGGCCGCCAGGGCTCGGCAAGACCACGATGGCGGGCATCGTCGCCAACGAAATGGGGGCGAGGTTTCACGTCACGTCGGGTCCGGCGCTCGAGCGAGCGGGCGACTTGGCGGCGATTCTCACCAAGCTCGAAGAACGCGACGTGCTGTTCATCGACGAAGTGCACCGCTTGTCGCGTGTCGTTGAAGAGATCTTGTACCCGGCAATGGAAGATTTTCAGATCGACATCGTCGTCGGTAAGGGTCCGGCCGCCTCATCGATTCGCCTCACTCTGCCGCGTTTCACGCTGATCGGTGCGACGACTCGCACCGGCATGATCACGGGGCCGTTGCGCGATCGATTCGGTCTCGTCGCACGGCTCGAGTTCTACGAGGTTGACGAGCTGCGCCACATCATCGTGCGAGCGGCGGGCATCCTCGGGGTCGAGATCGACGACAAAGCCGCCGCTGAGATTGCGTCGCGCTCGCGCGGAACTCCGCGTATCGCCAATCGTTTGCTGCGCCGCGTGCGCGACTTTGCTCAGGTGCGCGCCGACGGCGACATCACGCGGTCGGTGACTGACGAAGCCTTGCGAACGTTCGGCGTCGACCCACTCGGGCTCGACAAGGTCGACCGGGCCGTGCTGCGGGCGGTGTGCGAACGGTTCGGCGGTGGGCCGGTTGGTCTTTCCACCCTGGCCATCGCCGTGAGTGAACAGCCCGAGACGGTCGAAGACGTTTATGAACCGTTCCTCATTCAGCAGGGCCTCCTTGCGCGCACGCCGCGCGGGCGAGTGGCGATGCCGGCTGCCTTCACCCATCTCGGGCTCACCCCGCCTGACCGCGCACCCGAGCTGTTCTAAGAACGCCAATCGCCACGATTGCTGCAGCGTGCAACTCTCCGACATCGACTACGAGCTTCCTGAACGGCTGATTGCTCAAACGCCGATCGAGCCGCGTGATTCTGCGCGACTGCTGGTCGATAGAGGTGCGTCGACTCCGC
>Ga0214917_10002961_pt1 | contig 20154 bp, 14 predicted proteins | sample LL_1208_BB_MetaG_FD_177983 | JGI IMG/M metagenome (GOLD analysis project Ga0214917, IMG submission 177983) | Freshwater microbial communities from Lake Lanier, Atlanta, Georgia, United States - LL_1208_BB | ecosystem: Environmental > Aquatic > Freshwater > Lake | place: USA: Georgia | collected...
ATGATGATGAGCTTAAAGGAATTAAGAAAGAGGAATTAAAGTTATTCTTATATAATTCTCGTGAAAAAATCAAAAAGGTCAATGATTTAGAAATATAAATTATTTATTTAATAAAACAAATTCTTTGACACTTGATGGATGCCAAACTACACCACCATTAACATCTATTGAATAATACCATAGAGAATTAAACAGTTCATCTTCTAATCTTAACTCTTTTTTTATTTTATGATAATTTTTGAAGATTAACCCATCGTAATCTTCAGAAACTTCAACCCAATTTATATATCTTCCAAATTTATATTTTGCTTCAAACTCTAGAAGTTTTTCAAATGAATCGATAACATAAAATTTACTTTCATCTAGTGTTAGTTCATATATGTAAGTTAAATTATCATCATATTCCATGAAACCTTCTTTAGAACACCAATCTTTCCAATCATTGTTGAGACTAAACCATAAACCATATGGCTTTAACTCAAATTTATTTTGTTTATCCGTTTCTTTGATAGAAGTAATTGGTTTAATTGAAAAGTGTAGCCATTTGTTCATTATAATGATATTAATTATAAAATTACATTTTTATTCAACTTTTATTTTTCTTTATATTTTAACAAACGTGATTTTCAAAGAAAATCAGGATAATAATAAGAAATATTTCTTATTCTTACGTAAAGAAAAATTGAATATATTTGTTATTATTATAATATATAATTATTTATGTCTGCTTTTAAGGGAAAGTCATATAATATTACTCAAAAGGAAGAACAACACGTTGATTTCTGGAATGAATTTAATGTCTTCCAAAAGTCAATTGATAACAACCGTGATGGAAAACATTTCATTTTCTACGACGGTCCTCCGTTCGCTACTGGCCTGCCACATTATGGCCATATCTTAGCCGGAAACATCAAAGATACTATCAGTCGCTGGGCAACTATCAATGGATATTTTGTGCCTCGTCGTGCTGGTTTTGATTGTCATGGTCTCCCAATTGAATTTGAAATTGAAAAGAAACTTGGTATAAAAACCAAGGACCAAATTCTAAATTATGGCATTGATAATTACAATGAAGCTTGTCGTGGAATTGTAATGTCTTGTGCTGATGATTGGAAAACTATTATGACCCGTCTAGGCCGTTGGGTTGATTTTGATAATGATTACAAGACGATGGATACTGATTTTATGTCCAAGGTTTGGACGGTCTTTTCTAAGATTTACGAGAAGGGTCTGATTTATGAAGGTGTAAAAATTATGCCGTATTCAACTGCATGCACTACACCACTCGCTAACTTTGAAGCTTCTAGTAATTATCAAAATATTACTGACCGCACCGTAATCCTAAAATTCAAGATTAAAGATAATGATAACAAATATATCCTAAGTTGGACCACAACACCATGGACTCTACCCTCACATTATTGTCTGTGTGTAAACAAGAATATTACTTATTCTCTGATTGAATATCAAGGAGAATTACATTATATTTCCAAGAGTCGTGTTGATTTTCTCAAATCAAAACTCAAGACTGAAGATATTGTAGAAATCAGTGAAGTTCAAGGTAGTGAATTAGTTGGTCTAGAATATGAACCACCTTATAATTTTGTTGGAAAGGACAATTATTATGTTGTAGAAGATGATTTTGTTCTTGATGATTCAGGAACTGGTGTAGTTCATATCGCTCCCGCATTCGGTGAGGATGACTATAACGTTTGTATCAAACATAAACTGATTACCAAAGAACTGAACTCTCTATTTCTACACATTGATGATAATGGTAATGGATTCAATTGTGGAGAATTTAATGGTCTCAATTTCCGTGAAATGAGTAAGCTGGTTCTCAAGGATTTACAAAAGAAAAAGTCATCTGTGATTATTTTCGATTACGAACATAGCTATCCTTTCTGTTGGCGTTCTGATACTCCACTAATTTATAAAGCTGTTCGTTGTTGGTTCCTAAATGTAGAATCAATTAAAGACCAAATGATTGAAATTAATAAAGGAATTAATTGGGTACCTGAACATGTTGGTAATAGTCGTTTCCATAAATGGCTAGAAGGCACTCGTGATTGGTGTATTTCTCGTAATCGTTATTGGGGAACACCAATTCCTATTTGGAAATCAAAGTCAGGTAAAGTTCTTGTTGTCAAGAGTAAAGAACATCTGGAAGAACTTACGGGAACTAATGTAACTGATATCCACCGTCACCACGTTGATAAACTAGTAATTAATTATGAAGGAGAAGAATTTATCCGCGATGAAACAGTTCTTGATTGTTGGTTTGAATCAGGCAGTGTACCATTTGCTTCACCTACAACTGGTTATCCTGCTGATTTCATTGCAGAAGGCCTAGACCAAACACGAGGCTGGTTTTATACGCTACTTGTGATTGGAACAATTCTTGAGAACCGTTCTCCTTTCAAAAATGTAATTGTAAATGGTCTTGTTCTGGCATCAGACGGAAAGAAAATGAGTAAACGTCTGAAGAATTACCCTGACCCAATGGATGTAGTAAAGCAATTTGGTGCAGATAGTCTGCGTTATTATCTACTAATGTCTGGAGCAACTATGGCTTCTGAACTACGTTTCAATAACAATGATGTTCGTGAAGTTCTACAAACTGTTGTTCTACCACTAACAAATAGTCTGGCATTTTTCCAAGAATATCTCAAAGTATATGAAATGACCAAACCATTTGAAGTGATTGAATCCAATCGTCCTTTTGATAAGTGGATTCTCAAGAAGCTCTATGTATTCATTCAAAAATACAGTCAACTTCTCAATAGTTACAAGATTAATCCCATCAATGATCTTCTTGTAAAATTTATTGATGATCTGAATAATGGTTACATTCGTCTAAATCGCGATGTTATCAAAGGAAAAGACGAAGATGATATCGATAAACTTGGATGTCAAATGGCACTCAGCACTCTTCATAAGGTTCTCTATGTGCTAAGTATTTATCTCAGTCCTATTTTACCCTTCCTAAGTGAAACAATTTATCAAGATACTAATAGACTAAATCCATATGAAAAACCTATTTCAGTGCACCTAACAAATGTAAATTCAGTCAATATCGAACAATATAACATTGATGATGATGATATCAAAATGATTAATACAATGTTTAGTGTTATTGAAATGGTTCGTAAGGTTCGTAATACTAATACTATTCAAGTGCGTCGCCCGCTGAAAACAATTCAGGTATATTCAGATGATGACAAGATTGAACTTCTCAAACGTGTTGATAATTACATTCTAAATGAAATCAATGCAATTGATATGGAGTATAAGAAATTCGAGACGACTAAATACAAATATGTATTTGCACTCAATGTTAAAAACGTTGGTAAACTATTCAAAGAAAAGAAATCTGACTTTGAAAAATTTATTGGTTCCCTTGAACAATCTGAACTTGAGAATATGTTTAAAGGAAATTATTCACTGGTATTCAATGATAAACCAGTAACAAATGAACTAGTCACTGTTCATCAAGTGATTGAAGATTCTGAGTCCCAAACAATGAAAGTCGAAGAGGATATTGTAAACCGACTCAAAGTTAAAGTTGATATCAATTCTGATAAGACCACAGAGGAATTATTTATCGCTAAAACAATTGCGACTAACTTTCAACGTGCTCGCAAATATGGTGGATTCCATGCATACGATTCCCTCCGTCTTGTAATGAAAGAAAATGAGTATGTTGAAATTGTAATGAAATACATGGATTATATCAAGCATATCACACGAGTTCCAATTGAAATTACAACTGGTGAAATGTCAGAAGAAGAATATGCATTCTCAAAAAAATTCGAAGTTGATAATAAAGAAACCAAACTATATCTTCTAAGGAATTAATTAATTTATAAAATTATAAACTAATTATTTATAATGTCATTAGGTGTTCGTGCTCTTCCAGGAAGCGGAGACTTGGGTTCTGATTTTGATTACACTGTAAATAGTGGAATTAGAACATTTACTTTAAAAAATAATTTTTCTACTAATGGATACTCTTTAAGAGATATTACACATGAGAGTAACTCGGATCAAGTTATAATTGATGGTAATAATAAAACAGTAACTATTACAGATATTAGTTTTAATGGTTTATTTTTCGTGGGTAATTATCGCAATGGAAATAACAAACCAACTATAATAAAAAACTTTAATATTAAATCTTCTGTTGATATCCAGGTTGGTTTAGCAAAAGTAACTGGTTATGTTAAATTTATTAATTGTCATTTAGAACTAAATGGAAATATTAACTCTCAAGGAGGTGGTTTAGCAAATAACTCAGAAGGTGATAATGACAATACTAAAATAGAATTTACTAACTGTTCCGTTAAAGTATTTGGTAAAATTGGTGCAAATGCAGGTCCATTAATTGGATATATATATTATAATTCAGGAAATATATATAATATTACTAATTGTTATACCGTTGTAAGTGATAATGATTCATTAACTGGTAACAAAACATTAGGGCAAAGTGCTGGTGCTTTTGTAGGTTCAGGTATATCAAATGATGTTACAATAACCAACTCTTATTGTTTATTTAATGGCAGTATGTATTGGGGTAGTGGTATTATCGCCGGTAAATTTCTTGGTTCTAATGGTACATTAACTATAAATAAATTTTATGCTGTTACTAATATTACTTCAATAGAACCGGGTGCAGGTGTACCACAAGTCCCTTATTTATTATCAAGTTATCATGGTTCAACACCACCATCTTCATTTATTTTATCTAATGTTAATATTTTAAATTTAAATCCATTGAACACTTTAAATAATATTTACGATGATGGAACTATTAAAACAAATTTAGCTTCATTTAATATTCACACTACTTATTCAGCATTTGCAACTATTGCTAATACAAGTAATAATCGTGTTGGTAATAACACATTCAGAATTATAATAGATACATATGATGCAACCTTTTATACATTCTCGACATCATCTCCAGATTTTAGATTAAATTTAACAAATGGTACTTTGGAAATTTACATAGAGCGTAAAAAAGTCATTAGTCGATTAGGTTTATTATCGTTAGAAAGTAAATTATATAATAATTATAATGCTTATCAATATAATGGTAAAATTGCCTGGATAGTTTACCGTAATTGGTGGAGAAGATGGTAAATTATAAATTATTTTTCCATTGAAAATTATTTTTGGCGTCAATCCACAAATCATAGATAAAATCAGAAGGAATATTGTTATCAATTAATTGATTATTTACAAAAATATAATTATTATCTTTAGTTTTTTTAATATAAATCTTTGAATGTATGCCATCTAAATATCCATATCCACAAACCCATAAGTCATATTCTTTTTTAATATTTCCTCCTAATATTATATATTCTTTATCCCATCCAGAAGATTTAATTTTATGTTCATAATCCGTATTTTTGTTATCCCAAATATTAACATCTGCTTTAATTTCTAATAAAACTTGTTTACTGTTATTAGTAATTATAAAATCTGGAATATACCCTTTTAATTCAAAGGGTTCATATTCCCAGTTTAAATTTAATTTTTCCAAAACATAAGCCCATCTAGCTTCTATCATGCTTCTAAAATTAATTCCTTTAACACCTTTAGTTTTAATCCCTAATTGCGAACCATTAAAATGATGTCTAATTTTTGAATATTTTTCATTTTTAAATTCTTCAATATCAAAAATATTCATTTTTCTAATAAAGTTAATTGTAATCCATAAATTTTTTTTTGTTTCTTCATGTTTAAAATTTTCATTTATAAACCCTTTATTATTTTTTCTCTCTTGTACAACTTCTTTTTCATCCTTTTCTAATTCATTTGCATAATCTATTAAATCTTTAAAATTATAATAATGTTTATCCTTTTCAATAGCATCGTATTTAAGCATTAATTTTAATATGTCTTCTTTTAGACTCACTTTAGATAAATCAGTTGAATCACAATAACAAAAAAATAATGCTGACTCATAAATAGTTTCTCCACATTCTCTAAATCTTCCCATATCTTTGAAACCATTTTTTAACAACAATTCAATTAATTTTAAATTTTCCGTTTTTATTGCAGTTTTTAATGGATTAAAATGCCAATTAATTGTATAATCCCAATAATCGTCACAATCTATTAATTCCTTAATTTCTTCCTTTGACTGTCGATTTAAAAAAATCTTTATTTCATCTATTTTTTCATTTTGAATTAATATTTCAAGTTCATATTCTTTAGTTTTTTTTACTTGTTCTATTCTATTCATTTTATTAATAATAAATTATTTAATCATTATAAGTAATATTCAATTTTTAAAAAATTGAAAATCTAATAGTATAATGGTAATATAGAATTGGTATGTCTTCTCAGAACACCACTGTGGATACCAATACTACTATCGCCGAGTCTTTCGTGAGGGCCAACATTGTCCCGAACAAGAGCCTAGTTGCATCCATCAAGGATGCCAGCCGTCGTCACGACTGGGCTGGTCGCGTGATCGCCAACGTGGACATCACGCGCAACCCCATCCGCGCCATCATCGCCGACAAGGCCGACTTCGACAGCTTCCGCTCCTTCACGGTCAAGCAGATCGTCGACAAGATCGGCAAGGGCTTCTTCGTCACCGTCTCCAAGCAGGAGGTGGAGGAGAAGACCAAGGTCAAGTACTTCCTCAAGGTGCGAGTCGCCAAGATGGAGCGCCAGGAGCCTAAGCCCCCCAAGTCAGAGGCACCTACTCCTACGACGACCACGGTTCCCGAGACCGAGGAGTTCAAGGTGGTTCGCGAGCGCGTGAAGCCGGTCGAGGAGATCCGCCCTCGGGCCCTTCTCAACAACAAGAACGCCTTCGCGCTCCTGGGTGGTGACAGTGACGACGAGTAGACGATAGTCGCAAAATTCCTTTAATAAAAAAGATGAATACATCTAAAAAATAATTATCTAAAGAAATATCCTTATTAAATATTTAATATGGGTATTGGAAATAGTAAAGCAAAAACTATAACATTCACACCAGAAAATAAAAATGAAGTTTTGAAATTAGACCTTAATCAAAAGAGCAATCTATTAATAAACAAATATACACCTGATCCAAATAAATGGCGTCCTTCTGACGATATTTATTATAGACATGAATTTTACACAATGCAAGTTACTAACGCACATAGAGATAAGAAAAAAATCAAAACATTAGAAGAGAAAAAAGAAAGTATATTACAAGACATTGAAAGATTAGAAAAGAGAGAAGATAAAGATGAAATTTTTATGCAACAAACTATTAGATTATTGAAAGAAGACCTACCAAAAATTGATATAGAAATTAAAAAATGTAAAAATACTTATGAAAGAATTTTAACAACAGATGCTTCAGTAGTAAAAGAATGGGAAGAATACAATAATAAAATTTATGCTTTGATTCAAGATAATAATTTAGAAGATTATGTTAAACCAGAAAATTTATATACATCATCTAATTTTTATTTATTCTTATCAAATGTAATTAGAAGTCTACAAAATAGCTATGTTAATGAAACAGATGTATTAGATAAAATGAATAAATTAAGTCAAGTAATTGATATTGGTTATGTTCAACATCAAAAAATAAATAGTATGCAAATCTATTTTAATAAAGTGAAAACTTTGGAAGATTTTAATAATTTTGAAAGAGAATTATGTCAAATAATGGGAAAGAGTTTAGCAATCAATGACCAACAAAATGGTGTTGTTGCAGCAAATGGAGTAGGCGTTCCTTATGCATCGATTGAAGATAAACAATCTATTCCAGTAATCGGACATATTCCTAAAGAAGCTATTGTCCAATCAGAACAAGAATTCCCAACCAAGCCTTATCAAGTTCCACCAGCATTGCTTTCATTATAATCATATTTTATGATATTCATCTCCCATATAAATTTTCGTGTGTTCCACCTGACCACAAATATCTGGGATATTAAAATGTGGAACATCTTTAAATTTCGTATAACATAATTCTTTTATTTCATCAGGAATCAAATTATTTCCATCCAAAATATTTTGATTGATATCTGTTTTAATCATTTTCAAAAATGTTCTACAATCACGTCTTGCAGTATAAGGTAAATAGACTATTTCTTCTATTTTATTTTTAATAATACACCAGTTAGTAGATAATCTTAAATGCATGTCGGCTTTTTGTTGATAACCTAGTTTATCTTGAAGGAAATTAACAGAAGATATAATTATAGTTATACTTCCAAAAATCCAAGCTAATTGAAAACCATCAATATTGAAATTACCAGAAATAACATTACTTATACCTGATAAGGCAGATAAAATGTTTAATACTAATAGAAATCTTCTTGATAGTTTACTATATTTATCATAAGCTTCTGAATGCATCCATTCGTAACATTTAGCTTCGTCACACCATCTGGCCAACATATTATCAACATTCTTACCCCAAACTAGATTGGTATTTTCTAAATCATTATTATCGTTATTTGTACTTTTATCATCTGACATTATAAATAAATATAAAAAAATCTAAGTATCTGTATATGTTAGAGAATATTGCTAACTTTAAAAATAATGATGATATTATCCCTATATTTTTAGCTGTTGCTATAGTGGATTTTATTGTTATTTTAATTGCAAAATATAGTGACTATTTTGGAACACAAATCAATGTTTGGTATGATAGATTAGGTATGACTGCGGTAGCATTGGATATTTTAATCATCATAATTGGTTTATTAATAACTAGATGGATATTTACAAATTACAATATTGAATTTACACCATTAAAATTCACAGCAGTAGCAGTAATTGTCCAAGTAATACATGACTATTTATTATATAGATTTTTCATTGAACCTCATAAAGGCGGAAACACAGTATTAGATATTTATAGTGATTATGCTAAAGAAAATGGAGCTAAAATTATCTTAGCAGATTCAGGTATGGTTATTGGTTCCTGTTTATTAGCTATGTATTTCAAAGGACAACAACAATATAATAATATTGCTTTATTAATATTAGTAATATATTTAATCCCTTATTTCATCTATAAAAAATAAAAATTGAATTCATATAAAAAATTGAATTATAATAATCTAAATAATATTATAATTTATTAATGTCTTCTGAATCAGATAGTATTTATGATAAACTACCCGATAACTGGAAAGAAGTTTGGGAAGCTACTAAAGATAGCCAACTATGTCAACTAGCAATCAGTCAAGCTTTTGAAGATGATATGCTAGAACAAATGGATCCAGAAATGTTTCTTACTGGAGAATTTCAGCAACAATTTGTTAACCTTTATGGTATGGATGAAGCTCAACTAAATAAATATGTTGAAAATCAAAAAGTAAATTTCTACAATTTCATGACAGACCTTTTTGATACAGTAAACAAGTGCGAAACAGACCATGAAATCACTTTAACAAGGAAAGGAGATAATCTAGTGGAAGTAGAAATTAAACACAAAAATAATGATAAGAAAATGGTAATTGAATTTACTCATCAAGATGATAGTTTCATTGATGATGTTTTTATCGTAAAAAATGATTTATTCTTTGGCGAAACATATAAATCATTTTTTAATAAACTGACTAGTGAACCGTATATTAAATTTGAGGTTTAGTTGTAATTTATAAATTTAATTTATTCTTCAATTCTAAATATTTGTTTTTATATTTGAGGTATTTTGATTTATAATTATAATATTTATTATATTCACTGTGAACAACTTGTAAAGTTCCAGGTAAATCAACATAATTTTGAACATATGTTCTTTCAATTTCATCCATAGTAAAAGTAGAGATTAAAAAATCAGGTAATGGTTTTTCAGCTGTTCCCCAATCAATTTCATCTTTAGAATATATACCTCCAACACCTGGTTCCTTAGGAAAATCTTTACCTACTTTAGTTCTTGCGTGCCAAAATTCACCTTTGCTAAATAATAATAACATAGGATGAATAGGAGGAATAAAGAAAATTTTATCAGATTCACTATCATCACCATAAATAAATTTCTTTATTACATAATATTTCTTATTACATGTAGGTCTCCAATAATTTAAAGTTGCAGCAGTTCCGTCCGAATAAATAGCATTCATTAAAGCAGTATTGTAAGAACTACTATGAGCTCTTCTAACTGGTTTATTAGCCCAAATTGCATCCCAAGAACCGGAATCTCCTCTGATTAAAATGAATTTATCTGTGTCTTTATTAGCTATATAATTATCATCACCTGGTTCATACATATAACCCATATCTAATAAATATGATTGAAATAATATAGTTTTAAATCTATCAAAATTAAAATCATCTGTATAAAAACTTTCATTTTGTTTTACTAAAAATGAATATGGAGTTAAACTAAATTTTAAATTAGATTCTATAATACCATGTTCTATATCTGAAAAAAAAGAAACAAATAATTTAATAAATAAATCACGTCTTTTTTCAAAATCATCTAATAACAAAAATGAAGGTTTACCTATTTTTTTTAATATATAACTAATAACAGCATCATTTAATTCAAGGATTGCATTCAAATTTAAACGTGTCTTTCTTCCTATTTTAGTAATTAATCCAGCATAATCAGTTGCATCAATCTCAATTCCTGCGAATAAACGATTGAATTCATGATTCTTTATATTTCGAATTAATATCAAATCATACAACAATCTTGGAATTTGAACAAATTTTATTTGAGGATATTTTTCTTCTACTTTTTGTTTAATAAATAAATATTCATTATCAACTATTGCTTTTTTTTCTTCTGACGTTAATATATCTTTTGATGCATGACAAATAGGAAATGAATATTTTAATACAAAATTTTCTAATATATCTTCGTCCATTTCTGGATTTATATCATCATATTCAAATGATTTAGCAAACCAACAATAATGATAATTTAACATTTGGGCATTATCAGTTATAGTAACTAAAGGTTTCTTACTTGCATCAGATAAGTTTGGTGAACGGTCATAACATGCTCCTTCTGGAGTTTTTCTTTTAGTTTCTAATCTTTTGACAGCATCAGAAAACATATTAATAATGCTATCTTGTTTTCTTTCTTCACTTAATGTAGAATCTTCTGATAATAATCTAAAACTACGTTCTAAAGCAGATGATTCTTTCTTGATATTTTTTGGTGAAGATAAAGGGGATAACTCTTGTAATCTAGCATTTAAATCTAATTTTAAAACATCAGCACTACTAGTTCTAGCTATTGGACCAAAACCAAAATCATCAATTTCTAGAGCTCCTGTCATAGGTGATTCTAATTCTGGAAAAACGAAGGGTTTCTTCTTCTTTTTACCAAAAAAATCTAATTTTCCTTTTGTTGGTAAACTTGCCATTATATTAAGTTATATAATTTTATTACATCATACTATTTTTTAAATTTAAATATTTTGTTTTGTATTTAATATATTTGTTTTTATAGACACTATCGGTTTCAGATACATATTTTCTGTAAGCAACATCTAATAATTCAAAACGATTTCTAGAAATTATATCCTTATACAATGGTTCTAATTCTGCTGCTGTTTTTCTAGAAACTAAAAAGTCTGGAGTCCAGTCGATAAATAATCCCATAGGTATTTGTTCTCTATCCCAATCTGAACCTACTTTACTTCTAGCGTGCCAAATTTCTCCTTGAGCAAATAATAAATTTAAAGGATGTAAAGGAGGAATGAAAAATAAATCATCTTCTATTGAACCATCTCCATAAAAGAATTTGTTAATTATATAATACTTTTTATTGCAAGTTGGTTTCCAATAATTATAAGTTGAATCATCAGCTTTAGCATAAATTGCATTTAATAAAGATGTATTAAATGAAATACTATAATCTAATGGTTTACCATTTGCATTTTTATAAGTAGGAATAATATTATCAAAATCACCTTGGTCACCCCTATATATAACAATTAAATTATTTTGAGTATTGGCACTATATTGTTTAGTGTTATTATCATACATATATCCTAATTCAAGTAATAATGTTTGATACAATATGGTTTTAAATCTATCATTATCAAATAGTTCTCCTTCATTATCTACATCTTTAAAACCTTTATTTAATAGTGGTTGTAATTTTTCATTAAAACCTCCAAATCTTAATTGCTTTCTTAAAAATTCTGGATTATCAGAAGGGAAAAAAGATTCAAATATAGTTATACATTTTTGTGTTATTTGTAAATTATTAGACCATTCAATTAATCCATTAAAACCAACTATTTTTTCGATATTTTTTATAGAAAGACTATTAGCTAATTTAACTAAATTTTCTGGGGTAAAATCTATTAGGAAATCTTTATAATCTTTCATAGTTCTTAATGTCCCATCTCCATCTCTTATAAATCTAGCCCCTGGTTCAAAAAACATTGGATTAGAATTCAAACTACGACCAGGATATTCATAGTCTTCAAAGTTATACTTTTCTTTATTAGCAACTATTAATAAATCATATAAAATTCGAGGAATTTTAATTAACTTAATATCAGGATATTTTGTTTCCAATTTTGTTTTTATGAATTCATATTCATCTGTTACAATTGATTGTTTTTCTTCGGGTGTTAAATCAAAACCTTGACACATTGGAAAAGAATACTTCAAAATAATATTGTAGAGAATATCTCGATTTATAGAGAATGAAATATCACTAAAATTAGTCTCACTATTCTTAAACCATAAGTAATGATAATTTAACATTTTAATATCTTCAGGAATTGAAGTAGGTAATGATGGTTTTTTTGATGAATCAGAGTTTTTCAATTCTTTTTTAACACAAGAAATCATTATTTATATTGAGGTAAAATTTTATAAATCTATAATTATTTCTATGATTATTTAATGCCAAGTAAAAGTTTAAATGAAATTGCACAAAAATTTACAAAAGGTTTAACTGTGTCTTGCACATCTAAAATAAGCGGTAAGTTTGCTCCAAAAACTGAAGTTCCATTTGATGAAACTCAAGCTACCGTAGATATAAATGGTGTAATAACAGCATATGCTGATCCAAGTATAACTATTGCAATAATACCTGAAATGATTAATATGCAACCTATAATAGGCTTAGGACCTAATTTGTTTAAGGATTTTGTAAATTTAACTGGTGTAGTTTTAAATTCTAGTATTTTATCATTAGGCGATAATTGTTTTCAAGGTTGCACTGCACTTGCAAATATAGTATTTATCCAAGAACTATCTTTTTCTAGTTTAACAACTATTGGAGATAATTGTTTTGAATTCACTGGTTTATATTCAGTAACATTTCCCAGTACTATAACTACATTAGGTAAAGAAATATTTTTGAATTGTCCAAATTTAGACAATGTTAGTTTAGATACAACAACAATAACAACAATTACACAAGGAATGTTTCAAGGTTGTTATAATCTAACTTCAGTTAATTTACCATCTACTTTAACTACTATAGATACAAATGCTTTTTATCAATGTAAATTTTCTACTTTTACAATACCTGAAGGAGTTACCACATTAAATGATAATTGTTTTATATTATGTAATAGTTTAAATACAATTAACTTACCAACTACATTAGAATATATTGGGGCTAACTGTTTTAATAATCTACCTGTATTAGATTATGTTAATAATTTTTCAAATACTCAAGTGAAAATATTAGGTGATTCAGCATTTAAAAATTGTCGTTTGAAATATGGTATAGGCTTTCCATCTACATTAACAGATATATGTAATAATTGTTTTGAATCATCAGGAATAGATGGTTTGATAATACCAGAAAACTTATCTGGTAACTTACGAATTGGTGATTCTGTGTTTTTAGATTGTTCTAAACTAGGGAATGTTACTTTACCATCAAATTTAATTTCTTTAGGTAAATCATGTTTTCAAAATTGTACAATTTTAGGAACTATAAATTTATTAAATACATCAGTAACTATTTTAGATGATTATTTATTTTATGGTTGCACCGCTTTAACTGATGTATATTTACCACAAAGTTTATCTCAAATTAACAAAGCTGTATTTAGAAATTGTGGACAATTATCAAATTTAACTTTCCCTTCTACATTAACATCTATTGGCGATGAAGCATTTCAATATTGTTATGGTAATTCAGATTTTAATCTAATTGATTTAAGTGGTACATTAGTTACATCTATAGGTAATCAATCTTTCTATAACTGTTTGAATATTGCTGAATTAAAATTACCAAGCACAATTTTAACAATTGGTAATTCAGCTTTTGAACTTTGTTCAGCATTGAATACTATTAATTTTGATAATTGCACTTCATTAACAACAATAGGTGATAATTGTTTTAAGAGTATTCAAATTGGATCATTAAATTTAGTAAGCACGCAAATAACAACTATAAGTACAGGAGCTTTTGCATCGTGTTCTCAATTACAAAGTTTAACTTTACCTGCATCATTAACAAAAATAGATGTATCTGGATTTGCTTATTGTGGATTAACAAGTGTTGATTTTTCATTATGCAATGCTTTGACTAGTATTGAAGCACTCGCATTTCTTAATGCTCAAATATCAACTATTGATTTATCTCCAACTACAGTTATAACTTTAGGAGAAAGTGCATTTAGTTATTGTAATTCATTAACATCAGTAGTATTAGGACCAACCTTAGAAACTATTGACCAATCTTGTTTTGCAAATACTGACTCATTAAAATCAGTTGATTTTTCATCTGCAATAAGTTTATCATCAATAGGAACAGCCGCTTTTTATAATTCAGGATTAACTACTGTTGATTTAACAAATACTGCACTTATGTCTTTAGGAACAAGTATTTTTCAAGACTGTCACGATTTATCTTCAGTTATTCTACCAGGATTTTTAACTAGCACTGGTCAAAATACATTTTTAAATTGTTATTCATTATTCTCTGTAACTTTCCCTGCTTCATTTCAAAGTATGGGCCAAGGGACATTTAAAGACTGTACTTCATTACCTAGTGTAAATTTGTCTAGCACGCAATTAGATACAATAAGTTTTGTAGCTTTCTGTGGTTGCTCTGCATTAATAAGTTTAGATTTACCTGTAACTTTAGCTACATTAGATGGTAGTTGTTTTGCAAGTTCAGGATTAACAAATATAGATTTAGATAGCACTGCGATAACAGATATTACTGCAGGTAATTTTTATAATTGCATTAATTTACAAACACTAACATTACCTCCTAATTTAATAACAATAAGTGAAGGTGCATTTTATGGATGTACAAGTTTACAAAATTTTACAATTCCTAATTCTTTAGAAAATTTAAGAGAATATAGTTTTATGAATTGTGTAGATTTAACAAGTTTAGATTTTTCACTAACAGCAGTTTTAACTATTTGGACTAGTGCATTTAATGGATGCACTTCTTTAACAAGTTTTATTTTCCCTAGTAATTGTCAACATATATATCCAAATGCATTTCAATCTACTGGTTTAACATTTGTTGATTTGACAAATACAAATACGCAAATAATAGAACCATATGCTTTTTACAATTGCCCTGATTTATCCGGTTTTGTTGCTTCTGCTAATTTACAACAAATAAATGGAAATGCATTTAGATTATGTGCAAAATTAGAAACAGCTAATTTAAGTAATTCATTTTTAAATACAATCGGCGATGAAGCATTTAGAGATTGTACAATCTTAAATAATTTAATTTTTCCAATAAATCCAAATTCTCCAGCTACAATTGGAATAGCATCTTTTCAAAATTGTACAAGTTTAACATCAATAAATATTCCAGAAGGTTTCGTAAGTTTAGGACAAGATTGTTTTAGCATATGTTCTAGTTTGTCTAGTGTTACATTACCTACTTCATTAACTACAATAGGAACTAGTTGTTTTGCTGCAAATAATAGTCTTACTACAATAGATTTTTCACCAACAGCAATTACAGATTTACCAGAATCATGTTTTTGGACATGTCCAGTTTTATCATCAGTTACTTTACCAACAAATTTAGTAACTATAGGAAATAACTGTTTTATAAATTGTGCTGGATTAACTTCAATTTCTTTAACACCAACTATTGTATCACTTGGTTCAGCATGCTTTTTAGGAACAGGATTAACTACAATAGATTTATCGGTAATTAATGTAACTAATTTTAATAATTCAATATTCATGTATTCTCAATTACAAACAGTGGTATTTAATCCTGGGACTACTATTATTGGAGCAGAAATGTTTAAAGGGTGTGCAAGTCTACAAAATATTGATTTTAGTGTAATCCCTGGTTTAGCTGTATTAGGAGTTTCTGCATTTGAAGGTTGTACTAATTTTACAGAGATTAATTTAACAGGTATAAATGCTTTACAATTTATACAAGATTATTGTTTTAAAAATTGTACAAATGTAACAACTTTCATTTTACCTGCTAATTCTGCTAAATTACAATATGGTGTAGGATATTTAGAAGGAACAAACTTAAATAATGTAGATTCAATATTAGAAAACGCAATTATATTACAACCAAATATGTTTTCAGGTTTGAATATTACAAGTGTAGTTATACCACCTAAATTTGCAACATTACCAGATGGATTATTTAAAAATTGTACAAGTTTAGTATCAGTTTCAATACCAAATACATTTGGAAATAAAATAGGTGATTCGTGTTTTGAAAATTGTACAAGTTTACAATCAATAGATTTTGGAAATACAACAGCAACTGCTACAGGAACGGATTGTTTTAAAGGATGCACAAGTTTAACAACTGTAAGTTTCCCGGAATCTTTACAAAGTTTTGGCGATGGGACTTTCTATAATTGTGTAAATTTAGAATTTAATGCAAAAACTATAACAAATTTTTCCCTATTAACTATTGTATCAAAAGCTGTAACAAATTTTTTCCCACCAAGTCTTACAGCAATAGGTGCATCTGCTTTTTATGGTTCTGGTTTAAGAGTTGCAAATATGGTTAATACATCAATAAGTTCAATAGGGGATAATGCTTTTAGAAATTGTATAAATTTAACTAATATATATTTTCCTGCAACTCTAAATACATTAGGAACGGGTGTATGTTTAGATTCAAATTCATTAAGAGTTGCAGTTTTTTATGGTGATAATAACTTTGGTTTTTCTGGGTCTGGGTCTGTTGGAGGATACTTTCCATTAGGAATACCACTTCAAATAACTTTTGGTGCAGGAACATCAGGATGGTCAGGAGTTAATATTGATGGTTATGCATTAACACAATATAATGGACCAACTCCAAGTGGTTTTGGAGATCCTCATACAATAACTTATGATGGTATACATTATGATTTACCAAATTTAGTAGCAGACTTTTTACTCTATGAAAATAAAGAAGACGAAATTAGAGTAACAGGTTTTGCAACTAAATTGCCATTTTTAACATTAAAGAAAAATAAGATAAAAGATAAAATTAAAGATGCTACTTTTTTCAATACATTAACAATTGAGTATAAAGGTGAAAAAATAACAATTAATATGAAAACTTTAGGAATATCGGGAACTTTACCACATTCAAAATTTACAGAAATTTATGAAGAAAAAAAATATTTCAAAAAATCATATGATAAAAATAAAATTAAAAAATATAACTTATCATTAGATGCATTAGTTAGAGGTTTAAATATTGGTACATATAATATAAAACTTGCATCTGAAAAAGATAGTTTTGAAGTAATTAATGAAATTTATATGAATGGACCTAATATGAAATATGGTTATGGTGCATTTATATCAAAGGAACATAAATCATTAATTAGGAGATACTAATAAAATATTGAAAATTATATTATATATGTAAATACATAATATAATTAATGTCAAATAATTCAATCGGATTTTATGGAATACCATATGACAAATATCAAGTTATTGTTAATAACAAACTATTTTCAAATGGAAAGATATATGAAATAAAGACTAAAAAAACAACTTCTTCAGAATTAGTAACAACATATTTAAGTGATGCTATAAAAAATGCAGGTGTTAATATAAATTATAGTCAAACTAGTTTTGAAAGAGTATGTAGTCAAAGTGATAATTGTAATTGGAACATAGATTATAATTGGTGTCCATTTAAAAAATAATTTATAATCTAACAGTTAAATTTCTATTTCCATTAGACCTATAAAATTTAATTTTCATTGGATTATCAATCAATTGATTCATTTTCCAATGTTTATTTTGTTTTATAATTCTTTTAGTTGTAATTTTGTTAGATTTTTTTTTTAGAGAAATAATCACAAAGATGAAAAATAATACATCCAGATAAAAATACTGCAGACCCTATTATACCTCCTAATATTCCTGCATCCATATTTATATAAATAATAAAATATTCCTTAAATGAAAAATTCTTTTTTAGAAAATTTATTTTTACACCGTCCTCTCTCTCTCGCAAGAAAAGATAGATATCTATTTTAATAGATATTATAAAAAAACGTTTAAGAAAATAAAATCTATAGATAGATATATATAATGTCAGATAGAACAGAATATAAATGTGACCATTGTAATAAGTTATATTCGTCATATAAAAGTAGATGGTTACACATCAAAAAATATCACAGTGATATTGTAACCCAAAATGTAACAAATGTAACATCTAATGTAACAAAATGTAACAAAAATGTAACAAAATGTAACAAAAATGTATCAGATACGTTTGAAAAAGAAAAAGATAAAACAAATTCATGTAAATATTGTAATGAACAATTTAATTCCAGACAAACTCGTTGGCGACATGAGAAGAAATGTAAAGAACAGAATAAGGTATCAAGTGTAACGGAAGATTTAAAGAAGGAGAATGAGGAAATAAAGAAGGAGTTATCAGAATTAAAAACTTTGTTGATGAAGTCAATGAAAATCCATCCTAAAACATTACAGAAAATAAATAGTCAGTTAAATAATAACGGTATCATAAATAATAATAATTTTGTTATTCAAATTGGTAACGAAAATTTTAATAATGTTCTATCTGAAAAGGAAAAAATATTTCTATTAAATAAATATGCTAATAGTGTTGTTGAAATGGTTAAAATGGTTCATATCTCAGATAAAGATAAATTCAAACAATTTAAAAGTATGTATATTACTAACTTACAAAATAACGTTGCATATAAATACGATGACGGTAGTAAAAAATTTATCGCTGTTACTAAAAACGAACTTTTGGAATCTATTATTGATAATAGATTAGCTGATATTGAAAATTTCCATCAGGATTATAAAGAAAAAATTACTCCTTTTACTTCTAAACAAATTACTAAATTTATTGAAAGAATGACTGATGAAAAAGAATATAAAGACATTAAAAAAGAAGAAATCAAATTTGCTATTTATAATGGTCGCGAAGAAATTATACAACAAATTAAAGAAAATAACCCCGATCTTAATTTATTCATTAATTAATTCCAATAACTATTCGGATTCCAAACTATATAAATATAGTTCGAAATTTTATTTTGTTTCTTCTCATCTTATTTATCATTGTTCCTCCTTATTCAAAATATAAATAATCAATGGTGTCATTATCATATCGTAGCATCACATGGTATTATTTATCGTAGCATTATTTGGATACGCGCCCGCTAGCATCACTTAGTATTCCGCTCGCTAGTGCCACTTAATTATTACATCAATATTACTTCAGTAATATCGTAGCATCATATTATATTTCCACTTAGTATTCCGCCCGCTAGCACCACTTAGTATTCCGCCCGCTAGCACCACTTAGTATTCCGCCCGCTAGCACCACTTAGTATTCCGCCCGCTAGCCCACACGTTATTACGATGCAAAATCATCAACAAATATATTACCATTTAATAGTTCCGCGCCCGTCAGCCCACACAACAAATATATTCGTCAAAATATATTTTATTATTTTTTTATGAATATTATCAAAGATTATTATTTCGTATTTATTTGCGAAATAGTACCCTTATATGTTTACATAACTTTTTCTATATTTTTATTACCATAATATTATATTATCACATTATAGGCACCTTCTTCTTTTTTATATACAAATCTTACCACTTTTTGGTCACAAACCTACAAAAAATGTCTAAAAAAATATATTTCTAAACATTTTTATACATTTTTCGCCACAAAAAAATTATTTTCTCAAGTTTTTTAATATACAAAAATATCTAGGAATACTAGTATACTTAGTTAACTAT
>Ga0214917_10002962_pt1 | contig 20152 bp, 15 predicted proteins | sample LL_1208_BB_MetaG_FD_177983 | JGI IMG/M metagenome (GOLD analysis project Ga0214917, IMG submission 177983) | Freshwater microbial communities from Lake Lanier, Atlanta, Georgia, United States - LL_1208_BB | ecosystem: Environmental > Aquatic > Freshwater > Lake | place: USA: Georgia | collected...
CGCCGCCGGCTGGCGCCGGGATGCGTGTTCCTGGCGAGCACGATGGGCATGCCGATCGTGGCCATGGGGCTGGGCTACGAGCGGCCGTGGCGGCTCGGCACGTGGGACAGCTTCGCGATCCCCCGCCCATGGTCGCGGGCGCGTGCGGTGGTGAGCCGGGCCATCCGCGTGCCGGCGCATCTCGACCGCGACGGGATCGAACACTACCGCGCCGGCATCGAGCGTCTGCTCGTGCGGCTGTCGGACGACGCCGAGGCATGGGCGACGTCGCGGACCCGGCGGTACGGCGAGACGATCGTGCGGAAGGAGCCCTCGCGGCACGCCCGTCGCGCCGCGGTCGTGCGCGGGCCGGAAGGAGTGTCGCTCCAGGACGAACTGGCCCGCTGCGGCATCGCCGCCGAGGAGCAACGCGCCGACCGCCCCGCCGCCTGACCGTCCGTGAAAAAGTCATCCATGCTCCAGGGAACCCGAACGCGGTCTCCGGCGCATCGGACGTCGCCGTGGCGACGGTCATTTCGGTGTCGCGGCGTCCTCGATGTGGATGCTGCCCTTGGAGTTGCAGGTGCCCACAGGGAGACCGTGAAGCCGCGCCTCGGTCACGCGGAGGTCGAACGTGCAGTCACGCGGCTTTATCTCCAGCAGCCCGAGGGGCAGCCAGCGGCCTCGTTCCTCGTCGTAGACCTCACCCGAGGCGACGACCTCGAGCCCGTCTATCGTCACATGCCTGGTTCCGGCGTCTCCGCGCTCCCACGTCAGTGGTGCCATGTTGTAGCGATTGTCGGGGTCGATTCCACGGATGACGAGTCGACGAACCACTGCCGTTGCCTGCTGGGGCTCGCCCCCCCAGCCGAATTGCAGCGGCGCCCCGCTGCGGTGGTGCTCGATCGTCACGTCGTCGATCGTGATGTCGTTGTAGATCTTGATGCCGTCATCGCCGGTGCTGATCAGGCAGTTGCGGACAGAAGAGCCCTGCGCCCCGGCAAAGCCGTCGCTGTTGTTGTTGTCGCCGGCGCGGCTGTCGAGCAACGAGCACGAGTCGACATGCAGGACCGCCTTGGCCGCATATCCCGAAACGAGATAGCCGCGCGGATTGAGGACCGTGAGGTTCGACACGTGAACCACGGCATCCTCCACGACGCTGATGCCGCTGTATCGCCATTTGTCGTTCTCCACAACTGAATTCCTGTCGGTCCAGGCCTCGCTGTCCGTGCCGAAAATGACCGAGGTCTCACGGCTCCGGCCCACGATCCAGAGCGGGTTGTCGGGCTTCCGATAGCGGATCCGAAAGCCACCGGTCACCCGGACGCCGGCTTCGATCACGATGCGTTTCACCAGGGGAGGAACGTCCCAGAAAAAGCCCTCCTTGCTGTCGGGCATGGTGCCGCTCGTGCGGAACGTGAGCGTGGCCGCCGCGTCATCCCAGTCGGCGCGGCCTGAGTACGAAACATTCGGCCGGGCGTCACCCGCCAGCGCGAGGGCAGTCGACGCGAAAGCGCAGACGGCAGCGACGCAAAGCGGACGTACGACGCGGGACGGACAGCCGGTCGTCCGGCTGCAGGAACGAAGGGTCGGGGACGTGCCGCGTGACGCGCTGGCGTGGACGCTCGCGTCAGCCATGCGGCGGCCTCCGCTCCGCGAGTTTCAGGCCCGGATGCTCGCCCGCCGTCCCGTTGACGTACGTGGCGGTCCATTCGGCCAGCCTCGTGCCCAGCCGCATGCAGGCGGCCCGGCACTGCTCGTCCGTCGGAGCCTTGGCCGACACGGCACCGTAATGCAGCGTCATGTCGCGCGACACATAGTCCGTCACCCCGAAGACCAGGAAGCCGAAATTCATCAGCACCGTGAGCACGCTCTGGCACGCCAGTTCCATGCCGCCGCCCCATCCCCCCGCCGAGCTGAAGGCACAGCCGATCTTGCCGTCGATCCTCATCCAGTGCGGGCCCATCTCAGTGTCCCAAAACCTCTTCATCCGCCATGAAAGCACGCCCATGTTCGTCGGGCTGCCCACGGCGATGCCATCGGCCCAGAGCACGTCGTCAGGGACGGCCTTCTGGTCGCCCTCGCCGTCGACCTTGCGGAGCCTGACCTCGGCGGATGCGATCTGGCGGGCCCCCGCGGCGACGAGCGCGGCCATCTGCTCGACGTTGCCCGTCTGGGAGTCGTAGAGGACGAGGATGTTCACCGACCGGGGGGGCGTCATGGGGTTCTCCGCGGGTGATGGCTGGCGGCGATCGGCATCGATGCCCCGGTGCCGAACGCGTGCCGGCGGCGTCGAAGCACGCCGAATGGCGTCGGGTCGCGGCGGAACCGCGACCCTCGGCGCCGCGCGGTGGACGGCTCCGACCACGCTGGCTAGCGACGTGGCTCGAACCGATCGAGGCGGCGCTCGATCCGTTCGAGCTGCTCCTTCATGCGGTGCAGCGTCGCCTCGAGCCGCATGACGATCGGGCCTTCGTCGGCCGGCCCGGAGGCCGCGGCAGGTGCCACCCGCCGGGCTACCTGAGGCTGTGGCTGAGGAGCGGTCTGGAGCGGTGCGGCACCCACGGGCCGGAGGTCCGGGGCGTCGCCGACCAACGCCCGTTCGAGCGGCTCGTCGAGCGATTGCAGAACCACGCTGGCGTGCCGTGACTCGCCCCCCGGCAGGACGTATTGGAGCGTGACGGGCGTGCCCGCCGGCCCATGCGTCACAAGCTGCGTCAGATCCTGCGGCGACCTCACGGGCTGTTGGTTCAGCGCCACGATCACGCTGCCGGGCGGCACTCCGGCGCGTGCGGCCGGAAGGTCCTCGACCACGCCGATCACGTAGGCGCCGCGGGTGTCGGTCATCTGGAATCGCGACTGTAACGCAGGGTCGACAGGGACGGTCCGCACGCCCAGGGCCAGCCGGCCGCCGGCGTGGCCCGCCGCCTGTCTCGGCGGCAGCTGCGCGGGGGCGGCGGGCGATGGGAGTGTCGGCGCGGACGCGGGTGCGAAGGTGGCTGGTGCGGCCGCCGCCGACGGGTAGGCAGAGGCCGCGGGGGCAGCCGCCGCCAGCGTGGGAACGGCCTGGGCTGTGACGCCGAACGGAGCCGGTGACGCGGGCGGCAGCGAGGCCGCCGGAGGACTCACTGGAGTGGGCATCGCGGCCGGAGCACTTGCGGCCGGTGGCATCGCGGCCGGTGGAATCGTGACGGAAGCGGCCGGAGGGCCGACGTTGGTGGCGAGCACCGACCGCGGCGCCGCGGTCGGATCAACGGCGGACGTCGACTGCCAGTCTCGCGAGCGGGCCTCGGGCGGCCGGGCCGCAGCCGCGAGCACCAGGTCGTCCACCCTGCCGTCACGGCCCACGGCCAGGTTCACCCTCTGCCCCGGGGTGATGGCCGCGAGGGCCGCTGCCATCTCGTCGGCGGTCTGGACGTGTACGCCGTTGATCGCCAGCAGCACGTCCTGCTGTCGCACGCCCGCCGTGGCGGCGGGGCTTTGGGCCGCCACTTCCACCACGACGAGGCGGCCGGTGAGCAGCGTGTCGTCGACCGCGAGGCCCAGCCAGCCCGTGCCGGCTCCGGCGGCCGGCTGGGCGACCGTCGCCGGGGGGAGCCTGCCGGGAGAAAGTGGCAGCGGGGATGGTGCGGAAGTCGCCCGCGAGGGCGGCAGCGGCGTGGCGTTGGGCAGCGAAATCGGCTCGCCAATCGAGAGTGCCTGCGGCTGAAACGGGGCCGCGGGCTGATCGGCCGGCACCGCTTGAGCCGGCGATACTGCCGCCGCCGACTGGGCATCCGCCGCCACAACACCCGGTCTCGCTCCGAGCACGAGGGACACCGTGCACACGACCGCTCCGCAGAGCGGCCCGAGCCGTCTGGCGACCTCGCGACCACCGGCCTTCCAGCGCACCGCAGGAACGCGGCGCGTGTCGGTACCGGAAGGGAATGGTCGGCGAGACGCGGTCATGCGTGTTGTTCCTGGGGCTGTTCCTCCGCCGTTGCGGAGACGACGCCGCTCGCAGAGTATAGGAAAATCTCGCAGGTCGTGCCCGACCCTTTTTTTCGCGATGTTTTGCGGTTTCACACAGTTTGTGCACGGCCTCCGAGGCCGTTCGCTGACGGTGGGAATCACATCGCGGTGGGTCGCATCCTGCATCGGCATCCCGCGGCCTTGCGCGCCGCGCACGTCCGGCGCCGCGGAGATGCCGCGGAGGTTTGACAGCACTGCTGTCACTCCTATACTCGCCGCCCGGATGACAGGGTCTCCGGTCACGTGCGAGTGGTCGGCGATTCATTTCACGGATGAGCGCGTGGCAGGATGAACGCGGGGCGACGGGGCGAGGCCGTTGCCTGGCGAAGGAAGCCCATGGCGAAAGCATCGGGAATCAGGCAGACGCGGGGGCGAAACGTGGTCGACCCGACGCCGCAGGCGGCGGCCGCGTCAGCTTCCGCCGCCGATCCGGCGACGACCCGGCTCGTGGAGGAATCCCTCCGCCGGCGTCTGGGCGACGAGCGATACGGCGTCTGGTTCGGCGAGGGCGTCTCCATCGGCGTCGAGGCCGTTGTTTCTGTCGCGGGCGACGGCAGCGGCCGGCAGGGGCTGCCGTGTGTGGTGGTGACCGCCGCCAACGTCTTCGCCCAGGAATGGCTGCGGCGGACGTTCCGGTCCGACGTGGAGGCCGTGGCCCGTGCTGTGTGCGGGGCCGCGGCGACCGTGGTCTGGCGGGCGACGACCGCCGTCCAGCCCGCGGCCGATGCCTCTGCTGGGGACGAGCGTGCGGCCGGCGACGTGGCGGCCCGGCCTGGCCGGCGTGGAGCCTCCGCGCACCCGGTTCCCGGACTGGCCGCGCGGCCAGCCCCGCGGCGGATCGAGGCGAAGATCGTGCCGGAGTCTGACCGTCCGGGATCGCGGCGGCGGCCGACCGCGTCTCCGGAGGCTGCCCCGCGGGGGCTCGTGGTGTCGGGGGCCACGCCGGCGGCGTCCGGCGGTTTCGCGAGGAGGGGATCGGCGGAACTCGCGGCATTCGTGGTGGGCCCGAGCAACCGCATGGCGCATGCCGCGGTGGAGCTTGCCGCGGCGCGACCTGGAGAGATGTCGCCGCTGCTCGTCCACGGCCCCAGCGGCGTGGGCAAGACGCATCTGCTCGAGGGCATCTGCGGACGATTCCGGGAACTGCATCCCGGCTCCACGGCGCTCGTCCTCTCCGCGGAACAGTTCACGACCGGCTTTCTGCAGGCGCTGCACGGCGGCGGCCTGCCCGGCTTTCGCCGCACCTGCCGGCAGGCCGACCTGCTCGTGATCGACGACCTGCAGTTCTTCGCGGGCAAGCGGGCGACGACCCTGGAGCTGCAGCAGACGGTCGACGCCTTTCATCGGCATGGACGGCAGATCGTGTTCGCGGCCGACCGCGACCTGGAAGCCCTCGACTTCCTCGGTCCCGACCTCGTGACGAGGCTCCGTGGAGGCATGACCGCCCGCATCGAGCCTCCCGACTACGACGTCCGTCGCGGCATCGTGGCGGGGATCGCCGATCGTCGCGGCCTGACGCTCTCCGCCGAGGTCTGCCATTACGTCGCCACGAGCATGACGCGGCATGCCCGAGAGCTCATCGGGGCCGTCAACCGGCTCGAGGCCACGAGCCACATGCTGGGCCTGCCCGTCAGCCCGGAGGTCGCCGAGGAGGCCCTGGCCGACCTCGTGCGGGCCAGTTCCCGCAGCGTGCGGCTGGCCGACATCGAACGGGCGGTCTGCGCGGCCTTCGGAATCGAGTCGGGATCGCTGCAGTCGTCCCGGCGGGCCCGGGTCGTCAATCACCCGCGGATGCTGGCGATGTTCCTCGCCCGCAGGCACACCAGTTCGGCGCTGGCGGAGATCGGGGCGTACTTCGGTCGCCGCAGCCATTCGACCGTGATCGCGGCCCAGAAGGCGGTCGACGAGTGGGTGTCGCGCCGGTCGAAGATCGTGCTGGCCGACGCCACGTGGGACGTCGAGGAGGCGATCCGCCGCGTCGAGGACGTGCTCCGCGCGGGCTGACGGCCTCCGGCCCGGCGAACATGCTGCCGGCGTGTCGGCGCGTGGACGCCGCCCGAGGCCCGGTGGCGAACGACGCCCGCCGGGCGGTCGCCATCACCGGGAAGCGGCCTCGCGCCGCGTGTCGTCGCGGTCGACCAGCCGCTCTTCGAGGTTCGCCTTGTAGCGCACGCTCGATTCCGGGCCCTCGAAGCCGACCACGCGCCGGTCGATTCCGGTCGTTCGCCTGACGACGCGGCCGCGGTCGACGTCGAACTCGATCGTGCCGTCCCAGATCCGCTCGATCAGTCGCGATTCGAGCCGCGGGTCGTCGACGGGCGTGAGCACGGTGGTGTCGACGCTGATGGTCGCGATGCCGTCACGGATGCTTTCGAGGCGGTAGCGCAGCCGCGTCCGCACGGCCTTGGGCAGGCTGCCGGGGAGGTCGACGACCACTTCCTGCGGCACGATCCAGTCGGCGCCCTCGGCCACGGGCTCCTCCGGCAGGGGCACGACCACGAGGTCGCCGGTGCTCGACGGCGGACAGGGCCGCAGGTCGCGGCGGTCGAGGATGCGGCCGCTGCGGTCGACGACGAGTCGGGTCAGCGGCACGCCCAGGCTCGCCTTCACCTGCTCGTAGCCCGGGGGCGGCGGCTCGTCGTCACCGCTGCTCCAGCGCACCTGCCCGCGGTCGCTCGTGCGCGACGTCATCGTGACGTCGTCGACCGAATGTTCGAGCGTGGCGCGGCCCTCGTCGTCGACCGTCAGCACCCTCCACCGCTTGCGGGAGTCGGTCGCCGTCTCGGTGGCCTGGGCCGTGGAGCCGACCGTGGTCTCGGTCAGCGCCCGGTGCGACACCTCCATGTCGAGCGTCTCCCCCGCCACGAAGCGATACTCGAGCCGCACCGGGCCGCCGATTTCCGCCGCCATCGCGCCGGCCGCCGTCGTCCAGATGGCGAGCGCCACCGTCACCAGCAATCGCGGCGGGAGGGGGCGGCCGCGTGGCCGGCATCGGGCCGCGGCGTGCGTGCGTGGTGGTCGGATCATGACGGGCCTCCGCTGGGGGCGCGGGTCGCGGTCCGCATGCCGCCGCCCCACTGGAGTTTGTCGCGCAGCGTGCGGTAGTAGCCGTGGGTCCGCGTCTCGACGAGCGAGAACCTGGGGACGGCGCGGCGGATCCGGACCCGGTCAGCGGCCTCCAGGCCCGTGATCACGTTGCCGTCGACCACGCAGGCCGAGCCCTCGTTGGGTTTGGGCAGGAGCACCTCGTATGTGCGGTCGGCCGAATCGACGACCGTGCGGTTGGTGAGCGTGTGTGGATTGAGCGGGGTGAACACGAAGGCGTCGAGATCCTTGCGGACGATCGGGCCGCCCGCGGAGAGGTTGTAGGCGGTCGACCCGACCGGCGTGCCGACGATCAGCCCGTCGCTGCGGTAGGTGGTGGCGATCTCGCCGTCCACGAACAGGCAGATGTCGATCATGGAGAAGGGCGGGCCGGCGAGGATGGACGTCTCGTTGAGGCCCAGTTCACGATGGATGGGCGTGCCGTCGCGGATGATCTCCGCCTCGAACATGAGGTGATCCACGAGGCGGAAGTGTCCGGCCGCGATGTCGTCGAGGCACGCGTCCGCCTCGTTCGCGGAGAAGTCCGCCAGGAAACCCAGCGTGCCGAGGTTGAATCCGAGCACCGGCACCTGTTCGTAGCCCATCCAGCGGGCGGTTCGCAGGATCGTGCCATCCCCGCCGAGCACGACGACCAGGTCGGCCGCCGGTCCGCGTTCGGGCTGCAGGCCTCCCCGGCCCCAGCCGGCCCGTTCGACCAGCCGGCACTCGACCGCATGCCCCGCCTGCTCGAGCCGCCGCCGCAGCCGCGCCGCCTCGTCGGCGACGGCCGGCATGCCCGCCGGGCCGACGATCACCACCCCCAGCCCCGATGGCGACGGCAGCCGCGGACGCAGACGAGAACTCGTGGTCATGGAATCCGGTTCCTGTCGGACGGGCCGGCGCCATCCCTGACGCGGCGAGCGGAGACGGGCCGTCAGCGGTGGGACGCCGCCGCGTCGGCGTGCGCCCGCTGGCCCAGCGGATCGCGGCCGGCCAGCCGCCGGCAGGCGGCGGTGATCCCGGCCGCGTCGAGACCGAGGTCGGCCAGCAGCTCGCCGCGCTCGCCGTGCTCCACGAACCTGTCGGGCAGCCCGAGACGGAGAATCGGCCCCGCATGAACTCCGGCGTCGTTGACCGCCTCGAGCACCGCCCCCCCGAAGCCGGTCGGCAGCGCGTTTTCCTCGACGGTCACCGTCCAGGGCGACGCCTCGATCCACTCCGTGATCCGCGGGTCGAGCGGCTTGACGAACCGGGCGTTCACGACTCCCACGCACAGCCCCTCGTCCCGCAGCGACGCCGCGGCCTCGAGCGCAGCTCCCAGCAGCGTCCCGCACGCCACGATGAGCCCGTCGCCGCCCAGCGCGATCTGCTCGGCGCGCCCCTGTTCGATCGGGCCGCGGGCGCCCGGCACCCGTTCGGCCACCGCCTTGGGGTAGCGGATCGCCACCGGACCGTTGTGCGCGAGCGCCCAGTCGAGCATCGCGGCGAGGTCGTGCTCGTCGCCGGGAGCCAGCACGGCCAGGTTGGGAAACAACCGCAGGTAGCCGATGTCGAAGGCGCCGTGGTGCGTGGGGCCGTCGGGGCCGGTGAGGCCGGCCCGGTCGAGCATGAACACCACCGGCAGGTTCTGCAGGCAGACCTCCTGGAAGATCTGGTCGAACGAACGCTGCAGGAACGTGCTGTAGATGTCGACGATCGGCCGGCAGCCGACCTTGGCCTGGCCCGCCGCGAACGCCACGGCGTGCGATTCGCAGATGCCGACGTCGAAGAACCGCTCGGGGAACTCCTCGCGGACCCTCTCCAGCTTGTTGCCCTGGCACATCGCGGCCGTGAGCACCGTGACCCGCGGGTCGCGCCGCATGCTCGCGCCGATCGCGGCGCTGGCGACGTCGGTGTAGGCGGGGGACGACGACTTCTTGATGGCGATGATGCAGTCGTCGTCGTCGCACTCGAACGGCGCCGGCGTGTGGAAGAAGACCGGATCGTCCTCCGCCGGCTTGAAGCCGTGCCCCTTCTCGGTCAGCACGTGGAGCAGGATCGGCCCCTCCTCGTCCTTGACCATCTCGAGGTATCGGATCAGCGTCGGCAGGGAGTGTCCCTCGACCGGACCGAAATACCGCACCCCCAGCGACTCGAAGAGCATGCCGCCGTGCAGCGTCGCCTTCAGCGAGTCCTTCACGTTGGCCAGCATCCGCTCCATCGGGCCGCCGACCATCGGCACGCCCTTGATCAGCCCCTGTGCCTGGTCGCGGATGCCCCGGTACCACGGATTGGTGCGGATCACGTCGAGGTATTCCGCCAGCGCGCCCACCCGCGGGCAGATCGACATGCGGTTGTCGTTGAGGATCACGATCAGCCGCTTCTTGAGGAAGCCGGCGTTGTTGAGCGCCTCGAAGACGATGCCCGATGGCAGCGCCCCGTCGCCGATCACGGCGACGGCGCGGCGGTCGCCGCGGCCGCACAGGTCGTCGCCGCTCGCGAGGCCCAGGGCGGTCGACACGCTCGAGCCCGCGTGCCCGGTCATGAACAGGTCGTACGGGCTCTCGTCGGGGTTGGGGTAGCCCATCAGGCCCCCCTTGGTCCGCATCGTGCCGAACCGGGCGAACCGCCCGGTGATGAGTTTGTGGGGATAGATCTGATGCCCCGTGTCCCAGATCAGCCGGTCGCGGCTGAAGTCGAAGACGCGGTGCAGGGCCAGGCACAGTTCCACCACGCCCAGGTTGGAGGCGAAGTGGGCCGTGCGGCTGGCAGCCACCTCGCAGAGGGCCTTGCGCATCTCGGCGGCGAGCCGCTCGAGGTCGTCCATGGAGAGCCCCTGCAGATCGCGGGGGGACATGATCGCGGGCAGGATCGTGGCCATCGGCTCAGGGGAACGTCCTGTTCCCGTCCTCGGGGGCAAGGGGCTTCCTGACATTGAAGTTATATCCATTCGGGCCAAACCGGGCTGCTTTTTGCGGTTTTTCAGTGGTTCCGCAGGACGATCCAGCGGGCCAGCCGGGCGAGGTCCGCGGCAGGCTCGCCGAGACCGGCGACCGCCTCGACCGCCTCGCCGGCGAGGGCCACTCCGCGGCTGCGGCTCTCCTCCAGGCCGATCACCGAAGGGAACGTGAGCTTCCCGCGTTCGGAGTCCTTGCCTACCCGCTTGCCGACCGCAGCCTCGGTGCCCTCGGCGTCGAGGATGTCGTCGGCGATCTGGAAGGCGAGGCCGAATCGGCGGCCGTAGGTGGCCAGCATCGCGAGCCGCCGCTGGTCGGCGGCCACGGCCAGCCCGCCGAGTTCGAGGCAGGCCAGGAACAACGCACCGGTCTTGCGGCTGTGGATCCGCTCGAGCCAGGCGACCCGCTCGTGCGGAGGCATGGCGTGCGGGTCGCTGATCCAGCCCCGCTCCGCGGCGAGGTCGTCCGCCTGGCCGCCGACGAGCGCCTCGGGGCCCGCGGCGCGGGCGAGCACCAGGCAGCCGCGTGCGGCCACGGCCGCGGGCAGCCCGCGGGCCAGCGTCTCGAAGGCGAGCGCCTGCAAGGCGTCGCCGCAGAGGATGGCGGTGGCCTCGTCGAACGCCCGGTGGCAGGTCGGCTGCCCGCGGCGCAGGTCGTCGTCATCCATGGCTGGAAGGTCGTCGTGCACCAGCGAGTAGGCGTGGATCATCTCGACCGCCACCGCCGCCGGCGCGGCGGCGGCCCACGCCTCGGCCTCGGCCCCGGCCGCGCAGTCGTCGGCCTCGTCGCCACCGCCGGCGCACGCGGCGGCCGACCAGAGCACCAGCGCCGGCCGGAGTCGCTTGCCGGGGGCGAGCAGTGCGTGCCGCATCGCCTCGGCCAGCCGCGGCGGCGTCGCCGGCGTGGGCCGCAGCGCCGCGTCGAGCCGAGGCTCGATGAAGGACCGCACCCGCTCCAGAGAGCGGGCCACGACCGCCTCGAGATCGGCGGTGTCGCTCGGCGACGCCGTCAGGCTCGACGCGGTGCCGCGGGCGGCGGCCGGCCGCTCGGGACGAACCTCCATGACGAAGCCCCGATGGATGGAACCCGGAAGCATCGCCGGCGGCAGCCGAGGCACCGCTTGCCGGAACATCCGGGGGCCGGGATCGGGACAGCGTGCGCGTCTCCGATGCCCGGACACGAGCGAAATCCTAAGTCGGCCCCTCGGCATCGTCCATCCCGGGGAGCCGTTTTGCCCGGCCCGCCCGCGCTGCCCCACGGGCCGGCTTGTCCGCTCCCGCAGGCTTGTCGGCAGCGGTCGACTTTTCCGCTCCGGCAGTCTCGGGGGGCGTGGAGGACAGGATCGGGCGGCCCTGCTCATCCACCCGCACGAGCGTCCGCACCCGCTCCTCGACCGCCGCGAGCTGCTCATGCAGGCCATGCAGCAGCGTGACTCCCTTCTCGTAGGCGGCGATCGACTCCGACAGGCCCAGTGCTCCGGATTCGAGCCGGCCCACCAGCTCGCCCAATTCCGCCAGCGCGGATTCGAAGCTCGGCTGTGCCGGCTGGGCGGCATGCGGGGTCTTCGGCGAGTCTGCGGCGTCGTCAGGCAGGGCGGTCATCGTGCGAGATCCTTTCCACGCGGCTCCAGATGCGTCCATCGGTCAGTTGGGTGACGAGCAGGTCGGCGGCCGCTATGCCGGCGACCGAACGCAGGGCCTGGTGCGGCTCCGCACCGGCCAGGGCGGTGACCGACCAGCCGCGGGCCAGCAGCTTGAGCGGGCTGCCGGCCTCGAGCCGGCCGACCGCGGCCGCCAGCCGTTCACGGCCGCGGCTCACGGCCGCGGCGGCCAGTCGCCGCAGCCGTACGGCGTGCTGCTCGAGCACCGCAGTGCGGTCGCGGACGAGGATCTCGGGATCGGCGAAGACACGGGATCGCGCCACCTGTCCGATCCGGTCGCGTGCGCGATCCACCCGCCCGAGCAGCCCCGTCTGCAGCCGTGCGGCCAGCCCGTCGAGCGCCGCCGCGACCTGACGGCCGTCCGGCGAGACCTTCACGGCCGCGTCGGTGGGGGTGAGGGCGCGGAGATCGGCGACGAGGTCGGCCAGCGTGACGTCGATCTCGTGGCCCACGCCCGAGACGACCGGGATCGGCGACGCCGCGATCGCCCGCACGAGCGGTTCCTCGTTGAAGCTCCACAGATCCTCGAGGCTGCCACCGCCGCGGACCAGCGCGATCACGTCGACGGCCGGCACGAGCCGGGCGGCGGACGCGAGCGCCGCGGCCAGCTCCTCCGCGGCGCCGGCCCCCTGCACCCGCGAGGGCACCACGATCACCTCGGCGCACCGCCAGCGGGAGAAGAGCGTGCGGAGGAAGTCTGCGATCGCGGCGCCGGTGGGGCTCGTCACGACCGCGATCCGCCGGGGGAAGGCCGGGATCGGCCGCTTGCGGGCCGGCGAGAAGAGCCCCTCCCGCTCGAGCGCCGCGTGCAGCCTGCGGAGCCTGGCCTCGAGGGCGCCGGTGCCCACGGCGTGCAGCCGGTCGATCGTCAGCTGGTAGGTGCCCCGGGGCGGGTAGAGTTCGATCCGCCCGTGACAGACCACCTCCATGCCGTCCGCCGGCTCGATCGCCAGTTGCGGCAGCGTTCCCCGCCAGATCACGGCCCGCAGGAGGGCGGCGTCGTCCTTGAGCGAGAGATACACGTGTCCGGAGGAGGCGCGGACGAGGTTGCTGATCTCGCCCGCCACCCAGACGTCGGCGAACCGCGACTCCAGGTGCTCCTTGACGCGGGCCGTGACCTCCGACACGCTCATGGTCCCGTCAGGCAGGCTGCGGGCCTCGGCGTCCGGCGACTGGGCTGGCGTGGCGGCCTTCCTCATGCTGTCTCGCGTTGCTCCCTGACCGCGGTGGTCGGCGTGCGGCTGACGGGCCGAGCGGCCCGGCGTGGAGTTCGGCGGGCCCCCGTCCGGGAGATCGGGTCACGATCGGGTCCGGTCATCATCGCACCGGAGTCTACCGCGCATGCCATCCTCCCACCCCCCAATGCCGTCTCCCGCAGGGTCGTCCGCCGCCGGGGCGGACCTGACGGCGTCCGCCTCCGGTGCGGAAACGTCCGCCACCGACGCGTCCCGCCGCGGCGCGCTGCTGGTCGTGTTCCTCACGGTGTTCATCGACCTGCTCGGCTTCGGGATCGTGCTGCCGGTCATGCCGCGGCAGGCCGAGCCCTACCTGGCCGCCCTCGGCTTCTCGCCGGTGACCTCCGGCGCCGCGATCGGCGTGCTCTTTTCCGTCTTCTCGCTCATGCAGTTCATCTTCAGCCCGCTGTGGGGCAGGATCTCGGATCGCATCGGACGGCGGCCGATGCTGATCCTCAGCCTCCTGGGGTCGGTCGTCTTCTACGCGCTCTACGGCCTCGCCGTCACGCTGCCGACCGACAAGGCGGCGGCGGCGCTCGGCCTGATGCTCCTCTCGCGGATCGGCGCCGGCATCGCCGGTGCGAGCGTCGGCACCGCGGCGGCCGTGATCGCCGACTGCACCACCCCGCAGAACCGCGCCCGCGGCATGGCCCTGATTGGCATCGCCTTCGGCGCCGGCTTCACGCTCGGACCGCTGATCGCCTACTTCGGGCTGGCCATCTTTCGGCAGCATCCGGGCGGGGTGGGGGCGCTGGCGTCGCTCCTCTCGTTCGTGGCGCTGATCATCGCCGTCTTCGTGTTCAAGGAGACCAGGGTGCCGGGCGTCCGCACCGGGAAGGAGTTTCCCGGCATGTCGCGCACGGCGGCCGTGCTGCGGCTGCCGGCGGTCGGGTCGCTCGTGCTCGTCTATTTTCTGTCGATCTTCGCCTTCGCCAACTTCGAGGCCACGCTGGCGCGGCTCACGGAATCGGCTTTCGGGATGGGCGACGACGACAACTTCCTCGTCTTCGCCTTCATCGGGCTGATGCTGCTGCTGGCCGGAGGCCTCTATCGGCCGCTCGCCAAGCGATTCCCCGAGACGCGGCTGCTCGCGGCCGGCGTCGGGCTCATGATCGCCGGCCTGGGGGGGGTGGGCCTCGTGGCCTGGGCGGCGTGTGCCCGCGAAGCGGCCGCCGCCGCCGCGCTGGAGCGGATGTTCTACGCCGCGTCGGCCGTGGCCGTGGCCGGCTTCGCATTCGTGAACCCGTCGGTGTCCGCCCTGATCTCGAAGAGCGCGTCGGCGGATCGCCAGGGGGAAGTGCTCGGGGTGAACCAGGCGTTCGCGTCGCTGGGGCGGATCCTGGGCCCGTTCGTCGGCTCGATGCTGTATGCGGTGCATCCGTCGCATACGCTGCCGTTCGTGGCGGCCGTGGCGGTGCTCTGCGGGGTCGCCATGCTGCTGGTCGGCTGCCGCCCGCGGCAGCAGGGCGTATAACGCAGGGTGGAGGGCGTCGTCGGCGGGCCGGATCGCCGGGAGCCGAACGGCGTCTCACCTCCGCTGACGGCACCACCGCCGTTCCTCGGGCCGTCACCGTGCCATTCCCCTCGACACCCCGCCGCCGACCCTGGTTCGCCGCTCTCGGCCGGCTGCTCGGCCGCCGTGCCGCCCGGCTCGGCGTCGCCGTCGTGGGGCATGGCACCGCGGATCCCGTTGGGGCCGAGGAGACGCTCGCGGTGGCCCGCATGGTGGCGGAGATGCTTCCGGGCACTCCCGTGGAGGCGGGCTTTCTCGAGGTGATCGGGCCGCGCATCGGTGACGCGCTCGGGCGGCTGGCGGATCGCGGCTGCAGCGAGGTCGTGGTCGCGCCGCTGCTGCTGTTCACCGCCGGGCACGCGCGACGGGACGTGCCCGAGGCGGTGCGGGAAGGGGCGGCACGCGCCCGCCTCGCAGTGCGACAGGCCGACGCCCTCGGCTGCCATCCGGCCGTCGTCGAACTGTCGCGGTCGCGGCGTCACCAGGCCGTGGCCTCGCTGCCGCCGCTGCCCGCCGCGGCCACGGCGACCGTCATGGTGGGCCGCGGGGCGAGCGATCCGTCGGCCCCGGCGCAGCTGGCGGAATTCGCCGCCGCCGCCGGCGAGTCCGCCGTCGGCCGCCTCCACCTCGGCTTCGTCGCCGCCGCCCGCCCCACGCTCGCCGAGGCGCTCGCTGCGGCGGCCGCCGATGCGGGCTCCGTGCGGCGGGTGATCGTGCAGCCGCACCTCTTGTTCCGTGGCCACGTAGAAGAGCAGGTGACCGCCGCCGTCGCGGAGGCGCGGCGGCGGCATCCTGCGGTCGAATGGGTGCAGGCGGGGCGGCTCGGCGCCGACCCGCTGGTGGCCCGGGCGCTGGTCGACCGCGCCGCATCGGCGGTTGCAGTCGACTGGTCGTGAAGCCCCGTCCGCCGTCGCTGTTCGCCGTCAGGGCCCGCGTCGCCTCCGCGCGCCCGACACGCGCCGCCGCGCGTGTTCCGGCGGGCTTTTTCGCCGTGAAACGAGACCTCGCCAGGAACAGGCCGATTCGTCAGAATGACGCTGCTCTGGAGTCGCAGCGTCCCGCCACCAGGAGTCAGCGCACGTGAACGGCAATCGTCCCCTTCAGGCCGGACCCGGCTCTTCCACGTTCCCGAGGCTCGGCCGGCGGGCATTCCGCGGTCCCGTCGCCGCCGCGTTGCTCGGGCTGGCCGTCGTGACCGCCGGCATGCTGCCGGTGCGATCGGAGCAGCCTCCCACCGCGGTCGGGGCCGCCAACAACGCCCCGGCGGCCGGGGCGAAGCCCGGCCCCAACGACCGCCAGATCACGCTCGCGGTCCGCAGCTACCTCGAGCGCGAGCACTTCCTGCGCAAGCCGATCGACGACGAGATCGCGAGGCGATGGTTCACGATCTTCCTCGAGGGGCTCGATCCCTGGAAGCTCCACTTCCTGCAGAGCGACGTCGACTCCTTTCTGCAGAAGCGAGACACCCTCGACGATCTCGTGAAGCGCGGCGACGTCAGCTTCGCGTACGAGGTGTTCAACCGGTTCCTGGAACGGGTCGACCAGCGGCTGCCGCTGATCGAGAAGCTCCTGGCCGGGCCGCAGGACTTCACGAAGCAGGAGACGATCGTCACCGACCGCGATGCCACGACCTGGGCGAAGAGCGAGGCGGAGGCAGAGGACAACTGGCGGAAGCGGATCAAGTACGACCTGCTCGTGCAGAAGATGGAGAAGACACCCGCGGAGGAGGCGAAGGACAAGCTGCAGCGGCGCTATCGCAGCTTCGCCAAGCGGATGCACCAGATGACCGCGGACGAGCTCCTCGAGATGTACCTGACGGCGCTGACGAGCAGCCTCGACCCCCACACGAGCTTCATGTCGCCGGGCACGCAGGAGAACTTTGCGATCGGCATGAGGCTGCAGCTCGACGGCATCGGGGCGCAGCTCAAGGGCGAGGACGGCTACACGACGATCATGGAGCTCACGCCGGGCGGCGCCGCCGACCGTGACGGCCGGCTCAAGAAGAAAGACCGCGTGGTCGGCGTCGGCCAAGGGGTCGAGGGCGAGATCGTCGACGTGGTCGACATGAACCTCAACGAGGTCGTGAAGCTCATCCGCGGCAAGCGGGGCACCATCGTGCGACTCAAGGTGATCCCGGTCGGCGAAACGGTGCCCAAGGTCTATGACATCACGCGGGCGAAGATCGAGCTCAAGGACGCCGAGGCGCGGGGCGAGGTGATCGAGCAGGGCAAGAAGCCGGACGGCTCGCCCTGGCGGATCGGCGTGATCAACCTGCCGAGCTTCTACATGGACATGGACGGCGCCCGGCAGGGGCAGGCCGACTACAAGAGCAGCACCCGTGACACCAAGCGGCTGCTCGACGAGTTCAAGCAGAAGGGGGTCGACTGCGTCGTGCTCGACCTGCGGAACAACGGCGGCGGCTCGCTGCCGGAGTCGATCTCGCTGACGGGCCTGTTCATCGACACGGGGCCGGTGGTGCAGATCAAGGACGCCGACAAGCGGGTCCAGCAGTACGACGACGTCGACCCCGGCGTCTCGTGGGACGGGCCGTTCGTCGTGCTCACCAACAAGTTCAGTGCCAGCGCGAGCGAGATCGTGGCGGGGGCCATCCAGGATTACCGCCGCGGCCTCGTGATCGGCGACAAGACCACGCACGGCAAGGGGACCGTGCAGAGCCTGCTCGATCTCGGCAGGCAGCTGTTCCAGCGGCTGCCGAACGCCCCGTCCCTCGGGGCCATCAAGATCACCATGCAGCAGTTCTACAGGCCGCTCGGCGCGAGCACGCAGATCGAGGGCGTGAAGAGCGACGTCGAACTGCCGAGCATCACCACGCACCTGCCCGTGGGCGAGTCGGACCTCGACCACGCCATTCCGTTCGACAAGGTGCCGGCCGCCCCCTTCCAGGCCAGCGGGCGGGTCACCGACGACATGCTGCGGGCGCTGCGGGAGCGGTCGACGGCGCGGGTGTCGCAGAGCGAGGAGTTCCGCAAGCTCCAGGGCGACATCACGCAGTACCAGAAGCGGAAGAACGAGAAGACGATCTCGCTCGTGGAGTCGGAGTTCGAAAAGCAGTGGAACGAGGGCAAGGCCGCCGACGACGAGGAGAAGAAGCTCGAGCAGGAACTGGACTCGCAGAGGCGGCCGGTCGTGAAGCGCGACTACTACTTCGACGAGGCGATGAACGTGACGTCCGACTACCTCAGCTCGCTGGCCGGAGGGGCCGCGGGCCTGGCCCGCACCGGACGGCCGATCGAGTCGCCCCGTCCGACCGAGCCGCCGCGGCCCGCGGGCGTGCCCGTCCTGCAGTAGGGCGTCCGGCGGCGTCGCGGCGAGGAGACGTCCCCGAGCGAGGCTCGGGCTCCCGGGCCGCCGGCAGCGTGGTGCCAGGTTCGCCGGGCCAACGCGGACCGGCCAGGTCAGCCGTGCAGCGCGGACTCGAGGCCGCCGAGCGGGTCGGGGTGCTCGAGCGTCACGGGAATGTCGCGGAAGAGCAGCGAGGGATCGACCCGCTTGTCGGCGCCGCGGCTGCGCGGGGAGGCGAGGTCCCAGGTGGGCGACGGGCTGTCGGTGACGGCCGCGAGGTGGCCGTACCAGTCGCGGCGGCGAACGGGGTGGCCGTCGGAGACGACGTACAGTGGACTCGGCGCGGCGGCCTCCGCGACCGCGCACACGATGGCGGCCGCGTCGTCGGCGTGAATGAGGTTGAGCCAACTGTCGGGATCGGCGGCGATCGGCCTGCCCGCCCGCAGTTCGTCGAGCCGCGGCAGCCGCCCGGGGCCGTAGAGGCCGGCGAACCGCAGGGCCACCCCCGGTCCCAGCGCATGCGACCGCAGGACCGCCTCTGCGTCGACGAGGGCCCTGCCGGAGTCGCGGGCGGGCCGCACGGGTGTCGTCTCGGAGACGGTGCCGCCAGCTTCGTCCCCCCAGACGCCGGTGGAGCTCGAGAGGATCACCCGCGGCCGGCCGGCGAGGGCGTCGAGCAGGGCGGCCAGGCCGCCGACGTGCACGTCGTGATGCGTCGCACCGGCGGTGCGGTCGAAGCCGACCGCCCAGAAGACGGTGTCGCAGTCGGGGCCGCCGCGGAAGGCGTCGCGCGGCGCAGGGCCGGATCGGCCGGTGACGTCGCAGAGGATGGGGGTGACGCCGGCGGCGGCGAGCGTTGCGCCGCGGGCCGCCGTGCGGGTGACGGCGAAGACCCGGTCGCCCGCCGCGAGCCAGCGTTCGGCCACCCGCATGCCCAGATAGCCGCAGCCCACGATGAGCCTCGTGGCCGGCGCGGAAGGCACCGCCGCGGTCCGTGCCGGCTGCTCGTCGGGCGTCATGCGTCGAGCGGCCCCGGCTTCGCGGGACCGCCGCCGTGGGCCTGGGCGTCGAGCCACGAGGAGAGCACGACCTGGGCCGCGATGGCGTCGCTCCGCTCCTTCTTGCGGCCCCGCGACAGCCCCGATCCCGCCAGCAGGCCGGCCGCCTCCCGGGAGCTGTACCGCTCGTCGTGAAACACGACGGGCAGGCCCGTTTCGACCGCGAGCCAGCCGCCGAACCGCTCGACCTCGACCGACATGCGGCTGTCGGTGCCGTCGGCATGCACGGGCAGGCCGACGACGAAGCCGACGATTCCCTCGTCGGCCGCCAGCGTGCGGAAGAAGGCCGCGTCCGCCCGCTTGTCGCCCGTCGTCTGGTGGACGCACAGCGGGCTGGACAGGATGCGATGGGCGTCGCACACGGCGACGCCGATCCGCTTGCGGCCGTAGTCGACGCCGGCCACACGTCCCTCGGGCAGCGAACCGTCGGGCGCGTGAGCGGTGGGATGGTCGGGCATGGTCGCGCGTGTCCGGGGCGGGGGCATCCGTGTCATTCGTCTGCAGCGGCGGCGAACCGTCCCGTCTGGAGGAACGAGGCCGTGGCCCGCTGCACGCCCGGGTGCCGCATCATCGCCGCGTGGTGCACCGGCAGCAGCAGGAAGTCGTCGGCGCCGTCGAGCCGCGTCTCGTCCACGCGGACCACGGCGTCGTCGTCGCCCGAGAGCAGGCTGCTGTAGCCGCGATCGTCCCCCTTGCCCCCGGCCACGATCCCGAACGGACAGGACGGCACCGCCAGGTGCGGCGAGACCCGGCCCCAATCGAGCACGAGCTCGCGGGCCGCGCCGTGGGAGAGCGCCGCCAGCAGGTCGACATTGGCGACCCGTCGGGCGAGCTCGGAGCCCTGGTTGGGCGGCCCGAGCATCACCATCCGGCCCACGCGTTCCAGCTGGTCGAGCTGGTCCGCGGCCGCGAGCCCCATCCACCGCCGCACGACGAGGTTGCCGAGGCTGTGGCCCACGAAGCTGATCGGTGCGTCCGTGGGCAGGTGCGCGATCACCGCGGCCAGCGACCTGCCGTGGTCCTCGAGGCCGGCGCTGGTGCTCGCGTAGCCGAACGAGAGCACCGTGGCGTCGAGGTTCCGCCGCAGGAACTCGACCAGCGGCCGCATCGACCTGCGGCCCTCGCCGAGGCCGTGCAGCACGATCACCGTGGGGCCGCGCATGGCGGGCGCCTCCCCCGACCGCTCCAGGGCGGCGAAGGCCTCCTGGCACTCCCGGCGGGTGCCCGTGCGCACGACGGTGTCGCGAGCGTCGAGGATGCGGCAGGCATCCGAACCGGGGCGGCGCTGCAGCCGCCAGTCGTGCCGGATGATCTCGTCAGACCACGTCAGCGCCTCTGCCGCATGCCGCAGGAACTCGATCGTCGACGCGGCA
>Ga0214917_10002963_pt1 | contig 20147 bp, 13 predicted proteins | sample LL_1208_BB_MetaG_FD_177983 | JGI IMG/M metagenome (GOLD analysis project Ga0214917, IMG submission 177983) | Freshwater microbial communities from Lake Lanier, Atlanta, Georgia, United States - LL_1208_BB | ecosystem: Environmental > Aquatic > Freshwater > Lake | place: USA: Georgia | collected...
CCACACCATAAATACACATTTTACATAGTTTACAACATGTCTGAGACCATATATGGTCTGGTACTTATCAACAAGCCTTCACAACCACACCATAACAGTCAGGATCCACACTGAGAATCATGATAATATGATTGTATTATAATTACCTTAGCATATATGGTGACGTGACGTAACGACACAGACAAAAATCCGCTTACCATAATTTCACTGCGTTCAAAATTCACCTAGTGCATATATTTCACATTTTTTAAAACTCCCTTACCAGTTATCGTAACACTAATTAATGTAATAATATTACAACCCCGACATAAACAGCAAGGAAAAAAAGCACATCAATTATCGTAATAATTCTTTATAAATTTTTACGATAAAATCAAATGATAAACACCCGCGAAAATTATAATCTCATCTTCTCTCGGGTACCCAGGGTGGCACTAGCCACCACCAGGTTTTCGCAAGTTAGTATGTTTAGGCAACGGACCTTTAGGTCCTAGCCAACGAGTTGGCGTTGCCTAAACATACTCGTTTTCTATCACTACATTTTCATTTTTTGTACTATCCAAAAAAAGAAGGTATTCATCATAACCTCTTACATCTTCTGTAAAAAAAATAATATTTAACTTTCTTAATCTACTTATTATACCACCTGGATTTCTTTTGTGAAGTTCACATATTTGCATAACATTTAGTTTATCCTCATTATATTCCTTCTTTAATCTCTCTATTTCCTCTGTTGACCATTTAGAACCAATTTTATGTAAAGATTCTGTATTTACTTTTATTGTTTTTTCAGATTTTTTTTCAGTATTTATTTTTAATTTTACATTTTCTATGATTTCTTTTTCTGTTTTATCTTCCTTTTCTTCTGGTTTTACTACTACCTTCTCTTCTTTCTTTTTCTTCCAAGTAAATCCTTTGATGTCATAAGAACCTTCCCCTGACTTTCCTCGAATACTATAACTTGTCATGGGTAATTTTGTCTTGATAAATTGGCGAAACTTCTCAGGAGTTAAATCAAAATCTTTCAATACACTTTTATTATCTTGACGAAACTTATACCATAAATCTGTTGATATCAAAATACAATCTTCATTTGTAGAAATAATATTTTCATTCCACCAAGTATCCATGAGAGAGAAATTCGATTCCATCAATTCCTTCGTTTCTACATCCAATAAATCCCTCAATTCATAATCGACGGAATCTACTTGTTTTTTTAATACATTAATACTCGCCGTAATTTCTCTCATAATCTTTCTCATATTCTTGATTTTTTCATTCATCTTATATTTATTTTCTCTTAACGAAGTTAATTCACTCGTATCTGTAGAATTATCTTCGATCATTTTAAATAGTTCTTTACAAGAAAACCAAGCAATTCTTAAAATCTTGGAAGGATCTTCATATTGTAATAAATGATTGATATAACAAACACATTTGTCTGTACTTATCCATTCATACATAATCGGTGCTTTATCAAATTTATTAATTGTTGTATTGAGAGAAACCAACCAGGCAAAATTCATATGTCCATTTTTTAAATCATTGATAATTTTCTCTCTTTCAATTCCTGGAACACCTTTTTTATAGTTTTTCGCATCTACTAAAATATCGAATTCTTTGAAATGCATATGAAAATCTCCTTGGCCTCCTTGGGTATGTTTATCTATGAGATCAAAACCTTGAAAATCTTTAAAGGTCTCCGCATAATGACGAAATGTTTCCTCGCCTTCTTGACCCTTTTTCGATTGCGTTTTATTTGTTAATTGAATGGCTTTATCAAACACCTCGCGATTCAAAATGTTTTGATTGTCTTTTTCTCTCAACAATAATTCGCATTTTTCCTTTTCTTTTAAAATCGCCTCTTGAATAATCGCCGAATTTTCGATTTCGTAGACTTTTAATTGTTCTCTCAACGTTTGATTCATCTCTTCCAATTTTTCATTTCTCTTTTTCAAACGCGCCTCATTCTCATGATAAATGGCCTGGATCTTTTCTTCCATATGATCCATCAACTTTTTATGCGTTTCTCTCTCCACTATCAAATCCAACTCCAACTTTTCTCTCTGTATCTTTGTTTCGGCCTGGATTTTTTCATAAATCTCTTTTTGGGATAATCCAGCAACCGCAATACGGGCCTCTTTTAAGCATTCGCTTCCTATCTTGATCATTAATAAATTCTCTTCTGGAGAGAAATGATGAATAAATCCAGGTATTTCTTCCTTTTCTGGAATGGTTAATTTTATCACTTTTCCTAGCATTTTCCTACTTATTTACTTATTTTCTGTTTATATTCTTTGTTTTTAAGTTTTTCTCTCCAAAATATTTTCTTTGGAGAGAAATTTTATATCCTTGAATAATTATATATATATATGAAAATAGTTATTAGAACCGTTATATTACAATTTTCATTTATACTATTATTTGGTTTAGCGTATTTATTTTTAAAATCTCACTTTGTCAGAGATCCAAATTATACAATTAATAAAAAAAATAATCCTGAAATAATAGATTGTTTTTTTTTATCCACGACGGTTCAATGTGGTGTTGGTTATAGTAATTTATACCCTATAACAGATTTGGCCAAAAGTGTTATGATATTACAACAATTTACTATGATTTCTATTAATATCTTATTATTATACGTATTAACTTCTAAAGAGTTAAGTTATTTTTGGAAATAAAACATACAAAAAAGTATTTATATTATTTTTTGGACGTTTTTATGAAGATTTTATCATTTCCATTTCATTCCGTTTTTTGGATTTTACCATTATAAAATATACTATTATATAGTAAAAAATGCCTGAATATTGGGAAATTTTGGCAGATACTCCAGAAAAATTAAAAAAGAAATGCGCCAATCGTTATTGCAGAATTTTTTGCGATTTTGCCAATCAATGCACTTGTAATAAGTGTAATAAGGTTTTTTGCATCAAATGTCGATTATATGATACCCATCAATGTGAAGTAGAAAAGAGAGAAAGAGAACAAAGAGATTCTGGTCAAAATAAGATATTATTTGACGATTTAGCCAAATACGAAGAAATTTATAAAAAAGAAATCAAAGTGAAGTAATTATTTTATCTTAATAAAATGTATAATGAAATCAAAACACTTGAATACAAGGAAAAATACAACAAAAAAACATAAAAGAGGTGGAAAAAAAGACTGCCATAAAACTTGTAAAAAGAATACAATCAAAACAGTGAAAAAAACAGAAATCTATAAAAAAGTGACTAATGTGTTAAAAAAAATGGGATTAAAAGAAAAATACGATCAGAAAATAGAAGAAGGTATCGATCAAAAAAATAACCCACATGTGAACGCTTTGATGGATTTATGTGAAAAAAACTGTAAAAAAACCAAATAAATGTTATTATTATATATTTTCTCTCTTTTATTTATAAAAAAGAGAGAAAAATAAATTATCATTCTTTGTAATCAGTTCTATCAATTGTAATGAGAGAGAAAATATTTATATATAAGTTTCGAAAAAGTTTATATAAATAATAAACTATTTCGTTATCTTTATATTGTTTATATTGTTTATATTGTTTATATTGTTTTTATTGTTTTTATTGTTTTTATTGTTTTTATTGTTTTTATTGTTTTTATTGTTTTTATTGTTTTTATTGTTTTTATTGTTTTTATTGTTTTTATTGTTTTTATTGTTTTTTATTGTTTTTTGGTGGTAAATATTAATATTTCCCTCATGCGAAATAATCTATAAAAGTCTCAATAAATATATTCTATTTCTAATATATGAATCAAATAGATGTTATAAATGAAAACAATGTATTAAACTTTTATTTATGGATATCCCATGGAACCAATGTTTCTGGGAATCATAATTATTACCCTGTCGAAACTAAATTTCGGGCTTTAACTTTTTATTCCAGACCCTTTGAAACGATTGATGCTGAACCCTTAAAGAATTTAGAACAATTTATTCGAATGGATGCTGATAATCCTGGTGTTTGTGGATTAATCTCTGGATCTTGTCCCCATATTCCGATTATAAATAAACAAACCAATCAAAAAATCGTTTATTTACCTCCTTTGATTTTTGGAGTTGCTGCTAATGATCATCCAGAGGTAAAACGTTTTTCAGGACTTTATCGTTTTTCATTAATCAAAACAAATTATGAAAATTGTAAAGTAGTAAATCAAGAACAAATTTTAAATTTTAACCAGTTGCTCGAATTGGGAAGAATTACGTATTCACTTATCTTTCAAAAAGTATTAGATGATTGTAAAAAGAAAAACATTGACCCGGATCGTGTAATGTTAGGTATTTATTCGTGTCAATCAAAGGCAAGTCAATATATTCCACAATACAATCAAGGAGACATTAATCAATTTATACCTAAGATAGTGGATACTTCACTCTTGTCTGCCCCCATTCTAAATAACATCAATGAATTTGCAGATAATGCATCATCTTCTTTGTCTATTATTAACATTAAAGAATTAAAATTTTGGGATGCACTTGCAGGAATCAAAAGGCAAGGCTGTGGTTTAAATGTATTATCATATTATGATATCATTCCTCAAACGGAGGCTCGTGAACAAACGACTTGTTTGTCCATCAAAGGAACCTCCATTTTTAGAATCATTGACTATATCAATGATTATTATATTAAAGGTAGTGATGATTTAACCAAAATTGATGAAATAAAAGATGAATTCAATAATAAATATTTTGTTTTAAGATCGTATATTCAAGATGGACTTCAATTAATCATTCAGTTTATGAATCAATACAAAATGAGTAATTATGCAATCATCTTTAAAATCTATCAAGAAAATACATATAAAAATGCGTTTAGTGAAATGGGTCATACGGTTTCCCTTGCTTATATAAATGGAATGATTAAATACATTGATCCACAGGGTGAAGAACCAAAAGATTTGAATCCACAAGGCTTAGATAACTATACTCTTAATGGAAATCCAGAACAACAATTTCAACAATTATATAGTTTTTTTAAAAATAAATTACAAGATAAATTCAAGTATATCGATATTATTTTTACTTATCGTAATCAAGAAAGTGATTTTGTTCCTGGAAGACCTACTTTAAATAAAAAACAGATTATGAATCTTATAAACAGTAATCAATTCTTATTTCGGTCTAAACCTACTAATATCACTTATGGAGGTTATCGTAAGAAAAAATCTAGATGGAATGGTGGTGGAAAAAAGAAAAGGCACCATAAAACCAAAAAGAATAAAACCAAAAAGAATAAAACCAAAAAGAATAAAACCAAAAAAAGAAGGGACAAAAGAATACTATATGGTGGGTATGATGAATTTGAAGAAGCGATGTTGACTGTGGATAAAAATAACGGTATTCAATCCAATCTTGTTTTACAATCATAAAAATCACAATTATAAAACAGATATATCATTGTGATTATTAAATTCTTTTCCTCCACGTTCTATGTCTCCTTTTCTTATTTTTCTTCGTTTTCTTTGATTTTTTTGTTATCTTCGAACGTTTGGTATATTTATGCTTTTTATTTTTATTTATATATTTACGTGTTTTCTTCCGTATACCACCATAAACCAGTCCCGGTTGTTGCCAAGGATTACTCATATTCCATTGATTACCATATAAATTGAGTGGATATTCGTTAAAACGCGGCCTATGAACTTCTCTTTCTGGAATATACTCTTCCCTATCTCTTTTGATAGGAAGAGTAGATAATATTGGTTCCTTTGAAGAAGAAGAAGATGTGGTTATGTTTGTAGATACGGGAGATGGTACACTTGAAGGAGGAAGAGATTTCATATCTCGATCTTGCATGATTTTATTTGCAATTTCTAGTGAAAAATTCAATACCTGTTGTTTAAAATCATCTAGATTGATTTCTACATTATTCACTTTTGTAAAAATTTCATCGGTTCCAACCAATTCACCAAAATCGATTAAAATATTACTTTCTAATACTTTTAATCCGATTTGTCTTTCTTGTTCCGTTTGATTGATTTTACCTGATATACGTGAGACTAATACTTCCGTTAAAGAAGAAACCGATGAATATACTTCAGAATTTATTTTTAAAACTTGAAGACATTTATGATATCCTATATTATCGTTATTTGATGTAAAAAATAATTCCTTTAAACCCAATCCAATGACATAAGCAGTTAACTTATCCAAGTTTGTATTACTTGAATAAGAATTGACCACTTGGTTTTTGATTGTCTTTAAGAATTCAAAATAATTGAGAAAAAGATCCATGTCCCAAGATTCGGTAATGTCGTCATCGTTACAAATGGATGTATAATACGCATCCGTTATCATATAAATGGGTAACAAAGGATGAAAACAAATACTCGTATCTTTAAATACATCTTGGGAAATGGTAACCTGAGTTGGTGTTAGATTTGGTAGAAGAGGAGTCAATAATTCATTCAATTGTTGTAAATTTTCTATTTTTTCCTCTTTGGATAATTCACCTCCTCGCATTGATCTTGTTACCATTTGTCTCATTGATCTTGTTACTACTCCTCGCGTTTTTGGAACTACACCAGACGAAACAGATTTTTGTAATTCCGATTCTGGTCTCAAAATAGTATTTTCTAAAAATTCCTTATTGGTTTGAACCACGTTTTCAACCCAATGATCATTTAAAATTATTGTCGTCATTAAAGGATAGGTTGCCTGCTTTGTATTTAATTCAAAATTAACTTTTCTCTCATTATTCTCGTCTGAAAAACTGGTTTGACTTGATTCCGGTGTGACTGATCCATTCTGTGAGTTTTGAATCAATGACTGATCTTCATTTAAATCCTCTGTTACTTCATTCGCAATACCTGTTCCTACATACAAATTTTCATTTAATTCCTTATTAAAATCATTGTTTTCTTCCACAATAGCCACATCATTCAATAAAACGTCAAACGGATTTGTCTTCTTTCCACTTATATAACCATCCATCGTATCTATAATTTGTTGGGGTGTCAAAACACCATCCACACCATTTCCACCCATCGTTAGTAAAACTTCCACGCAAAAGGATAAGGTAACCGCCTTGAATTTTAATTCTGATATATTTGTTTGTTCAGGAGAGAGAGGAGTGATTACATTATAAAAACGGAAATATAAATAAGCAATTTTTTGCTTCACTAATTCTGGTAAGTCATTTAAATTATATAGAAATATATTTCTATCACTTTTATAACCTTTTACATCCAATATATTTGTTAATAATTCCCATTGTCTTTTTCCTAACATATTATTCCACTGCCAAGATAATGCATTCACATAAGCAACTGATTTTTTAAAATTCTTCAATATTTTACTATTTTCATTATTGAATTTTTTTATTACTCCTTCTATTAGTTTATTTGTATTTTCAATCGTCGTATTTATTTCATTATACAAAACAATAATTTCTTGATATTGGGTGTCAACATTTAATTGTGCCACCGAATTTAATGAAATATTCTGATATTCATCTAGTTTTTGAATCAAAGGCTGTAAATCTGGTAACAATTGTTTATGCAAAACAATATTTAATGCCTTTGGAAAAACATCCTTTGTAATTACATCAAATTCACTCGGTAAATTATTATCTAAGGGTCTTCCTATATAATTTTCTAATGAATCATTTAAAATTCTAACATTATTATTGACATAAGTTTCATACAATGTTCTTTGATATTCATTGATCATTGATTTTAATACATTAATTTTTTCGTTCAACTGACCCAAATTACCTTGATAGTTAAATGCCAAATTTTTCTTATTTTGTAATTCTTGTATTGGATCATTCAATTGAAAAACAAAAGCCGAATGAAAATGTTGTTTCGAATTATGATTTGCAAAAATTACATCAATACCGTTCAATAAGGCAAAGGCTAATGCAATACGATCGTGAGTAACCAAAAAAACCTTTTGTATATCTTTGGTTATATATTTTCCTCGTATATCCCGAAATCCCCTACTTTTATCATTTAAAGCAGAACACAATAATACTTGTAACCAATCTCCCGATCTTTTTTGTTGAAAAGCACAATTCATATCAAACTGATACTTGGGTATATCTTTGCCTTTACTAGCGGTATTTGATTTTTTAAAAATCTTATTTATAAAAGAGACTGAACTCGTCAATAAATTAACAATGTTTTTTAAAACACTAGAGAGAAAAGAGATGTCGTTTTTACTTTTACTATCAATCACTACATTATTATAATTACCATAATTTACCGTTAAATTAGTCGTCATTGTTTCTGTTTTTCCCATCTTATTTTTTTGTATTTCTGATAAATCAAATTGATAGTTTGTAAAAAACTGTGACAAATAAACTACATTTGGATCCTGTATTTTTGTAAAATCATAATGATAAACAAAACTAGATGAATTTGTCGAAAGACAAGGAATTAGATTTACTCCACCCTCATTAGTAAAAATTTTGGCGTCTACTTGAGTTTTTGTGGCTGGATCATTAATCACTTCTGGGCCATAAATATAATAAACATTGGGTATTTTTCCATTTATTTTTATTTCACCACTTTTAAGAATTTCTAAAAAAGCAATACTTGCTGCATCAATCACCACGGCTATGTCTGTAGTCGAAATATTTAATTGGTCAAAAAATTCTTGAGATGTAATAATTTGTTTATCTGGTTTTACATCTGTATAAGAAACGTTATAGGAATAATTATTAATTGTTTTAATACTATGACTATTGTAAAGACGATGCTGAAATCCAGGATTGGATATTTTCATAGGAACATAAAAATCTTTGGATTGATTATTTAAAATGGGTTTATTATCCCCAGGTAAAGTATATTCTTGAACAATACTACTTAAACATATATCCTCATCATTGATTCCATTAAAAGGTGTAGGTAAACCTGAATCATAATATCTTTTTATATCCTCCAATTCAGCATTTTTATAACCAAAATCATGTTGTGTATCACCCACGGATAAATTAGCCAATAAAGTATTTAATACTGGATCGGGTGATTTTAAATTTTTATACATATTGGTACTCATTTTATTGTTTGTATTTCTATTTATATATATATATAAATAAAAACCATTCTTTTACTTATTGTTTTCTATTCTTTCTCGTTTTTTTCCCGTTCATTTTTTTAAACCTTTTCACAGATAAATCGCCCAGATATTGGCGATTTATCCGTGAAAAGTGACTGTTACCATGCACATTTGAAATGCGCAATTGTTTTAATCCATCTTTGATAAAACTTTTAATTTTCTCTCTTTCTTCATAAATCTGATCGACAATCGGTAAAAAAAAGAATCGAAATTTTGCCCGCATATTATTTAAATCATTCACTGAAACCCAACGAATTTCTTCCTTTTCGAAAATTTTTGAATTTTTAATGACTTGGGGATTCAGTCTCCTTTGTAAAAAACGCTGATTGTTATTATAATAAAAGGGTAAGGCTTCATCATATTTCATAGGAAAAAGATGGGTTCGATAAGGACTATATCCTTCCGCCTTATAATCAATCTTATAAGTTCCTGTCTTTTTTAATATCCGTCTTAAATCCGTCATTGAACCTAAAAACCCAGTCAATTCCTCCGTTCCTTCGCGAATTGCCGTTTCCAAGAAACTCTCTTTTTTATCCGTTCCTCCGCCAAAATCCGCAAACCCATGGGCTGTATCCTCATACTTGTTCTCTTTTCCAAATAAAAAATACAATTCATTATTATAAATGGCCGTTGGTAATATCCCTCCTCCCATAGTTATAATAAGATAAGTTAATAATATCATACCAAATTTTTATTATATTATTTATTATTTATTCTAGATATTTATATCAATGCGTAATAATATAATATATTTCTAGATTTACATCATCCAAATGATTTAAATGAGGATTTTCTTCTCGATATTTTTCTCTAGAAAATTCAGGAAATTTATCTTGAATATGCATGGGTCTATTATCACTTATTCCGTGTTGAATAATATGATTGGCAAGATCATCTTCATTTACCAAATTATTTATATCTGGGTTTAAAGCCTTATAAATAGCCAAATTAACACAAGTCAATCGATGTGTTTTTTGAATCCTTTCCAAATATTTGTCAGGTAAGGTATTATCTACCATTTCATTATGTTCATTATGAATCGTTTCATCACGAAGGGCACGACTAGGGGATTGATCAGCATAACCTCGATAATGTCTTTCATTCGCATCTTCTAATGACTTAAAATAATAATGATTTATTTGAATGATATCAACAGTATAATTATAATTAAAACAAAAATCATCTATTTGATGTCCTTTGGCATCTACTGCCTTTGTTTGATCTATCAAATATGCAAAGTGTGGATTATATATAAAATTACAAAATTTAGGTCTTATAATGGATTTTATATGTCGATTAAAACTATTTTGACAATATCTATATATATCAACTAAGAATCCTTGTTGTTTCTTATTATGAAAACTTGTTCCAAACATGACCCAATTAATACCAATGGCATGATATTCTTCTCTTTTTTTTAAAAAATCAATTAAATTATCATCCACTTTGGGCAATATATATTCATCCCCATCTAAAATAATCAACCATTCTGTATTTTTTCCATAAGTATTCACACAATGATTATAAGCAACCATTTGTTTATCTCTCCCAGGAAAATCAATAATCGTACAATAATGTTTATAAAAAAAACTATTTAATCTCTCCTTTATAGGAAAAGAACTTTCATTGTCATAGATATAAAAATGTTGAACACCTAATAAAGTATGATAAATAATAAATTCTTCTAAATTACTTTCGTCTTTAATGATACAACACAAAGATAAATAATGCATTTTTTATATTACATAAATAAATTAAGAATCAAAATATTCGGCATTACAAGATATTCCTGTCATTTCACTTATTTCTGGAGTAATAATTTCTCTTCCTGGTAAAATTATATATTTACCTTTCAATTGGAGAAAATGATTTCTATAATTTGTATTAAAATAATCATCCATACTATCTTTATGGTCAATTTTACAAATTTTATTTAAAATCGATCTAGACAATAAATATAACAAATAATGTGTTGGGTGTTCGTTTACATTAAAAAATATATAATTTCTATGATTTTCAATAATATATTGAAAATTATTAAAATCACTATCTTGAATACTATTTTTTAATTTTTCCAATGATTTTAAATATGATTCCTTTGAATCCGTTTTATATTCTAATCTTAAATTTGGTATTTTTATTACTAATGTATTCATATTTACATATTTTTCAATTTTATGAGCATTAATACCATAATCATTTTCATGTTTCATATATATAAAAATATCACTTTTCTTTATAATCTCTTGAATACGATCATTAATATAATCCATATCAAAATTTTCATATCCTTGATCCTTAAAGTACCAACTTGTAATAATATAAATATTAAATTTATAATTGGTAAATGTATTTAATATATAACCGATTGTGGATAAATGACAGGAACCAAACAATACAACTGTTTTATTAGAATTATTATTAATATAATGAAAATAAGTATTTTTCAAATCATTATTATAATTAACCCAATCCATATTTAAATAATTATAAATTATTTAAATAATATATTTTTAAACTAACAACTAATAAAAAGGGGATTTTCAGAAATACAAAATATATTTAAATGATTTCTTATAAAATATTCATACATATCTTTATTTTTCATAAAAATAAAGGGTAATTCTAATAATTCAATCATTGATTTTCTAAAAACATACCCTGAATAAGGTAAACTACCATTTTCTTTCAAATAAATATTTTCAATATCTTCTATAAAAAACATTCCTTTTTTATATTTATTAAAATAAATATCTTTCTCTTCATTGTTCAGTTTTAAATTTTTATTCATATTTTTAAAACTTGAAAAAATGATATCATTGTTTGGTTTATTATCTAAGTATTCTATAGAAAATTTTGAATAATTCATTTTATACTTATCATTTAAATTTACCATCAAAATATAATCTGTATCTAAATTTCTTATATATTCTTCCGGATTTTCTAAATTTATTATAAATACATTATCATATTCCGTATTTATTTTTTTATTTATATTTTCATCATTAACAGAATTCATATTAATAAATACTAATTGTAATTGATCTTTACTTTCTTGATTCATAAAACAATCAATTAAATGATGGATTAATTGTAAAGAATCACCTTCCCTCAAAATACATAACCATGTTAATTTATATTTACACGTTTTTATTTTAAATTTACTTAAATCATATGATATTTTTTTATTAAATGTATTTAATTCAATATGATGTTTATTTAAATTTTTCAAATATTCATGTGCATCTTTAACGGCTGTTAAAAAAATATTATTATCAGATAATAATTCTAACTCATTAACATTATCAAAGTAAAGAGGATAATCATAACCTACATATTCCTCCATTGATTTATTGTATCTAGTAATAAAAGGAGTATTAAATTTCAAACATTCTAATATCACATTATTTGCGACCGAATCTTCCAAATCAATGAAAATACATGAGTTCTCAAAAATTTTCAAATATTCTTCATTAGATAATTCATTTACAATATTTATATTTTCAACTTTATTGTATTTCAAAATATGATTATTCCATTCTGATTTAAAGTCATTTTTTACTAAAACATTTTTTTTATAATCTTCTGGTGGTGAAAATTCGAAAAATGTTTTAAAATTACGTAACCACCAACCAATGTGAAATATGTTTTTATTTTTTTTAAATAAATCAAAATTAAATTCTTTTTCTGAATCCTCTAATTTCATATTCATCGGATGATAGACGGATACTATTTTATCCTGCAAGTCAGGATAATTATTATATATATATTTTTTATGATCATTTGATAATAAATAAAGAAATTCTAAATTATCTTTTAATATCGTATTCAATTTATTTAAAATATAATTATTTAATTGTTTTTCATCTATAATAATACTTTCCAATACTTTTTGTTTATATTCTTTTTCTTGAAATTTCAAAAAAGGCGGATTATGCAAAAAAGTAACTAACTTATAATTTTCTGATTTTATTATTTGTAAATATTCTTTATTTTGAATTTTATTCCCCCAGAAAAGTAATTTTTCAATCCATTCATCAAAAAAAACTTTTTCATTAAAATTGTCATTGATTTTTTGATAATAATATACAAATTGATTAATGACTCCTTTCCAGCCATAATAATGAATTCCATAAATATCATACAATTTCTTAAACATCATTTTATTATTATCTTGATTATTATCTTTCAAAAAAAAAAAATCTTTTTTTTTATCGTTTTTGATCTTTTCTTTTTCTTTTTTTTTTATTTCATTGTACTCAATTAATACCTTTTCATATATATCATATAATACTCTTTTTTCATTTTTACCATGATTTATCCAATGATTCCAAGCTTCTGTCTTTGTTTTTATATTTTTTAAATCTTTATAATTATTAATATAAATTTTCCATGGAAATTTTTCATATTCATCTTCTTTATTATTATCTAAACTGAAAAATATTCTTTTTTCTTTTTTTCCATTATTTATCCAATGTTCCCATGCTTTCTTTTTATTATTTATAGAACTTAAATCAGAATAATTTTTTATATACATACGCCAATTAAAATTTTCTATATTTTCTTTCTCATCTTTTTCACTTTTTATATTTTTCCCATTCTTTTCATATTTATCAATTTTTTTATGCATTTTTTTTTCAAATATGTTTGTTTGTTTATTTTTTTCAGATATTTCTTCTTTGTCATTTAAACTAAAATATTTTCTTTTTTCTTTTTTTCCATATTTTATCCAATGATCCCATGCTTTTTCTTTATTAAATCCATTTAAGTCATTATAAGTTTTTGTATACATAAGCCAATCAAAATTTTCCATTTCATCTTTTTCATAATTATTATTTATTTTATCAATATCTTTTATATTATTTTTATCAATTTCAATTTTTATAATATTATTATTTTCATTTAATTTATTTGAAAAAAATTTTCGATTTTCATTTATACCATGATTTATCCAATGATTCCAAGCCTTTTCTTTTGTATTTAATTTACTTAGATCTTTATAATATTTTATATATTTTCGCCAATCAAAAATTTTTGAATCATAATCATTTATTTTATTTGAATCTTTTAATGACTTTTTTTTATCTATTGAATGAATACTAATTTCTTCTGATTCATACTCCGAATTTTCTTCTAATTCTTCTTCTGAATTTTGTTGTAATTTTTCTTTTGTATATTTCTCTTCCGATTCATCTTCAGACTCCTCTTCAGACTCCTCTTTCGACTCCTCTTCCGACTCCTCTTCTGATACCTCTTCTGATACCTCTTCCGATACCTCTTCCGATTCCTCTTCCGATTCCTCTTCCGACTCCTCTTCCGATTCCTCTTCCGATTCCTCTTCCGATTTTTTATTTGAGTATTGGTTAGATTTTTCGTAAAATTTTTTTATAGATTTTTCATCTAAATCAACTTCAGACTCTTCTTCTAAAATATCTATTTTTTTATTTAATTCTTCTATACATTCAGTATCAAAACTATCTGTTTCAAAACCATCATTATTATTTTTTGTTATTTTATCAATTTGCTTTTTTTTTTTTTTTTTATTTTTTTTTTTTTTTTTTTTAATATTATTCATTATGTGTTTAAAATCTATTTTTTGATTCATAATTTTTATATAGTATATTTATAAAATAAAAATAAAAATAAAAATTAATTTATTTTTATTAAAAAATTTTCACCTACGGTATTTCTTTAAAAAATTACCATTTTTTTTAGAAATACCGTAAACCAGTAATGCTTTAAAAATAATCAGTGCCTAAACATCCAAAAATATTTTTTATTTTTGTTTTGATCTTTAAAAAATTAAACCATTTATATATTTTTACCGTTGAATATTTTAAAATGCCTTTTCACCCTTGAAGATTTATAATGGGACAATTAAAATTAAGAATAACTGTTACCAATAAATGAATTAAATGGATACCTCCAAACGAGAAATAATTCCCATTTCAAATCTTCATCGCTTTAAATGGGTATCATTTATCGTTTGATAAACAAGTTATACTTTTATACCTTTGAAGAATTGAATCCGCACTTAAAGGTGCGGATTCATTCTTAAAGTATCACTGGTTTACAGATTTTAAACCGCTTTTTTATGGCGGTTTAAAATCTTCAACGGTGTAAAATAAATCAAAACTAATGGTGAGATTTAATTCTTCAAACATATAAATCAATCATTTTCCAATTATTAAATATAAAAATATCACCATACCATTTATTTTTAATATTTGGAAAATATATATTTTTTGAAAAAAAGGCTAAAAAGCCAATTAACCAAGAAAAAGTACCTCCGGATAATATTATATTATTACATGTACTTGCAAACATTATTGTTTCTATTTCATCATAGTTCAATATTTTAAGATTATATTTTTGAATTAAAAATTGACATATATTATTATTTAAATCATCACTTGAAATAAAACCATTGTTAAATTCTAATTGAGAAATTGCTTTTTCATAATAATCATAAACATTTTCAAATCTTGATTCTACATCACCTAATCTTAAATGAATATACAAATCATTATTTTTATCATACCGTTCTTTAAAAATATTATTTTTTATAACATTTAACCTTATTTTTACTTTATCAAAATAATATTTTAAAATATATGTAAATGGTCTTGTTTGACACCACATTTCATTTGTAATTATTAAATTTTTTTTTTTAAAATCAACTTTACAAATTAAATCATAAAAATTTTTATCATCCAAAACCATATTTTCTTCATAAATATTAGTTCCTATAAACAAATTAATTCCAAGTTTTTTGAATTTATTATAATATTTATAATTAAAATTTAAATTATATTTTATTGATAAAAAATGGACTGCCATATTGATAAAAAATAAATTACCAAATCTACCATTATGTATTTTTGAATTATTTACCAAATAAGTTGCCCTTTCTTCTTTTATACCATGATATAACCAATGATTCCAAGCATACATTTCTTGATTTAAATTTTTCAAATCATTATTTAAGTTTATATATTTATTCCATGAAAAATTCAAAAATTCATCACGTATCATTAAATTGTAATTTTCCAGAAAATATAATCTATTATTTTTTCTTCCAATATTCAACCAATGATTTACTGCAGATTCTTCATCTTTTATACCATTCATAAAAAGATCTGGATTACAACATAAATACAATACCCAATCAAAATCAAAATTTTTTTCCTGTTTATTTAAATCAAAATTATTATCAATATAATAATTTATTAAAGTAATGATATTATTATTTAAATTTTCTATATTTAAAAAATGATTACTTTTTATATAAAATTCTCTATTTTCATTTTTACCATTATTAATCCAATGATTCCAAGCATCTTTTGACGTACCTATATTGTCTATTTGTAAATCATTATTTTTTAATATATACTTTTCCCAATCAAATATTTCATAAGAATTATTCATAAAATATTGAAATATTTTTTATATTGTATATAATAATGAAAATAGTTATTCATACTTGGACACATAATTTTAATATAGATAAAAAACATATAAAAAAATATAATTATTACAATGAAACAAATTTCTTTTTTGGATTAGGAGATTTAATTCGATCTACAATTAAATTATTTTATTTATCAAAAAAAATGAATTTTAGGCTCATTGTAGATATTCAGTTACATCCAATTTCACATTTTTTAAAAAATGAAAAGCATGAATATAGTGATCTTGTATTAAAAAACAAAGATAATATTGATTATGTTTGTTATGGTGCAGTCGAAGATTATGTCAATCAACACAATGATAATGAAATCATGTTTATTCTTACCAATGATTTTTGTGAGGAACAAAATATTAACAATGAATGTAAAGATTTTATCAAAAAAATTCTTACTCCTAAACACGATTATGAACTTTTCATTCAGAGAAAAATGAAAACAATTCCTTATTCTAACTTTAATATTCTACATTACCGTTTAAATGACGAAGAATTTTTAAAAAAAAAATCATCTGTTGTATTTGAAGAAGTTTATGATAATCTGCAAAAAAATAAAGAATGGAATGATATTTTAATTACTGATACTTCTAAATTTAAACAATTTGTTTTTTTGAAAAATAATCCAGTATTTATGTTTGATATTAAAATATGTCATTTAGGATTAAGTAAGAATCACGATGAAATAAGAGATACTTTATTTGAATTCTTTTTAATTACTAAATGCTCAAAAATTAAAACTTATTGTAAAATTCATGAAATGTCTGGTTTTGTGAAATGGATAAGTAAAATATATGATATTCCTATACATAAAATTTAGTAATGATTAAGAAAAATCTAAATTATTTATGAGTGTTTGCAAAGCAATATATATATCTTTAAATTTAAAATCAGGAAAAAAGGATTCCATTTTAGAAAGATTTGGTTTCATTATATTACTTTCTTCTTTTTTTAAATCTAATTTTGATTCGTCTTTAAATTGAATATTTCCTTCATAATTCATAATTTTTGCAATATTTTTTGCAAGTTCACCAATTTCTAAAATTCCTTTTTTATTAAAAATAATAACATTTCCTACCAAACAGTCATCATCATGATGAATATATATTTCAACCATTTTTACAATATCTTTTACATAAATTAAATTAACTTTATTATTTGAAAAATCATCTATATATAAATTTTCATTCTTTTTTTTAGCATTTTTAATTTTTATAATTAAAGAAGGAACAATTCTACCATTGTTTATAAATTTATCTTCCTCACCAAATACATTAGTCATTATAAAACATACAATTTTTATTTTGTTATATTTTAAAAATAATTCCATTTGAATATTTTGTATTCTTTTTGATTCTAGATATCCAATATTATTTTTTATTACAGTCTCATTAATATTATCCTCATCGTAATTTTCTCTAATATCATTTCCAAATAAACGATATGTTGAAAACAATATTAATTTTTCAACATTAGTTTCTTGACAACAATCTAAAATATTCATAAACATGATAATATTTTCATTAAATATTGTATATTCATTTTTATCTCTATTTAAAATAGAACTTCCCACAATTCCAGCAGCATTAATTACAATATGTGGTTTTATCCATTCCATGTAATTTTTTAATGCCATTTTATTTTTTAAATCTATTTTTTCTCTTGTTAAATAAATATATTCATAATTTTTATTTCCATATGTATTTTTTAAATTATTTTTTAAATTTTTACCTATAAACCCATTTGAACCCAAAATTAATATTTTTTTATTTAACATTTATAATATTAATTTATAATAATATTATAACTAATGAAAGAAATAAATAATATAGAAAAAGCGAAACAAATAATATCAAATTTAGATATAATCATATATGGAACCATTCGTGATATAGAAAGACATTTTTTAAACTCTTTTTCAAACATTGAATTGTTGACTCAATATTTTAATAGTGCATATATAATCATTTTAGAAAATGACTCCAAAGATAATACTCGAAATCTTTTAATGGAATGGTATCAATCAAATCATTCACCAAATATTAAAAAACATATTTTTTTATTAGACAATGTAGATGATAAATTTCCTTTACGAGCACATAGACTTGCTTATTGTAGAAATATTATTTTAGAATATATATTTAATAATAATTTAAATGATAATTACCAATATGCATTTCACTGTGATTTAGACGATAGATTTTGGTATATTGATTTTGATAGTATGATAAATTGTTTTCAATACGACTTAAATGAATGGGATATGATGTCATGTGTTAATAAAAAATATAGTTATTATGATTGGTGGGCATTACGTTGTGAAAATACTTGGTTTAACAAAAATATATTTTCTTGTGAAACAGAAAATATAAATTATGAAAGTAAAATTGATGAATTTTGTAATTTTTTAAAAAAAAATCAATTAATTTCTGTTAATTCTGCATTTAATGGATTCGGAATTTATAAATTATCTTCTATGAAAAATTGTTATTATTCAGCCGAATATTACTGTAATAAATGTTATAATGAAAAAAGAGGTTGTAAAGAAGATAATGACCATATTGGTTTACACAGAAATATGAAAGAAAATTCATGCAAATTATTTATAAATACTAATTTTAATATTAGTACTTTACCAGACCATAGTATGACATATAATGATTTTATTATAAATTATAAAAATAAAATTCCTTATCTCAATAAAGATCCACTTTATTATGTTCTTATAAATAATTTAATTTCATCAGATGGGATATGGCTTAATTTTGGAATAAAAGATGGAGAGATAATTAATCAAATTTCAAAAAATACAGATAAAAATGTATTTTCATTTGACGAATTTGAAAATTCCTTTTATAAAAAAGATGATTCAATTATCTATACTTTTCAAAAATTTAAAGAAGAAATTAAACCATTTTTAAATAAAAATATAAAAATACTTCCTGGTTATTTAAATGAAACTATATCTTCATTTAAAAAAAAATATTTAAAAAATGAAGTAATTTCTTTTATTTATATTCATTCTTTCTCTTATCAAACAACAAAACAAATAATTTATTCATTAATAGATAAAATAAATAATGGATGTATTATTGTTTTTAATGAATTTATTAATTATAAAAATTTTTTCATTTATGAATTTAAAGTATTTTATGAATTTGTTCAAGAGTTTAAAATAGACTTTGAGTTTGTTGGTTCTTATGAAAATTTCAAAATAAAATCACAAGAAATGAAAAATTCAAAAAAAAGTGTTGCCATTCGAATTATAAAAAATCCATACTTTAATAATGCTTTTTTTGAAAATAATTGTTTTATTGAAAATTTCGATTGGGAGTTTTATCTTCAAAATTATGAAGATTTAAAACATATAAAGTCAGAAGAAGAGGCTAAATATCATTGGATTAATTACGGTTCAAAAGAGGGAAGAATTTGTAAAAATAAAAAATTGCAAAAAAAAAAAGATTTATTTGATAAAAAAGACTTTGATTGGATACATTATATAAGTAAATATGATGATTTAAAATATATTCAAATCGAAGAAGACGCATGGCATCATTGGATAAATTATGGTTCTAAAGAAGGAAGAAATTATAAAAAAAAAACAAAACC
>Ga0214917_10002965_pt1 | contig 20140 bp, 22 predicted proteins | sample LL_1208_BB_MetaG_FD_177983 | JGI IMG/M metagenome (GOLD analysis project Ga0214917, IMG submission 177983) | Freshwater microbial communities from Lake Lanier, Atlanta, Georgia, United States - LL_1208_BB | ecosystem: Environmental > Aquatic > Freshwater > Lake | place: USA: Georgia | collected...
AAAGATGTAATCGAAGTCGAGCAGAGCGTCTTTAGTGATCGTAAAGCGTATAACTCAGAGAAGATCTATTTTTTAAAGCGTGAGCTTCTGGAATTTAGCCACGCTATTCATCCGCTGCTCGTTCCACTACAACGCTTAGCTGTCGATTTCAACGATATCGTTCCAGATGAGCTTGCACCCTTTTTCCGCGACACTCTCGATCACTTGCACAGCGCAGTTGATATCGCAGATGGTCTTGATAATCTCTTAACTTCAGCGCTCAGCGCTGATTTGGCACATGTGCAGGTGCAACAGAATGAAGATATGCGCAAGATAACGTCGTGGGTAGCACTGGCTGCAACACCGACAATGATGGCCGGTATCTATGGAATGAATTTTGATCACATGCCTGAACTCCGATGGACATTTGGATACCCGTTAGTTTTAGGTGTGATGGTTGTTGTTACTTCTGCTCTCTATTACAAATTTAAAAAAGCTGGCTGGCTCTAACTGCCGTAATAAGTAAAAGCCCCCCGCTTTCGCGAGGGGCTTTTGACTATTTTTACCTAGCAGTTACTTAGCTGGTACTACCGAAACGGTAACGCTTGCTACAACTCCGTGTGCAAGTGAAACCTTGACTGCATGGTTGCCAGTCTTCTTGACGTGTCCAGCTGTCTTGATGCTGTGGCGATCTATATCTGTACCTGCAGCTGCCTTGATTGCAGCAGCGATATCTTTATCTGTAACTGAACCGAACAAACGACCGTTTGCTCCAACCTTTACAGTGATAACGATTGATGCCTTCTCAAGTGCTGCCTTGATCTCTTTAGCGTGATCGATATCGCGGACTTCGCGTGCAGCGCGTGCACGACGGATTCCTTCGATCTGCTTTTCGCCACCGAGTGACCATGCGATTGCTACACCACGTGGCAACAAGAAGTTGCGGGCATAACCATCTTTAACAGAGACAACGTCGCCTGCGTTACCGAGCTTTGCTACTTCGCGAGTAAGAATAAGTTTCATTATTGATTACCCCCTTAGCGAGCTGTCGATGTGTAAGGCAAGAGTGCAACTTCACGGCTGTTCTTTACAGCAGTTGCAATCGAGCGTTGGTGTTGTGTGCATGCGCCAGTGACGCGGCGAGCGCGGATTTTGCCGCGATCAGAGATGTACTTACGAAGGGTCGCGATATCTTTGTAATCGATATATGTGACCTTATCGCGGCAGAAGCTGCAAGGCTTCTTCTTGAACTTCTTATTAAGGGCAGCAGCTTTCGCGCCCTTGTTCTTCGGTTCCTTGAGGTTCCGGTTATTACGTGCTCCCATTGTGGTGCTCCTTTTCGGGCCCTCACGACGATCGGTTTTCGATCACCAATGAGGAATGGATGGTTAGTCGATTTTTTAAACTATTTTTAGAATGGAGGTTCGTCGGAGGTAGTGGTTGCCCATCCACCGCCGGCTGGTGAAGGTGATGCTGCAGCCCAAGGATCGTCGTTAAATGAATCGGCTGCAGCGGGTGCTGCTCCAAATCCACCGCTTGCACTTCCACCAGTTCCACCTGCGCGCTGAGCGCGAGTGACCTTAGCGGTTGCGTTGCGAAGAGATGGACCTACTTCATCAACTTCTACTTCAAAGACTGTGCGCTTTTCGCCTTCTTTTGTTTCGTATGAACGTTGCTTGAGTCGACCAGAGAGAATGACGCGCATTCCCTTTGTTAATGACTCTGCAACATTCTCTGCAGCTTGACGCCAGATTTGGCATTGCAGGAAGAGGCTCTCGCCATCTTTCCATTCATTGGTCGCCTTATCGAGGTAACGAGGTGTTGAAGCAACGCGGAATTTAGCTACCGCCGCACCTGATGGTGTGAAACGTAGCTCGGGATCGTCAACGAGGTTGCCGATCATTGTGATTGTTGTATCTCCTGCTGCCATTTTTTCCTCTTCTCTCTTTAGGTTCTCTGCCTATGCCTGCTCTGGGTGGTCTCTACTGGTGGAGTCCATACTTTTAAATTACATCCCGCCGACGACATTTTCTAGATGCCACCAACAAGTATGTGGAGATTATTCGGGACGAATAACCTTTGTGCGTAGAACGGATTCGTTCAAGTTAAGTTGACGGTCCAATTCCTTGATCGCAGCAGGCTCACAGTGCATATCTACAACTGCGTAGATGCCTTCGCCTTTTTTGTTGATTTCGAATGACATACGACGTCGGCCCCATACATCGAGCTTGTCGACGCGGCCTCCGCTGTCTTTGATGATCTTGAGATATGTCTCAAGTGATGGTGTGACTGTACGTTCTTCGAGTTCTGGATCGAGAATGACCATTAGTTCATAGTGACGCATGCGTTAACCCGACCTCCTCTGGACTAAGACGGCCACGGCATTTCCGTGACAGGAGGGTTATAGCTTCTCCTCAGCGCAGCTGGCCCAAGTCGGGGGCCACGATGTGGAGGGTTAAGGGTAACTGTCGGCGGATTTAAAGAGAAATTCGTGCGGGAATTGGCCGCCTCGAGAGGTCTTTTTTACGAGTACGACGACGAAATAGAGGCAGGCGGCAATGCGGATCAGGCTGATTAAGGCGTAACCAGTGAGAGGCAGGCCGAACTTAGCGCCTGTAACTGTGGCTAAGTGTTGCCAAATTGCGAGGTGATAAATAACTTCTGCAATCTGCCACAACCAAAACGCGTGAACATCTTTGCGTTGGGTGATTGCAATAACTGCAAGCGGAACAAGCCAGAGAACATATTGAGGTGAGTACACCTTGCTCGCGATCATTACTAGAGCTAAAACAATAAAACTCACATCCGCTAGAAGGACCGTCTCTTTAGTTGAGAAGATAAAGAGTGAAACTACAAGTACTGCGACGGCCAATGTGAGGATTGCGAAGAAGTTTGTATTTCCGAGATTTACTCCAAGAGAAGAGAGGGCATACCAGAGTGAGCCCCAATCAGTTCCTCGATCAAAATTCAGTTGGTAGAAACGCAACCATCCATCTGGAGTGGTGAGCATGACTGGGATGTTAAAGAGTAAGAAAGTTGCAACGGTAATTCCAAAATAGCGAGCAAGCTCTCGAATTTCATTTCGTCGCCAGAGAATGAGTGCGATCGGTAAAAGAAGGAAGATGGGTAAGAATTTAGTTGAAATTGAGATCCCAATCGCAAGAGCAGAGTATGTGTACTTCTTTCGATCAAACCAATAAATAGCGAACATCATTGAAGCTATCGCCCATAAATCCCAGTTGATATAGAGCGATGCGATTGCAGCAGGTGCAATTGCCGAAAGATAGGCGAATTCGGGGCGTATTCGATAAACAACAAGTACGATGAATAAAAATAGCCCCGCTAAGAAGATCTGATTAATTCTGTAGTAGTTAAGTAACTCATTTTCACCACTAGGTATCACGCGAGCGAAGAACCACATCACTGTTCCTGTAAGTACCGGATACTCAACCGCATTTGTTTTTGATGAGTAAGCCCAACGATCATCGTTTAACTCACGTTCGCCATAGAGAGTGGCGATATCTGAATAACATGCGTGCACATATTGATCTGGCGTAGCCCATAAGGATTGTTCGCAAGGGCTGAATTTGGCTACCCCAACAAGGGCTGCCACCACACTCAGAAAGATAAGTACAACAACTGGTTTAGCGAAACGAGCACTCATAGAAAGCTAAATTAATTTTTTCTCGTCTGAACGCCGCCAGAAGTCATCACAATCGGCTCAAGTCCACCGATATTCGATGGTGCGGGGAAGGTCATCACAGGTTCGCCTTTAAGAGCACCCTTCATGAATGCTGTCCAAATTCGTGCTGGAAAAGTTCCACCAGTAACAGAAGTCAATCCACCAATACCGTTAAGTGATTCAGATGCTGAATCTCTAAAGAGTGCAACAGATGCTGCCAACTGCGGTGTGTAGGCACTAAACCATGCAGAGGCATTCGACTGTGATGTTCCTGTCTTGCCGGCTGCTGGTCGGCCGAGCGCTAGAGCTGCCGCGCCTGTTCCGCCATTTACAACACTCTTGAGTGCGTACGTGAGATCAGCCATTACTTCTTTGGAGAAAACTTCTTGTGTCTGTGGGGTTGCTTCATAAAGCACACCTTTATTTGGTCCGGTAACGGATGCGACCAAGAAAGGTTTTGCATAAACACCTTGGGCAGCAAAGGTTGCGTAAGTGTTAGCGACATCGATTACGTGAGGAGATGCCACACCTAATACAACAGATGGTGTTGGGATCATTGCAACGCTTTCAGGAATACCAGCTCTGCGTGCCGCGTCAACGACTTTATCCATCCCCGCTTTCATACCGAGTGGAACAAATATTGTATTGACCGAATGTTGAGTTGCTGTAAGGAGATCGATCTGTCCCCAACCTTCGTCACCGTAATTGCTCACAATATATGGCTTGCCTAGATCATCAAAAGTTTGTGGGGAATCACCATTCCACATTGATGTTAATGGAATTCCTGCTTCGAGCGCTGCGACAAGTGCAAATGGTTTAAAAGTTGAACCAGCTAAAGCAATTGATTGGGTTGCGTCATTAAGTTGGCGCTCCAAATAATCTCGACCACCATAAAGTGCAACGATCTCACCTGTTCCAGGGCGAATAGCAACCAGGCCAATGCGTAGATTTTCAGGAGCTTTCTTTGGATATAACTTGGTAACCGCGTCAACTGCTGATTGTTGTGCTTTCTGCTCAAGCGTTGTGCGAATGACAAGTCCGCCTTCAAGCAACTGTTCTTCTGAAAATCCAAGTCGTCCTAAATCTCTCTGCACCTGCGAAATAACGTGACCCTTTGGCCCACTCAAAGATCCTGAAGTCACTCTCGGTGCAACTACTGGAAACTTTGCTTTATCTGCCTGTTCTTGAGTGATCCAACCCTCGCTTAACATTCCATCAATAACGTACTGGAATCGCTTCTCGAGTCGGAGAGCATTCTCCTTCGATAGCGCCGGATCGTAATATCCGGGCGAGCGCAAGATGCTTGCGATCACAGCGCTCTGCGACAGCGTGAGTTGGTCTACATTGCGATTGAAATACTGCTGGGATGCTGTTTGAACTCCGTAAGAGCCGCGGCCAAAATAAATAGTATTGAGATAGTTTTCGAAAATTTGGTCTTTCGATAAGGCATTCTCAAGTTTCATCGAGATGACAAGCTCTTTAATTTTTCTTTGGATGGTTCGGCTCGAAGTGAGGAAGGCAGTTTTTGCGTATTGCTGGGTGATGGTTGAGCCACCTTCACCATTGAGACTTCCAGATTTTAAATTATTAAGGAGTGCACGCGCGATGCCAGTAACACTAAATGCGTGATTGGAATAGAACTTTCTATCTTCTGCAGCCAAAACTGCATTACGCATATTTATTGGAATTTGAGCAATCGGAAGAATTTGACGGTTCTGCGTGCCGATACGACCGATCTCTTCACCATTGGAATATTGAATGATGGTTGCCTGGCTGTTGACATAGGCATTGGGATCGGGGATCGAAACTGAGAACCATGCAAACGCAAAGAGAGTAGATCCCGCGATAAAGCCAAATCCGCCCAGAAAGATCGTGGTGCGAAATAAACGGCGTCGCAGTACTGATCTATTCATTCTTAAAGGTTACCTGTCTTCTACTCATCTTCGAGTGTTCGTACTTTCCGTGGCGCTTTACGGGTGATGCCATCGCCCAAAATAAAGGTGGAACAGAGGTGATTCCAGGAACACCCGCGGCAAACCTCAACAACATAGACAGAGAATTCACCAAACTCGCTCTCCATCGAGATTAGCTCTTGAGGAGATTTGATTCTTCCTGAGAATTGTCCGAGTTGATCGCCAAATGTGTAGCGAAGTTCAACAAGTTCTAATTTTTTACATACTGGACACTTTCTATCCACTTTCTCACCGTGATATTTCGCGGCCCGCATCAAATATGGATCTGCATCACATGCATCGACCACGCCGCGGAAAAGTCCCATGAGTGTTGCGCGCTTATCGAGGGTGTAGTCGATGTAGGCGCGAAGCGAACGCAGGGTCAGTGTTGAAGCCACATGCGAAGAATAATCGCTTCTGAGTTACTACGCTTGCCCAGTGAGCATTAGGGAAATTCTCTTCGACCAGAAATTTATCCGCCTCCTTCGGGTTCGCTGGACCGGTCAACTCACTGACGGAATTTTTCAGAGCGCTCTTGCCTCCTTCGTACTTTTCTCACCGGAGCGTCAAGCTAATGCGATGAGTGCGGCTCTTGCTTTTGCTCTTGTGCTTGTTCCTTATTCTGTTGTTGGACCATTTGTTGGAACAATCCTGGATCGCTTTTCGCGACAACGAGCTCTCTTCTTCGCAAATTTGACACGTGCAATCACATTAGCTTTCATCGCTCTTCTTATTTTCCAAGGCCGTACCGGAGTTGAATTAACAATTTTCGTTCTGATCGCCTTTGGAGTAAATCGGTTAATCCTTGCTGGTTTATCTGCCGGACTACCGCTTGTTATTTCTCGGCAACATTTGATTTCAGCAAATGCGCTAGCTGTAACTGGCGGTTCTGTTTGGGTTGTACTTGGTGGCGGAATCGGTTTAGGAATCAGAAAAATCTTAGATTCGCTTGCAACAGCCGATCACGCTGATGCAATTATAATTTCGGTGGCAGCTCTGGGATATCTTGCTGCTGCACTGTTTACATCTCTAATTAAACGCGATGAAATAGGTCCACTTCCTCATGAAATTGTTAAGGGTTCAATAACTCAGGGGCTAAAGGAAATGCGCGAAGGTATTCGCTTCCTTGAAGACCATATCGATGCAGCTCGCGGTATTGCTGCAATCGCTCTCCAGCGCGGGGGATTAACCGCACTGACGCTTATGACTTTGGTTCTGGAGCGAAATAAATTTAATGATCCTCTCGATACTGAAGCCGGTTTAGCGGGAGTCACATTCATGATTGTTACTGCAGCGATTGGCTTTATCGTCGGAGCCATACTTGCCCCATATGGTGTTCGCAAAGTGGGAAGACATCGCTGGATTCGATTGGCGATGGCTGCGGCTTCATTAAGCGTCATTGCACTCGCTGTCTCGCGAACACCTGTCACGCTTGCAGTCACCGCATTTTTTACTGCTTTATGTGGACAAAGTATCAAGGTAACAAACGATGCGCTTGTGCAATCAAAGATCGACGATATTTTCAGGGGACGCGTATTTGCCGTCTACGATGTTGTTGTTAACTTTGCAATTGTCTTTGGTGCGCTAGTTGCCGCATTTATGCTTCCTACAGATGGCGACACCTGGACTCTGCCGGCTCTTATTGGCGTCCTATACTTTGTTACCTCAACCACATTGTTGCGGCCGAGCAAATTCTTTATCCGTTCCGAGTAGACCACCACTGCATTAAAAGTTCAGTGGCTTTCTCTTTACCGAGTGGTCCTTGATCCATCCGCAGCTCCATGAGGAAATCTAGAGCGCGACCAACTTCTGCTCCGGGTTTAATACTAAGTAATTGCATCACCTCAGCGCCGTCAAGATCTGGCCTAATCTTCGAAAGCTCTTCTTGCTCCATCAATACTTCGATACGTGCTTCAAGGCTGTCATATGTCGCAGCAAGGCGAGCGGCCTTGCGTGCATTGCGTGTTGTGCAATCAGCGCGAGTGAGAACATGAAGATGTGTAAGTAGCTCTCCTGCATCACGCACATATCTACGCACCGCTGAGTCAGTCCACTCACCATCACCATAGCCATGAAAACGTAGATGTAGAGCAATTAGTGTTTCAACTTCTTCAATGACCTCATTGCTAAATCGCAGCGCTTTTAACCTGCTTTTGGCAAGGCGCGCACCAACAACTTCATGGTGATGAAATGAGACTCCACCGCCTTCAAGGAGAGCGCGAGTCTTTGGTTTTCCAATGTCATGCAATAGGGCAGCAAGGCGAATGACGAGATTAGGGCCGCCCAAGCGATCTTCATGTGCAATTGCTTGTTCAAGAACTGTAATTGAATGCTCATATACATCTTTGTGATGGTGGTGTTCATCCACTTCAAGTCGCAACTTAGGAATCTCAGGCATTGCGATGTCAGCAAGACCTGTCTCAACTAAAATCGTAATTCCGGTGCGCGGTTGTGTGGACATCAAAAGCTTCGTAATTTCATCACGAATTCGCTCAGCAGAGATGATCTCTAAACGTTTAGCCATATCTTTCATCGCAAGAAGAACTTCTGGCGCAATCTCAAAATTTAGCTGACTTGCAAAACGGGCAGCGCGCAACATTCGAAGTGGATCATCACTAAATGAATCTTCTGGCTTACCTGGAGTGCGCAGAACTTTCTTTGCTAAATCAGCAAGACCGCCAAATGGATCTATGAATTCAGGTTTTACACCTGTGAGCTCTAGCGCCATTGAGTTCACCGTGAAGTCGCGACGTGAAAGATCGCCTTCAATAGAAGTTCCATAGGTAACATCTGGTTTACGAGATTCACTGTTATAACTTTCGCTGCGATATGTTGTTACTTCAACAGTTGTTTCTCCGCGCTGACCAGCAACTGTTCCGAATTCAATTCCTGTATCCCACACATTTTCTGCCCATTTCTGCAAAATCTTTTTTGTCTCAAGTGGTGGAGCACTTGTTGTGAAATCAAGATCGTTTCCAAGTCTTCCTAAGAGCGCATCGCGCACTGGTCCACCAACAAGAGCGAGAGTAAAACCTTTCTCTTTGAAGGCAGCAGCAAGTGAGCTTGCTAGCGGGGCACGCTCAACCAGTGACGCGATCGCCATCTCGCCGGCAGCGCTTAAGCCCGCTTGTGAGGCTGGTGGATTTTGGACTGAAGACATAATGGCTAAGGCTAGTCCTGAGCACTACCCTTATGGCATGAACCCGGCACCTGGTGCGGGCAGCGAAGGCATTAAAAAGAAGCGCAGGCGCAAGCGTCCTGCACATCGCGCCCCACAGAATCACACATCTGGCGAGGATGGTGGCACTGCTGCTGCAACAAAAGGCAAGCCGCAAAGCAAAACTCCAGGTAAGCAACAATCAAAACCAAGTAAGCCATATGCAAAACGTGTAGATGAAGTGAGCGCTGGCGGCCTTGTCATTGATTCGACAAAGACGAAGGGGTTGCTCATTGGTCGTCGCGATCATAAAGATACAACCGGCACTCGTATTCTCTGGTCACTTCCAAAGGGGCATATAGAAGAAGGTGAAACACCAGAACAAGCTGCGATACGTGAGGTTGCAGAAGAGACAGGAATTACATCTGAGATTGAACGCTCTTTAGGTGTTATTGATTTCTGGTTTATGGCTGGTGGCAAACGAATTCATAAAACCGTTCATCATTTCCAGTTTAAAGAAGTGGGCGGACTTCTAGCCGCTCAAGAATCTGAAGTTGATGAGGTTGGTTGGTTTCCACTCTCTGAAATCGTCGGGCTTCTCGCATATCCAGATGAGAAGAAATTAATTGCTCGCACCAAAGCATCTGAGGTGCAGGAGTGAAGAAATTTTCGGTTCTTACATTGTTACTTCTCTGCGTTGGAATCTCACTCCCGCAAAGTGCAACCGCTTCAGTACGCACTGTTGAACTTATAGAAAAACCTCACCAACTTCTTAATGGAAAATTTATTGACGATGAACTGGCGACTCTTCTCACACCCGATGGGCGTTTAGGTTCACTTGTATACACGCCAACGGTTATAAGGACTCGATGGTTTATCGACGCCGAACTTCTTGATGAAGTTGCCGATATGGCAGATGGTTATGAACTTGCGGATAAGAAAGATGGGGTTGGGGTTGAGGCTGCGACTGCATGGCTTGCACAACTTCGGATTGCAACAGCTGGCGCCAATATTATTCCTGTCATATATGGCAACCCAGATGTCCGCTTAGCAAAGCGTCTTGCTCCAAGCGAGCTCACTTTCTATAAGAAATATGCTCTCGATCGGATTGCTTTTCACTTAGGTAGAGCAATTACCCCGGATAACATGAATTTGAAATCTTCTGCTTCAAAATTGAGTGGTCCGGATCGAAAGAATTACACGACTAATCGCCAGGCGATTTCAAAGCTTTCTACAGTTGTTTCGGCGCCAGAGTTAGAGCTTTTCCGCGCACGATTAGCAATTTTGCTCTCACCATCGATTAACGGTCCATCGGCAAAAGTTTTCGCAAAGAGCGCTGTAGATGGAGTTACTCAACAACAAAATAAGTTGCGCGTTAATCCAGGAAAGTACGCTCTTACTTCTGAATCTGGAAAAGTGCCACTGACGTTGGTGAATGGATTTACCACTCCAGTAAAGATTAATCTGATTTTCCGTGCTTCCAATATTCGTGTCATCGTGGATGACATACGAGAGATCACTCTTGATCCACTATCTCGTACTCAGATGGCAGTTCCGTTTACAGTCATTACTTCAGGCTCCACCCAAGTAAATGCAGTCCTTACTAACTCGGAGGGGAAGTGGCTGGGACCCGCTTCTAAGTTGGCGCTGAGCATGACTTTAATTGACTCACGAGTGGCATGGTTTACAACTGCAGCGGCAGTTCTACTCTTTATTGGTGCGGGTGCACAGACATATCGTCGAATTAGAAAGGGGCGTACATGAAAAATAATGAACTTTTCCGTGCCTCTGGAATTATGGCGATCGGAACGATTCTCTCTCGAATCACTGGTTTCTTCCGAGCAATTTTAGGTGTCGCTGTACTTGGTACGGCTCTCCTTGCAGATACTTATAACGTCGCAAATACAATGCCAAATATTCTCTATAACTTGCTTGTTGGAGGAGCCCTTACTGCAATCTTCGTTCCACAACTTGTACGTTCTTTTCAAGATGAAGATGGTGGTGATGGTTTCGCTTCGCGTCTCGTAACAACAATTTCTGGAATTTTGTTGATGTTGGTAGTTGTGGGCGTAATTTTTGCACCCGCGCTTGTTCGACTCTATGCTCCAGAATTTTCTACACAGGGTTTTGAGGCTGAGAATCAAATTGCTATCGCATTTACTCGCTATTGCCTTCCGCAAATTTTCTTCCTTGGGCTTTTCACAATGCTTGGCCAGGTTGCAAACTCTCGAGGATCTTTCGCTCCTCTGATGTGGGCTCCGATTGCCAATAACCTTGTGGTGATCGCAGTTTTCGCTGGCGTTCTGGTTCTACAGGAATCTATAGCTATTGGAACGATCACCGATTTCCAGATCCAACTTCTTGGTTGGGGTACAACTTTAGGAATCGTTGTACAGGCGCTGATTTTGATTCCAGTAGTGAAGAAATCTGGGATACACCTACGAGTTAAGTTCGGCCTCCATGGTTTAGGAAAATCGTTTTCACTCGCTGGGTGGACTTTAGTTTATGTACTTATCTCACAACTTGGATATTTAGTAACTGTTAATGTGGCAACAAGTGCTGCTGTAAGAAGTGCGCAAGAGGGAGTCGCTACAGGTGTTGGTTTTACGCCGTTTACAAGCGCTTACTACATCATGTTGTTGCCGTATTCAATCGTCACGATTTCAATCGTAACAGCGCTGCTTCCTCATCTCTCTAAACTTGCTATCGAAAAGAATATTGAAGAAGTTCGTAAACAACTTATTCGTGCAATAAAAATGGTTGGTGTAATCACTGTTCCTAGCAGCGTTGCCTTATTCTTCTTCGGTCCGATGATGACTGAAGCGCTCTACTTTGGAATTTCGCTGGAAGATTCTCAATATATCGGTCAAGTACTCTCGGCTTTAAGTCTTGGTTTAGTTGCGTTTTCAATCAACTTAATTTTGATTCGCGGTTTTAACGCATTTGAAGACACTCGTACGCAGGTAGTTTCGATTTTAATTATAAATATTATCTCCGTCGCGCTTTCATATCTATTTCTTGAAACTCTCAAAAGCCAGCAAGTTACTATTGGATTGGGTTTGGCATTTTCGGCGAGTTATATTGTTGGGTTGTTTATTACTCTCTCACTCCTAAAGAAACATACGGGTAAGTTAGCTTTCTCTACTTTTGCCGGACACCACTTCAAGCTTTTTGTAGCTTCGATTCTTGCTATGGGCCCTTTGTTTGCTGTGGTTTATCTCCTTAAGTGGGAGAGCGTGGATTCTTCTCTGATCATGCGTGCGCTACGACTGGGACTCGTGTTGGTTCTTGGTGGCACCTTCTATCTTCTCTTCGCCAAACTTTTCAAGGTGGCAGAGATCGCAACTTTGGCCGAGTTTGGACGAGGGTTGTTGAAGAAGAGGAAAGGTAGGCTGGATCCATGATTCGTGATCTAGTTATTGTCGGTTCTGGCCCGGCTGGATATACAGCAGCTATCTACGCCTCTCGTGCGCAACTTAACCCTGTGCAATATGAAGGTTCTGTGACGGCGGGTGGTGCGTTGATGACAACCACTGAGGTAGAAAATTTTCCAGGCTTTGTCGATGGCGTTATGGGTCCAGTGCTTATGGAAGATATGCGCAAACAGGCGGCTCGATTTGGAACAGAGCTCATTACAGACGATGTTGTCGAAATGGATTTAAAGGGTGATGTAAAGACAATTAAAGATGGCAGCGGGAATGTAGTTCAGGCGCGTGCAGTAATTCTGGCCACCGGTTCTGCATATAAACATATTGGACTTGCAAACGAAGATCGCCTATCTGGTCGCGGTGTCTCATGGTGTGCAACATGTGACGGATTCTTCTTTAGAGATCAAACGATTGCCGTTGTTGGTGGTGGAGATTCAGCAGTTGAAGAAGCAACATTCTTAACAAAATTTGCAAGTAAAGTTGTTCTCATTCACCGCCGTGATGCATTACGCGCGTCAAAGATCATGGCAGATCGTGCACTTAATAATCCAAAAATTGAAATGCTCTGGAATACAGAGGTTGTAGATATTCTCGGCGAAGATAAAGTCTCTGGATTGACACTTAAGAACACCGTTACTGGTGAACTATCTGAGCGCGACTTCACAGGTCTTTTTGTTGCAATTGGGCATATTCCTCGTAGCGAACTGCTTATTGGACAGATTGATCTCGATAATGAGGGTTATGTGAAGGTAGAAGGACGTTCGACTCGCACCAATCTTCCTGGAGTATTTGCGTGTGGAGATCTTGTAGACCACACCTATCGTCAAGCAATTACAGCAGCGGGCTCGGGATGCCAAGCAGCACTTGATGCTGAAAAATTCCTTGCACACTAGTAATCTAGAACCCACAGATAAATAGGAGTAGACATGGCAACGAGCAAAGTAACTGCAGCTAATTTTGATGAAGTAGTACTCAAGAGCAGCACACCCGTCCTTGTGGATTTTTGGGCTGAATGGTGTGGGCCATGCCGTGCAATTGGACCAATCCTTGAAGATATCTCAAACGAGCACGGTGAGAAGCTCAAGATTGTAAAGCTCAACACCGATGAAGAGTCTGCTATTGCTATCAAATATGGCGTTACATCGATCCCGATGCTAAATGTTTATGTAAACGGCGAAGTTGTTAAGACAATTATTGGTGCAAAGCCAAAACCAGCTCTTCTTAAAGAGCTTGAAGCATTTATCTAAACCGTAAGGGTTTTAACTAATGCATTCACAGCTTTCTCCTGATGAGATTCGATCTTTTCAGCAAGAGCGTGGATTAAATGTCACCGGCCTTTTAGATATTGCGACCGAGCGCGCACTTGAAGATGCACGTTGGAAACTTGGGGATCGCTCTCTCTATCTCCAATCATCTCCATTAATGCATGGTGATGATGTTGCCGCGCTTCAGTCTCGTCTCACAGAGATGGGATTTGATTGTGGTCGCGTCGATGGAATTTATGGAGAGCGAACAGAGGCCGCTGTTAAAGACTTTCAAAAATCGGTTGGTGCAAAAGTCGATGGTCGTTGTGGCCCAGAGACAATTATTGGTCTTATTCGCTTAACAAAGATCGTCTCTGGTGGTGTTCCATCACAGTTACGCGAAAGTGCTGCAGCTCGCACTCGTGGTCCTGCGCTTGCAAATAAAGTTATTGTTTTAGATCCGGGTAGCAATGGTGATGAAGCAGATATTGTCTATGACATTGCAGTGCGAATTGAAGGGCGCTTACTAGCCCTCGGTGCTAGCGTCTTTCTCACACGCGGTGCCAAGAATGCGCCGAGTGAATCCGAACGAATTGCATTTACAAATACCAATGCGACAGATTTATTTATCTCACTACATACAGATACTCACATAAACCCGAGTGCACAAGGTGTCGCAACTTACTTTTATGGAAGTGATGCACACGGTGTGCACTCAGTTGTTGGAGAACGCTTTGCGTCATTAGTGCAACGAGAGATTTGTGCGCGCACAAATCTCCTTAACTGTAGAACTCATGCGAAGACATGGGATGCGCTCCGTCTCACAAAAGCTCCATCTGTTCGAGTTGATTGCGGCTATTTAAGCAATCAGCAGGATGCAAAGAATTTGTCTACACCAGAGTTTCGTGATGCTTTGGCAGAAGCCTTCATTATTGCGATTCAACGCCTTTACTTGGCGGCAGAAGATGATGCCAAAACAGGTACTTTGCGTATTTCAGATCTTCGTAACGCTGGTATTCGTCGCTAAATAATTACCCCAGCACTGCGCGCAATGTGGGAGACTTCTCCCTATGTCTGAGGTGAATACACGATTCCATACAGGTGCTCCGCAAATGCTTGAAGAGCGTTTTGCAGCCCGAGCCGCCGGAATGCTTCCGAGTGAAATTCGTTCGCTCTTTGCCGTTGCCTCACGCCCTGAAATTGTTTCTCTTGCTGGTGGGATGCCAAATCTTTCAGCGCTACCGATGGATATGATGGCAAGTGTTGTTAATGAATTGATTCTTACCAACGGCGCAGAAGCACTGCAATATGGCAGCGGACAAGGCCATCCCAAACTTCGCGAGTTAATCTGCGATGTGATGGCACTTGAAGGCATTCGTGCAAATCCAGATGACATTGTGGTGACTACGGGATCACAACAGGCGTTGGATCTTATTTCTCGAATCTTTATCGATCCGGGCGATGTTGTATTGGTTGAAGCGCCGTCATATGTAGGCGCGCTCGGAACTTTCCGTCAATATGAGGCAGCTGTTGTCCACGTTGAGACGGATCAGGATGGATTGGTTCCGCAATCACTTCGCGATGCCATCAAGGTCACTCGAGCAGCAGGGCGCAAAATTAAATTCCTTTATCTCATCCCTAATTACCAGAATCCAACAGGTGTACTTCTGCCTGCCGATCGACGGACAGAAATTCTCGCAATCTGTCGTGAAGAGGGCATCTTTGTTGTTGAAGATAACCCATATGGACTTCTTGGTTTTGATCGCCCGTCGCCAAATGCGATGCGCGCTGAAGATTCTGAAAATGTTATCTATCTTGGATCATTTTCAAAGACAATCGCATCAGGGCTACGTATTGGCTGGGCCCTTGTTCCGCAATCACTTAAAGATAAATTGGTTATTGCATCAGAGTCTTCGATTCTCTGCCCATCAAATTTCACACAGTTAACAATTGCAAATTATTTAACCAATCAGCCATGGCGCGATCAGATTGCAAGTTTCTGTGAGGTTTATAAAGTCCGCCGCGATGCGATGCTGGAGTCACTTGCTGAGTACTTCCCATCAGAAGCTACGTGGACTAAGCCTGGCGGCGGCTTCTATGTCTGGGTTAATCTCCCGCCCGAGATTGATACAAAGGCGATGATGCCTAAGGCGATTGTTGCCAAGGTCGCCTATGTTCCAGGAACAGCCTTTTACGCAGACGGTTTTGGCTCATGGTCGATGCGACTTTCATATTGCCACCCAACACCAGAACGTATTCGTGAAGGTGTGAAGGCGTTGGGCCAGGTTGTAAAGCAGGAGATGTCGCGTCGAGGTACGGCGCTTAATTAACCTTCGATGAGATCGACGATGCGCTGGAGATCTTCACTTCCAGCGAATTCGATGGTGATCTTTCCTTTGCCTTTACCTTGTTCGATGGTTACGCGCGTATCTAAGTAATCGCTTAATAGTTCGGCGCTGGCGAGAGCTGTTCCTGAAATTCCTACTTTTGTCTTGGCTTTACCGCTCTTCTTGGCAGGGCCGGCAGTTGCCACAATCTCTTCTGTTGCACGAACACTTAAACCTTCTGCAACGATTCTGTTGGCGAGTTTTTCAATCTCTTTTTCATCACTTAAACCCAATAGCGCACGAGCATGTCCTGCCGAGATAACACCCGCAGCAACTTTGCGTTGCACGGTGGGTGGAAGGTTAAGTAAGCGCAACATATTTGAAATCAGAGGGCGGGATCTTCCTAATTTCAAAGCTAACTCATCATGTGTGCAACCAAAGTCTGAAAGTAAACCAGCGTATGCCGCAGCTTCTTCAAGCGGGTTGAGTTGGCTTCTGTGAATATTTTCAATGAGGGCTTCGCGAAGTAATTCATTATCTGGAGTTTGGCGAATAATGACAGGAATGGATTTAAGTCCGGCGGCTTTTGCTGCGCGGAATCTGCGCTCGCCCATAACCAATTCATAGCGGCCTTCAGAAACTTTACGAACCACAGGGGGTTGAAGTATTCCAATTTCTTTGATCGATGCGATTAATTCATTGAGTGCATCTTCATCAAAGACTGTACGGGGTTGACGTGGATTGGGTGAGATTGATGAGATAGGAACTTCATTCTGTTGTGCAACTTCAGTATCTCCAACAGTTAATGAAGTTGGAATTAAGGAATCTAAATTTGTTCCGAGTCCCCCACGTTTTGCACTCATGCGCTTTCTCCATCTTTCTTGTAATGAATGCTGACAACATTTGAATCGAAGTTTTCATCTTTAGCTTTACCGCGCTCTGCAATCTCTCGCGCAACTTGCATGTAAGCAATTGCACCAGGTGAAAGTGGGTCATAAGTCATTACTGTTTGGCTATATGAAGGCGCTTCAGATACACGTACTGCACGCGGAATTGGGATATCAATAAGTTCGTTTGGAAAGTGTGATCGCACATTTGCTGCAACATCATTTGCAAGTCGTGTACGTCCATCAAACATGGTCAGGATAATTGTTGAAAGATTAAGTATTGGATTCAATCTCTTCTTAACAACGCTATAAGTTTCAAGGAGTTGTGATAAACCCTCAAGCGCGTAGTACTCCGCTTGAATTGGAATAAGTAACTCTTTCGCTGCTGCGAATGCGTTAACAGTGAGCAAACCAAGTGAAGGTGGGCAATCGATAAAGATGTAGTCATAGTTAACGCTAATTGTTTCTAGCGCTTCCTTTAGTTGTAGCTCGCGTGCAACCATTGAAACTAAATTAATTTCAGCGTTAGCAAGGGATGTATTTGATGAGATGCAATCCAATGACGGAAATCCAGCAACTTTTTGAATAACGGTTGAGATCTCGCTACTGCCCATAAGTACTTCATAGATGCCGGCGTTATCACGATGAGGGACACCTAAAGCTGTACTGGCGTTGCCCTGTGGATCTAAATCAATAACCAGAACGCGAAGCCCACCCATGGAAAGGGCAGCTGCAATATTGACGGTTGTGGTGGTCTTGCCAACCCCACCCTTCTGATTGGCTACTGTAAAGATTCGAGTAGAGGCTGGTTTTGCCATAGCCTCTTTGAGACGGCGGACACCGATTACTTTTGTTGAAGGTGACGTTGTTTCACGTGAATCATCACCGCTCTGGCTCATTGGCCTATCTAAGCACCCTTTTTAATGGCGACAATGCGCCCAAGCCCAATTCCCTCACAAGTGATCTCGTGGAGCGTTGCTCCCTTGACCCCTTCCATCTCCGCTGAGGCTGATTCGCCCTTCATGGCAAGAAGGCTGCCGCCGGTTTTGACCATATGCCAGCTCATCTTCTTCAATTTCTCTAAGGGAGCGACTGCCCGAGCGGTGACGAAGTCCGCTGACTTTTTGACATCCTGGGCTCGTCCACGGATTACCTCAATATTTAACCCCTCCACCGCTTCATTGAGGAAGGCGACCCGGCGCTCTAAGGGTTCAATGAGCGTTACTGAAAGATCAGGTCTGGCTAGCGCGATCACAATTCCTGGAAGGCCCGCACCTGAACCGATATCGAAGAGGGATGCCCCTTGCGGTAAAAGCTGGGTGACGGGGAGGCAGTTAAAGATATGGCGCTCCCAGATGCGCTCGCCTTCGCGCGGGCCGATGAGCCCTCTCTCGATCCCTGCGGTGGCGAGAAAGTGGGCATAGGCAGCGATCTCATCGAGTCGCTCTGGAAAATAGCGCTCGATCAGTGTTTCACGGGAAACATCGCTTGCCGACATAGGTGAATGGGGGCGTTTACGCTGGATAAATGACTACGTAGCGACGTGGATCTTCTCCATCGGATTCGCTGCTCAACCCAAGATCCTGAATGGTGTCGTGGATGATCTTGCGCTCAAAAGCGTTCATTGGCTCAAGTTTGATTGCATTTCCAGTGGTGGTCGCCTCTTCAGCCTTCTCTTTTGCTAGAGCAGTCAGCTCCTTGCGGCGGCCGGCGCGGAAATTATCGATATCGAGCATAAGACGGCTGCGGTCTCCGGTGGCTGTCTGGACAGCGAGGCGAGTGAGCTCCTGGATTGAATCGAGGACCTCTCCCTCTTTGCCCACTAGGTGGCCAAGCTTCCCGCCAGCGATGGCAAGTGAGGCGCGGCCGTTTTCGACATCGATATCGATATCTCCATCGAGATCTGCGATATCAAGGAGGGCCTCAAGGTAGTCAGCGGCGATGTCGCCCTCTTCCTCAAGTTTTGCCACAGTTTTTTCTGGCTTTGGTGCTTTGTTCGCCTCTTCAGTCTGCACATCTGTCTCGTCTACAACTGTCTCGTTCTCTGACATCTCTACTCCTTGGTCAATTAATCCCTTTTAGTGGGATTGAATACTATTGATAGTAATTGTCTGAATTATTTCTTCTTCTTTTTCTTCTTTTTTGGTTGTTCGCGCTGACCTTTAACCTCTTCAGGCGTTGGGGCCGTTGGCGTCGACGGATCGTTTAGATCTGGCTCGACTACCCCACTCTTCTTCGCTTTTTTGCGCTGAAGCTCCTCAAAGGCAGGTGAGCCCGGCGTTGGGTTTCGCTTAATGACATAGAACTGCTGGCCCCACGTCCAGAAGTTTGTTGTCGACCAGTAGATCAATACACCGACTGGAAAGTTAACTCCAGAGATTGCAAAAATAAGTGGGAATAAATACAACATGATTTTCTGCTGTTGCAACATCATGTTGTTACTTGAATCCATCTTTGGCATTCCCTTTGTCATTAATTGACGCTGGGTTGTAAATGTTGTTGCTGACATAACAAAGATAAGTAGCACGGTGACGAGCTTTACTTTTATGTCATCACTACCCAAGAATGTTTGAGAAATTTTTGCACCAAAGAATTCAGCCTGTGCCGCACTCGTTAAGTAATCACCTTTTAGAAATCCTCGAGCAATTGGCGCAGAAACTCCTGCACTGTTCTTTGCCGCAATTCCGTTCAGCACTGTAAAGAGTGCAAAGAAGATAGGTGCCTGAGCAATGATTGGGAAGCAAGATGCGAGAGGATTTGTTTTATGCTCTTTATAGAGCTTCATCATCTCTTCTGACTGCTTCTGACGATCATCTTTATACTTTTTTTGAATCTCTTTCATGTGTGGCTGAAGAGCGGTAAGTGCTCGCTGGCTTTTAATCTGTTTTACAAAAAGTGGGATCAAAACAATTCGGATGATTACTACAAGTCCCATAATTGATAGCGACCATGTAACACCACTGTCTTTACCGAATAGTGGTGAGAGCAAATTGTGGAATAAAACAATAATTCCCGAAACTAAGTTATAGAGAGGATTGAGAATAAAGCCCATGGTTATGCCGCCGCTTTCATGCTCTGAAGTGATTGCTCTGTAATAGTTTTTTCTTCTGTTATTGCATGTACTTTTACGTAATCAACACCACCATGTGACCATGGATTACATCTCAAAACTCTCCATGCAGCCATCGCTACTCCCTTTAATCCGTAGCTTTGGATTGCGGTAAGTGCATAACTTGAACATGACGGGTAGTACTTACAACGGGGAGCAAAAGCAGGGGAGATGAACTTTTGATAAAAAGTGATAGCAGCTGTCAATGGAGATAGAAGTAAATTCATTACCGGCTCACATTCTTCTGGTTGCGCGAAAGCAACCCTGAGATGAGAGCTGTGAGTTCGTTGGTGTATTCCGGTGCGCTTTTTAATACACGGACCACAAAGAGTGAGTTGGTAGGAAAGCTATCGAGTTTGGGTGCAAGATCGTGTC